>Ga0335072_10004357_pt1 | contig 21073 bp, 24 predicted proteins | sample Lox_Sample_21_FD_206725 | JGI IMG/M metagenome (GOLD analysis project Ga0335072, IMG submission 206725) | Soil microbial communities from Loxahatchee National Wildlife Refuge, Florida, United States - Lox_Sample_2.1 | ecosystem: Environmental > Terrestrial > Soil > Wetlands | place: USA...
TCGCGCTCGCGATCATGGCGCTCATATCCGCCGGGCTCGGCTGGGTCGTGGCCGGACGCGTGCTCGCGCCGCTGCGGACGATGACCGGCGCCACCCAGCAGATATCGGAAGCCAACCTGCACGAGCGGCTGTCGATGCAGGGCCCGCGCGACGAGCTCAAGCAGCTTGCGGACACGATCGATGGCCTGTTGGGCCGCCTCGAAGGGGCGTTCGACGCGCAGCGACGGTTCGTCGCGAACGCCTCGCACGAGCTCCGCACGCCGCTGACCACGGTCCGGGCGCTGCTCGAACTGATCCTGAGCGATCCGAAGGCGACGGTCGCGACGTTCAGGACGACCTGCCAGCAGGTGCTCGACGAGAGCGCCCAGCAGGAGCAGCTGATCGACGCGCTCCTCGCCCTGGCCCACGGGGAGCGCGGGGTCGATACGCGCGAGCCGATCGACCTGGCGGCGATCGCCGGCGAGGCGCTCGCCGCGCGCGAGGCCGAGGCTGCCGCACGCGGCGTCCGGCTCGAAGTGTCGCTCGAGCCCGGCCTGGTCAGCGGCGACCGGCGCCTGATCGAGCGGCTCGTGTCGAACCTCGTCGACAACGCGCTCCGCCACAACATGCCGGGCGGAACCGCGCGCGTGGCGGTGCGAGACGACGCCGGCGAGGTCGAGCTCGCGATCGCGAACACCGGACCGGTCGTGCCCTCCGACGAGGTCGAGCGGCTGCTCCAGCCGTTCCAGCGCCTCGCCGGAGACCGGGTGGGGCACGGCGACGGCCTCGGCCTCGGGCTGTCGATCGTCGCCGCGATCGCGACCGCGCACCAGGGTATGCTCGACGTTCGCCCGGGCGCGTGCGGAGGGCTCGAGGTCAGCGTCCGGTTCTCGCGCGTTGCCGGCGCCGACGTCCCCGACGGTGCGGCCTCCGATCCGGAGGTCATCGCGTCGGGGTTGGTCGAAACCTAGGCATCCGCGGCGGCCAAGATGGGTCGCCGGTGCCGATGTCCGGTGCGCGATCGTCGCGTACCTTGGCGGCATGGTCCTACACCCCCTCCAGCGAATGCAGCTTGCGGAGAGCCACGTCGACGGGCTGCGACGGGACAGCGGCCCGCGCCGGCGGACGCGCCCCGGCACGCGCCCGGGCGGGTCGCCCGCCGACGCCGCGATCGCGATTCGCCCAAACCGGCCCGAGGACGCGCCCGCCCTCGCTCGGCTCGCGCAGCTCGACTCGTCGTCGGTCCCGGCGGCGCCGATGCTGGTCGTAGAGGTCGACGGGCAGCTGCGCGCCGCGCTGTCGCTCCGGGACGGTTCGGCGATTGCGGATCCGTTTCACCGAACCGCCCCGCTCGTGGACCTGCTGGCGGCGAGAGCCAAACAACTGCTGCCAGAACCCACTTCCGTCCGCACCCGCGTTAGGCTCGGCCAACTTATCCGTAGACCGAAGGTCCCGTGGTCCTCAAGCAGTACTACCTCGGCTGCCTCGCGCACGCCTCCTACCTGATCGCCGACGAAGCGGCCGCCGTCGCGGCCGTCGTCGACCCCCAGCGCGACGTCGAGCAGTACCTCGAGGACGCGGACCGCCTCGGCTGCCGGGTCGGGCACGTGTTCCTCACTCACTTCCACGCCGACTTCGTGGCCGGCCACCTCGAGCTGCGAGAGCGCGCCGGCGCCGCGATCCACCTGGGAGCACGAGCCCGCGCCGAGTACGCGTTCTCGGCCATGGGCGACGGCGACACGATCCAGCTGGGAGCGATCCGGCTGACCGTGCTCGAAACGCCCGGCCACTCGCCGGAGTCGATCTCGATCCTCGTCTCCGACCCGTCGCAGGACGTCGACCCATTTGCGGTGTTGACCGGAGACACGCTGTTCATCGGCGATGTCGGCCGCCCCGATCTGCGCGCGGCGCTCGGGTGGAGCGCGGAGGATCTCGCGGGCATGCTGTACGACTCGCTCCACGAGAAGCTCGCCCGTCTTCCCGCTGACACGCTCGTCTACCCCGCGCACGGCGCCGGCTCGCTGTGCGGCAAGAGCCTCAGCACCGACACCGTCTCGACGATCGGGGTCCAGCGCGCCTACAACTACGCGCTGGCGCCGATGAGCCGCGAGCGGTTCGTCCAGACCGTCACCGCGGACCTCCCCGACGCACCCGCGTACTTCACCTACGACGCCGTGCTGAACGCGCGGGAGCGGCCGACGCTCGAGCAGACGCTCGAGCGCGAGCTGCGCCCGCTGACGTTCGCGCAGGCGCTCGAGCTCCGGGACGCCGGCGCCCAGTTGCTCGACACGCGCGACGGCGCCAAGTTCGAGGGCGCGCACATCAAAGGGAGCGTCAACGTCGGCCTCGGCGGGAGCTACGCGACCTGGTGCGGCACGATCCTCGACCCGGAACGGCAGATCGTCCTGATCGCCGAGCCGGGGCGCGAGCTCGAGGCCGCGACCCGCCTGGGCCGGATCGCGTTTGACACCGTCGCCGGATATCTCGCCGGCGGGATGGAGGCGCTGACCGGGGAGCCGGAGTGGCTCGAACGGATCGAGCGGATCACGGCGGGCTCGCTCGCCGAGCAGCTGGGGGCGCCGGCACCGCCGCTTGTGATCGACGTGCGCGCCCCGGGCGAATGGGAGCAGGAGCGGATCGACGCGGCGGTCAACGTACCGCTGTCGCGGCTTCCAGAACGGCTCGAAACGCTCCCGCGCGAACGCGAAATCGTTGTCTACTGCGCCAGCGGTTATCGCTCCGCGATCGCCGCGGGGCTGCTCCGGCGGGACGGCTTTCCGAACGTCGCCGATCTCGTCGGCGGGCTGGCGGCGTGGGGGTCAGCGACGCAGGTCGAGCCGGTTGATCCGTAGGGCCTCGAGCACCCTGAGCCGCTGCCGGCTGCCGGACCCACCCTTGACCACGAGCCACGCCTTCCCGATCCGGCGAGCGCTCAGCTGCGCGCCCGGGAAGTCGACCACGTCCGGCACGTCGGGAACCGCGTGCGCGCCGGGCAGCGCGCCCAGCACCTGACCCGGATGCCGGGCATCGACGAGAACCCCGGTCGCGAGCGGCCATCCGTGTAGGTAGTACTCGGCGTCGACGCACGACACAAACAGTTCGCCGAGGGAGCCCGCCGCCGGCTTGATCCGGAGGATCGTGTCTCCCCACACCGGGGTGAGGCCGGGGAGGCCATGCTGCCCGAGTTGACAGATCCCGTCAGCTCGCGGATGAGTGCGCCCGTGGTACGGAGGCTCCGTGATGTTGGGCGTGATCGCCTTCGGCGCTTGCCAGAAGAACTCGAATGGAGGGTCGGGGTAGGAGAAGGTCGTCGCCAGCGCGGTGCCCGACGCATCGAGCGGGACGATCGCGACCGTCGGGTGCTTCGGCCACCTGTTCGGATCGTTTCCGGGATGCGGTCCGGCCGGGGCCCGGATGTACGAGTAGATCGGCAGCCCCGGCCGCCAACCGACGGTCGGCTGTGGGGAATTCGCGGGCACGAAGAAGACCGCGGCCCGGTCTCCGGCCGGCAGCTCGGTCGAGGTGAATGTCCGGATCGTGCGGTTGCCGATCCTGACCGCCACCACCTGCGGGCCGGTGATGACGCTGGCGACGGTGTCACCGCGCTGCGGTTCGCCGAACGAGACGTACGACGTGCCGGTGCCGCCGAAGATCGGGTTCGAGGCGTTCGGGTACGTGCCGCCGCCCCCTCCGCCGCTGCCCGACTGGGGGCCGCGCCCGACGTACTGGATCCACGTGTTCCATCCGGCCTGGCCCGCGGCCAGGCTCGGCGTGACAACGATCCGGTAGCGATAGCCGGCTACCGAATATATGCCGGTGCGGGGCGCCGTGGCGATCGTGCCGGGCACCTTGCCTGCGAGCGGCTGCGACGAGCTCGCGGTCAGCGACAGGACGGCAGCCGTCGCCGAGCCGCAGATCACCAGCGCCGCGATCACCACGGTCAGCGGACGTGAGCGGCCGCGCAGCCAGTCCCACCGGCGCTGCGGCGATGTCACCTCGGCGCGTTTCGCCGCGGCGGTCAGCTCCGAACGCAACACCACGAACGGATCGGTCATCGCTCTCCTCCCAGATTCGCGCGGAGCGCGGCTAAGCCGCGCGAGACGCGCTTTCGCACGACCTGCTCCGAGCAGCGCAGATCCGACGCGATCCTCGTGTAGTCCTCGTCGAGGACGACGCGCCGGAGCACGCCGTCGCGCTGCTCTGCGGGGAGCGACGCGAGCGCCGCCCGCAGATCGACCGAGCCGCGCTCGGCGATCAGCTCGAGCTGCTCATCCTCGAGCTCGACCGGCTCCATCCCCAACCGGATCCGGCTCGCCGCCTCGACTTCGCCGCGCCGCACAGCGTCGAGGATCAGGTTACGGGCGATCCCGATCAGCCATCCGATCGCGGGCCCGCGCGCCTCGTCGTACTGGGCTCGGTGCTCGAGCGCCCGGGCGAACGTCTCGGCGACCAGGTCGAAGATCACCTCGGGTTGGCGCACCCGGCGTCCGACGAACGCGGTCACCCCGCCCAGGTGCCGGTCGTAGAACGCGCCGAAGTCGCTCGCCTTGCCGCTGGCGAGCAATGTCGAGTCCGACGGCGTCCGAGGTCTCATGACTCCTACTACGTGCTTAGGCTCGGATTGTGACCCCGCGCGCGTCGCACGTCAGCCCCGGCGCGGGCGACCGGCTAGGCTGACACCCGATGCCGACCGAGCCCCAGCCGATCTCGCTGTTCGACGTCGCCAGGCGGGCGATCGAGATCAGCGACCCCGACGACAGGGATTCCCGGCTCGGCGACCTGCTCGAGCAGTTCGAGGACGCGGACGAGCCCGTCACCGCGATCCAGAACCTCGAGGAGCGGGTCGCGATCGCGGTCGAGGGCGTCGACGTCGAGATCGACGACGCGGCGGTGTCGATGGCCGCCGCCGCGATCCTGTACCTGGCCCACCGCCGCGACGAGCTGCACGACGACCCGACCAAGGTTCTTCGCCTCGCGGCACGGGCGGAGTGGAAGGGCGATCCGCCCGAGGCGGTCGTGGAATGGTTGGCCGACCGCGGCGTCGAGCTCTGACCGGCGGTGACCTGATCACGCACGAGCCGACCCTCATCATCCAGGTCCCGCGCGATGGCGCGCTCCACCGTCAGCTCCGCGAGCAGCCGCCGGCGGGCGTCGACGGCGGCGAGGTCGTCGTCGAGGCCGGCGCGACCGACGCGCAAGGCAATCTGGAAGCGGCCTCCGCCGGGGAGGTCGTGCTGTCGCTGCCCTCGCCCGAGGCGCTCAGGCGCGAGGCCGACGAGGTCGGGCGGGTGATCGCCGGTGCCGGCACCGGGGTGGAGCCGCTGGTGATCGTGATCGAAGCGGCCGAGGAGCTGCGCGACGAGGAGCTTACGGCGGCGCTTGCCGCCTCGGCTCATGCGTCACGGCCGGTCATCCTGCGGATCGTCCGCGACGGCTGAGCCGCCCGCCCCGGCGGTCGCGTCTCAGGCCGGGTCGGCGGAGCTGTACGGATCGCTCTCGCCGCGGACGTCCCGATAGCGGCGATCGAACAGCGCGAGCACGGCGGTCACGTCCGACGGGCCGCGCAGGGAGTGGCTGACCCCGTAGGAGTCGGTCGTGGTCTCGGCCGGCTCGGCGTCGCCGTGCTCGACCAGCTCGTCGTGCTCGGCTCCGAGGATCGGTAGCTCGGCCTCGCCTCGCTCCGGATAGAGGACGCCAAGCTCCGAGTGCTCGTAGACGACGAGCGCCGCGCCGTCCGCCCGGCGCTCGATGCGAACGCCCGGCCAGGTGCTCAGTTCGTTGGCTATCTCGGCGACGAAGGCAGACGGATCGGGCACGGGCGCGATCCTACACGGGCGATGGCCTCGGCTGGATGCGGTCGTGGCGGCTGGCCGGTGGCGCGGGGTCGCGTCGCGTTGCCTATCCTCGCGCCGATGCGAATGAGGCTTTACGTCGTCCACGGCTCGCACCCGTGCGCCGCGGTCGAGAAGGCGATCTCGATCAAGGGCCTGTCCTACGACGTGACCGAATGGCCGCCGACCATGCATGCGCCGCTGCAGTTCGCGCTGTTCGGTGCCCGTACCGTCCCGGCGCTGAAGCTGGACGGCGAGAAGATCTCGGGCTCGCGGGCGATCATGCGCAGGCTCGACCGCCTGAGCCCCGACCCGCCGCTGTATCCGGCCGACGCGATCGCGCGGGCCCGGGTCGAAGAGGCCGAGCGCTGGGGGGACGAGGTGTTCCAGCCGGTCGCGCGGGAGCTGATCTGGGCGGGCTTCACGCACCGCCCGGGAGCGATGGTCAGCTACGGCGAGCATTCGCGGTTGCCGCTACCGGCGCGCGCGATCCGCGCGATCGCGCCGGCGGTGGCCCGGATGGGCGCGCGCCTGAACCGCACCGACGCTGGGGTCGCCCGCCGCGATCTGGAGGCGCTGCCCGGCCAACTCGACAAGATCGACGGCTGGATCGCCGACGGGACGATCGGCGACGCGGGACACCCGAACGCCGCCGACCTGCAGCTCACCTCCACCGTCCGGCTGATCATGACGATGGCCGACGCGCGCCCGCTGATCGACGGGCGGCCCTGCGCCCGGCTGGCGAACGCGCTGTTCCCCGAGGTTGACGGCGAGATGCCGGTGGGGTCGCTGCCGACCGCCTGAAGGTGCTCAGCGATCCTCTCGGGGCTCGTGCACGACGATCACCGGACAGTTGGCGTGCTTGAGCAGGCTCTTGGTCGTGCTGCCCTCCAGTCTGGCCCGCAAGCCGCTGAGTCCGCGGGACCCGACGACGATCGCGGCGGCATGGTGTTCCCGCGCCAGGTTCAGGAGCGTCTCCGGGACGTCCCGGTCGTCTGGCACCGCGAGCGATTCGGCGTCGAGCCCGAGCGATCGCGCCAGCTCGGCACCCTCGTCTGCGACGCGCGTGGCGTGCGAGCGCACCTCGCGGTCGACTGACATCGCCACCGCCGGTTCCAGCGTGGGCGTCGCGATCATGCCGTCGGGGCGAACATCCGCCATCGCGTAAGCGAGTCCCGATTCCCACACGGTGACCACGAGCGCCTTGCGCGCCCCGACCAGCCCGGCTGCGCCACGGACGGCCTGCTGCGCGGCGTCGGAGCCGTCGAACGCGATCAGTATCGGACCGTCGGTGCCGTCCACGCGTCTCAGAATACCCCCGCCCCCGAGCCTCCCGCTGTTGACGCGGCCGGGCGGCGGCGGCGTGCGTGTATTTTGGGAGCGACGCGCACGACTCCAACGGGGAGGCAACATGCCAATCGTCAACGAGAGCGCCCTTTCGACCGGAAACCTGCGAGGCGCTGACTACGGCGCGACCGTCTCGCTGATCCTCGACCACAGCGAGCCCGGAACGGGGCCGCGGCTCCACCGCCACCCCTACGAGGAGCTGTGGGTGGTCAACGAAGGAAGCGCGACGTTCTACCTCGGTGACGCCAGCCATCGGGTCGGACCGGGCGACATCGTGATCGCGCCGGCCGACGTCCCGCACAAGTTCGTCAACGATGGATCCGAGCGGCTCGACCTGGTGTGCATCCACGCCAGCCCGACGTTCACGACCGAGTGGCTCGAATAGCGCCCCGGCGGTCGCGCCGGCCGCCTGCGTAGAAGCCGTCTTCATGAAACCTGTATGGCCACGGGGCGATCCTGCACGCTCTCTGCACGCGTCCAGGCCGATGATCAGATCGTGCCCGATCGACACGAGATACCACCCGGCCTCGACAGATGGCGACGATGAGCGCGTTCGCCATACCGTCCGCGCCGGGGTCTCGTCATCCAAAGCCGACACTCGAGGATCGCCTGGTCGCACGGATGCTTGCCCGTTCGCTCGACCGTGAGCTGGCCCGGGGCGTGTCGGCTCGGGCCTCCGGCGCACACGCGGCTCGGGCAGCGCAGCTCACCACGGGCCGTATGCGCAGTGCGCTCGCGGACCGACTCGACCGCCTGGTCGAGCAGGCGCAGCGCCCGGAATCTCGATTTCGGGTCACCGTGGTCCCGTGTCGCGAGCACGTACGAGCGGCGAACGTCGTGATCCGCGCGATCGCCGCTCGCCTACGATCCGGAGAGACCGTGGACGCCCTTGCGATTGCGCGCCTGAGGACGCTGCTGTCCGATCCGAGCGGCCCGTGCTACACGCCGGAGCGTGACGGTCAGCTGATGGTCGCATTGCATGACATCTCACGGCTGTTGGACCCGCCTTCACACAACCTTTAGATCCCGGGGAAGGGCTGCACATTTTCTTCACGCCGGCGCGACCACAATCAGTGGTGCATAAGCCGGAAAGGAGAAAAAAATGCCGACAATTGCAGTTCGACCCAGCCTTGGTGATCACGACAATTCTGGCCACAACACGCCCCGCTCGAGCCGACCGCTGGCGCTCCGGGTGAAGGTGGCAGTGAGGCGAGATTCACTGCTGCGCGACCTCGCCGCGGGCGCCCCGGGCGGCGTGTCACCGGAGCTGGCCTTGCGCGCGTCGAAGCTCGTCACCCACCGCCACCGCCGGCAGCTGGCCGACAGCTTGAGCCGGACGATCAACGAAGCGCATCAGCCCGTGATGAGGCGCGCGAACATGTCGATCATCGACCGTCGCGCCGTGATCGACGCCGAAGTCGAGATCGAGGCGCTGATCGCGCGTCTGCGGAGCGAGCGGCCGGTGGCCGCCCGAGGCGTGGCGATCGTCGAGTTGATGATCACCAACGCCGTCGAAAGTCCGCTGTACGACTACGCCGAGCCTGGCGCGCTGCGCCGACAAATGACGGCGGCCATGACCGCGCTCGAGCCCGAGTCCGAGCCCACGCCCGAGCTCGTCCGACTTTCCCTAGCCGCCTGACGCGGCAACCCTCCCCTCGCCCCAGGTACCGGGCCGAGCGCGTGGGCGCTCGGCCCGGCGCCCTTCGGTGACGCCTCGGCGCGGCACGGTCACACCGGGGACGGCCGGGTACGCTCAGGGCAGATGGCGGTCGAGTACAAGGACTATTACGACGTTCTCGGCGTTTCCCGAGAAGCGAGCCAGGACGAGATTCGCCGGGCCTATCGCAGGCTGGCGCGCGAGTACCACCCCGACCTGAACGCGGACCCCGACGCGGAGGAGCGCTTCAAGGAGCTCGGCGAGGCCTACGAGGTGCTGTCCGATCCGGACAAGCGCGGACGTTACGACCGTCTCGGCGCGCAGTGGCGCGCGCAGGAGAGGGCGCCCGGCAGCGGTGACTTCGAGGACTTCTTCGCCGGGCAGGGGTTCGATCGCGATATGGGCCCCGAGTTCAGAGACGGGGTGTTCTCGGAATTCTTCGAGCGGCTGTTCGGCGACGGCGCCGTCCCGCGGCCCTCGGGCCCGCTGCGCGGCCGCGACATCGAGGCGGTGCTCGAGCTCTCGCTCGAGGACGCGCTCGCGGGTGCCAGGCGGCGACTGTCGCTCGGGGAGGGCCACGGCGTCACGGTCAACATTCCCGCCGGCGTCAGGGAGGGCCAGCGCATCCGTGTGGCCGGCCGGGGGGCCCCGGGACGCGACGGCGGACCGCCAGGCGACCTGTATCTGCTCGTGTATCTGAAGCCTCACCCGCGGTTTCGCCGCGAGGGCGACGACCTGCAGGTCGACGTCCGCGTTGCGCCGTGGGAGGCGGCGCTCGGGGCCACGGTCCCGGTGTCAACCCTGAGCGGAACGGCCCAGGTCCGGGTCCCGGCCGGGTCGTCGGGCGGGCGGCGCCTGCGCCTGCGCGGGCGGGGATTGCCGACAGCGGGCGGCGAGCGCGGCGACCTCTACGCCGCCGTGCAGATCGTGGTCCCCAAGCACCTGTCGGAGGAGGAGCGCGAGCTGTTCGAGCAGCTCGCCGCGGCTTCAGAGTTCGACCCGCGCGAGGGCGGCCGGTGAGCCCGCGCCGCGCCGCACCGCAGGGCCAGCCTGTCGGCGACGACGCCTTCGAGCCGCCGATCGAGCTCGTGGTGGTGGCCCGCCGAGCGGGGCTCAGGGTGTCGGTCGTCCGCCGCTACCTGGCTCTGGGCCTATTCGAGCCGTCCGAGGGGACGAGCGGCGCGCCCCTGTTCGCCCCCGGCTCGGCCGCCCGGGTCGCGAAGGCGGACCGGTTGCGACGCGACCTCGGCCTGAACGCGGCCGGCGCCGTTCTGGCCTGCGAGCTGCTCGACCGCATCCGCGACCTCGAGCTCCGCGGCGCCGGCACGCGCGGCCGCGGTCGCTGACTGGCGGCGGGGCGGGACATCACGCCCGTGCCGAGCTGACCAGCGCCCGGCGCTGATCGGACGACAGCCAGCCGTTCGTCGAACGCGCCTGATGAGTAGTGAGTCGCGCCGATGAACTCGACTCTCCCGGCCGCTCGCTCGTCCTCGAGCCAGTCGAGGTGCGCTGGCCAGCCGACCAGGTTGTGCACCTGTTCCACGTCGACGCGGCCACCGTAGAACCGGAGTTGATCCTCGAGCTGTTCGTGACCCTCCCGGATCGACGCAGTCCAGATCTTGGTGGCGATCAGCGCCTGCGCACGCCGCCCGGAGAGCGCCCTGCCGAGAACGCCCTCCGCCCGCCCGTACATGGGGGAGGAGTCGAACAAGCAGGTCGCGCTTCCCATACCGCGGCGCTCCATGATGCCCGCTGACTCTAGGAAGAAGTTGGGTCCGAGCTCGCGACGCCGGTGCGGAACTCGTAGAGAACTTCGTCTCGCCCGGTGAGCGGCACGAACGTCGCCACTATCTCGCCGTCGTCGAGGACATCGACGCGCGTGAATCCGCCTCCGGCATGCCCGCCGAAGCCGTCGCGAGCGAGCACGTCCGCGTGGCTGCTCGTGGATGGGCTGACCCAAACGGGAATGCCGGCCACGACCCCGGCGCTGACTCGGTGCGTGTGACCGCTGAGAATCAGCCGCACGTCGCTGCCGCGGATCACGTCAGCCAGCCTTTGCGGCTCGCGCAGCGCCACCAGCTCCGACATCGGAGTGGTCGACCAGATCGGCGGGTGATGGACCGCGAGCACCGTGCCGTATGGAGCCGGTTCGGCCAGTTCGCCGGCGAGGGCCTCGAGCTGCGCGTCGCTCAGCTCGCCGTGATCTTCGCCCGGGACGCTGGAGTCGAGTCCGATCAGCCGTAGGTCGCCGATGCGGACGACCTCGTCGAACGGCCGGCGATCCGGCTCCCGTCCTAACAGGTGCCCGCGGAGGAGCGCGACGTCGTCGTGGTTGCCCGGTGCCACCAGCAGCTTGGCGCCGAATCGCTCGAGCGCGGCGTCGATCGTCGGTCGCAGACGGATATAGGAAGCGGCCTCGCCCCGGTTGGCTACGTCGCCGGAGAGCACGAGCACATCCGGTGGGGATCCCGAGGCGGCCATCATCTCGACCGACTCCTGCACGCGAGCGCACGCGTCGACGCGGTCGTACAGCAGGCCCTCGGCCGGGACGTGCGGATCGGAGATCTGCACGATCGTGTACCGCGGCCGGCGCGCCGGCCGGTCAGCCGCAGTGGTCATGCTCCCGTTCGAGTCCGCCAACGCGTCCGATTGTCACAGTCCGCAGTGCGGACTTGTTGCCATCCGGTGAGCGCCGGTCCGACCTGCCACGATCAAGGCATGAGCCTCGAGAACGCGAACATCCGCTGGATCCCGCTCGACGGCGCTGCCAACGCCCGCGTCGTCGTGCCCGGCGTGCTGCTGCGCTCCGACAACCTCCAATCGCTGACCACGCGGGATGTCGGCGTTCTCGTCGAGCGCGAAGCGCTCGAGGTCGTGCTCGACCTGCGCACCGACGTCGAGGTGGAGCTGGAGGGTCCGGGACCGATCACGCGCGAACCCCGCGTGCGCATCGAGCACCGTTCGCTCTATCCGCGTTCGGGAGGCAACACGGATCTCGACGCCGGCGCGGTCGCCCTGTGGCCGCCGGCCGGCCCGAGCCGGTGGCCCGACGAGCCCCGTGTCGTCCAGGCCTACCTGAGCTACATGGGCGTCCGTCCGGACTCGATCGTCGGCTCGATCCGCACGATCGCGGACTCGGCCGGATCCGTGCTGGTGCACTGCGCGGCCGGGAAGGACCGCACCGGCGTAGTCGTGGCGCTCGCCCTGGACGCGGCCGGAGTCGACCGCAGCGTGATCGCCGCCGACTACCTCGCCACGAACGAACGCATCGAGGCGATCATGGCGCGCCTCGTGAGCTCGCCCACGTACCGCTCCGAGCTCGAGGGGCACGATCCCCAAGCCCACGCGCCGATTCCGGGCACGATCGAGCGGATGTTCGAGCTCATCGACGAGAGCTTCGACGGGTCCGCCGCCTGGCTCTCGGCCCACGGTCTCGGCGACGCGGAGCTCGACCGGCTTCGCCGCAGACTGGCGGACGGCGGCGAGCCGTGAGTCAATCCGAGGTGCGCGTGCGGTAGAGCCGGGTCGCGAGCGGCGCGAACACCGCGAGCATCGCCACCGACCAGATGATCGACGCGAGCACGGCGTGCTGCAGCGGCCAGGCGTGGATCGTGGCGGCTGGGTTCGGGTTGCCGAACAGGTCGCGGCTGGCGGCTGTGACGGCGCTGACGGGGTTCCAGTCGGCGATCGTGCGTATCGCCGCCGGCATGTGCTGGGTGGGGACAAGCGCGTCGGAGACGATCGCGAGCGGGAACAGGATCACCAGCCCCAGCCCTTGGGAGGACTCGGCATCACGACTGAACAGGCCGATGCAGGCGCACCCCCACGACAGCGCGTAGCTGAACAGGAGGAAGATCGCGAACGCGGCGATCACGTCGGCGGGTCCCGCGTGGGGCCGCCAGCCGATCACCACTCCGGTCGCGACGACGATCAGCGCGCACAGGGTCGCGGTCAGCAGATCGGTCAGCGAGCGGCCGACGAGCACCGCCGGCTTCCACATCGGCAGGGTCCGGAAGCGGTCGATCACGCCGGTGCCGAGATCATCGCTGAGCCCGACCGCGGTCCCGATCGCCGACGTCACGAGGTTCATGGCCAGCAGCCCGGCGATCGCGAACTCGGTGTAGCTGCCGTGGTCGGGCAGCACCAACCCCGCACCCAGCACGTAGATGAACAGCAACGTGAACAACACGGGCTGCACGGTCACGTCGGACAGCCGCAGCGGCTCGCGGGCGATGTGCGCCAGGTTCCGCGTGGTCATGACGACGACGTCGCGGACCGCCGCGCGCACGCCGGTCATCTCTCGCCTCCGGTCAGCGCCAGGAACACATCGTCGAGCGACGGTGGCCGGATCTGCACATCCTCGACGGTGATCGCCGCGTCGTCGAGCGCCCTCACCACAGTCGTGGCGAGCCCGCGGTGGCCGTTGACCGGCGCCGCCAGGCGACGCTCGTCGGCGCTGGTGGCCACCGGGCCCGCCGCGAACGGCGCGAGTGCCCTGGCCGCGTCGGGGTGCGGCTCGGTAAGCGTGACCTCGAGCCGCGCGCCGCCGATCTGCCGCTTGAGCTCGGCGGTCGTGCCCTCGGCGATCGCGCGGCCGTGGTCGACGACCACGACCCGGTCCGCCAGTTCGTCGGCCTCGTCGAGGTATTGGGTGGTGAGCAGCAACGTCGTCCCGTCGGCGACCAGCGAACGGATCACCTCCCACATCCGTAGTCGACTGCTCGGGTCAAGGCCGGTGGTCGGCTCGTCGAGGAACAGCACCGGCGGGCGTGTGACCAGCGCCGCCGCCAGATCCAGTCGGCGGCGCATCCCGCCGGAGTAGCCCTTGACGACCCTGTCACCGGCGTCGGCGAGTCCGAACTCGGCCAGCAGCTCGGTGGCGCGGGCCCGCGCGGCGGCGCGGGCCAGGCCGCTGAGCCGCGCGATCATCACCAGGTTCTGGCGACCGGTCAGCACCTCGTCGACGGTGGCATCCTGGGCGGCGACACCGATCGTGCGCTGCACCGCGGTCGGCTCTCGGACGACGTCGTACCCGGCGACCCGCGCCTCACCGGCATCGGGCCTCGACAGGGTGGTGAGGATGCGAACCGCCGTCGTCTTGCCGGCGCCGTTGGGGCCGAGCACGCTGAGCACGGTGCCCGCCTGCGCCTCCAGGTCGAGCCCGTCGAGCGCGACGGTGTCGCCGAAGCGCTTGCGGAGGCCGCGCGCCTGGATCATCGCTTCGCTCGACACGCCTTTCCCCATCTGGATTCCCTCCTTACCGGTCGTCAAGTAGTTGCTTGTCGGCCGGTAAGTTAGACACTAATTAGCCGGTCGTCAAGTAAACTTCGGGAACGATGCCTCGACCACCACGAAGCCAGGGCGCGGACACCCGCGAGCGGATCCTCGACGTCGCCCAGGAGCTGTTCACCGAGCACGGCTACGACAAGACCTCCCTGCGTGACATCGCCGACCGCCTGGGGATCACGAAAGCGGCGCTCTACTACTACTTCGAGCGCAAGGAAGACATCCTGCTGGAGCTGCATCTCCGGCTTCACGCGATGGGCACGACGCTGCTCGACGAGCTCGAAGCCGCGCCCGACGGACCCGCGCGGGTCGCGCTCTGGCCGCGGCTGGCCGACGGGATGATCGACTTCATGGTCGAGAACCGCGAGCTGGTGCTGCTGCACAGCCGCAACCGCAGCGCGTTCGAGGCACTTTCCAGGAGTGAGCGCAACCGGCAGGAGAACGAGGACCTCGAAGCCCGGTTCGCGCGGATCCTCGCCTCACCCGCAATCCCGCTGCGCGAACGCGTCCGGATGGCCGCGATCGTCGGCGTGATCACCGAGGTGTTCATCGAAAGCGGCACCGCCTTTGGCGACGCCCCCCCCGACGAGCTCGCCGCGCTCGTCCGCGAGGCAATCGGCGATCTCGTCACCGGCGAGATCGGCGCCCCCGCCTAGAGCCGCGCCCGCCCGGAAGGCGCGTTCAGACCGCGTCTGCCGACGACGCGGCACCGGCTCGCAGCAGCCGGGGGCGCAGACGCAGATACGCGAGCAGCCCGCCGAGGCCCGGGACCCAGAATGCGATCGCGTGGTAGACGATCACCGCGGCGGCGGCGTGTACGGGCGAGACGCCGTAGAGCACGAGCGCTCCGGTCAGGCCGGCATCCAGCACACCGATCCCGCCCGGGATCGGCAGTGAATTGGCGATGTAGCCGATCGAGTAACCGAGGGTCAACGCCGCGACGCTCGGCGTCGACCCGAGCGCCCTGAGAATCAGCCACAGCACGGCGATGTCAAATGCGAGATAGCCCACCGCGCCGACGACGCGCCAGCTGGGGTGCCTGTTGAACGTCGTGTGCTCGGCCTCACCCACGCCGGTGGCGATGGCGGCGATCCACCTCGGCGTATGAGCCCGTGTGCGCAGCAGCAGCTTCGGCAGCGCAGCGACAAGAACCAACCCGACGGCGACCAGAACCGTCGGCAGCACGACCGTCAGGCGGTCGTCGGCCCCAGAGGCCCCGGCGATGAGCGCCAGCCCGGCCGCGACCAGCGCGGCACTCGATACGGCTGCGCTGAGGAAGAACAGGCCGGCGGATCGCCGCACGATCCACCGACCCGGAGCACCGGTGAGGGCGGCAAGCCAGCCGCCGATCACCAGCCCGCCGGCGCCGCCGCCGGGAAGCAGCGCTCCGGACCCCTGCGCCGTCCAGGCCAGGATCCTCGCGTCGCGGGGGTCGAGACCATCGAAGAACAGCCGGAACACGACGACGAAGCTGACGGCGGAGGCGAGTTCGAGCGCCACCGCCGCCACGATCCAGCCCGGGCCGATCTCGCCGATCTCCCGCAGCACGCCGCGCAGGCTGGGCACCGCGGCGAGCAGCGCAACCCCGAGCGCGACCAGCAGCCCCATCGTCGCCAGGCGCCTGCCGACTCGCGGCAGCCCGGGACGCCGGCGTGTCGCCGGATTGCGGTCCCGGTCGGTTGACTCCGGTCCGCCCTCGACTGGTCCAGCCGGCGCGGTGCCGGGGCGCCGAGCGGATTTGGGGAGCGGCCGGGCGGTTGAGGAGAGCGCGGACATAGCGTCTGGTAGGACTTCCGACTATTGCTGGCGCAACTTATAGCGCAATCGGAGAAGATTGTCCAGTTAGCGGGGGTTGCAGGCGCTTCGGTGATCATCGCTCGGCCTTGCGGACATGAGCTTCCGCACCTAGACTGGGTGATATGGCGACGACCAGCAACGCACCGAAGCGCAAGGACGCCCAGCGCAACCGGGAGGCGATCCTGTCGGCCGCGCGCGAGCTGTTCGCGGACTCCGCCGACGTGCCGATGTACGAGGTCGCGCGCCGTGCAGGGGTCGGGCAGGCGACGCTCTACCGCAACTTCCCGGACCGGCGAGACCTGGCCGCGGCGCTCCTGCTCGACGAGATGGAGCACACCGAGCTGCTGGCCGCCGAGCACGCCGGCGACCCGGATGCGTTCTTCGTGCTGCTCCGGAGCGTCGTCGAGACGATCGCTCGCCTGCACGCGGTGGGCGAGCTGGCACGTGAGGACGCGTGCCTCGGGTCGGCGCTCGACACACGCAGACGGCGGCTCCGCGAACTGCTCAAGGAGCCGCTCCGCGCGGCCAAGGCCGCCGGAACGGTGCGCTGCGATCTGACGATCGACGACGTCTTCCTGGTCGTGCTGATGGTCCGGGGCGCGATCGCCGCGGGGGAGGGGCCCGGCGGCCGCTCCGCTGCCGCCAGCCGCGCCCTTGCGCTCCTGCTCGACGGGATCACGCCCGCACGGACCGCCTGACGCGCGCCGGGTCTTCGGACGCCGCGGCCCAGACACGGTCGGAACGGTCGCGCTAGGAGCGCTACTGGACAACATTGTCCGAGGTGTAGTATCCGGATAAGACTGTCCAGTATCACTTTCGATAGGAGGTAACCATGACTCACATGCGCTACTGGGCAATGACCTTCGCCGTCGCGATCGGCGGCGCTTTCCTGGCCATTGAGCGGTTTGCCTTTGCTCCCTCAAACGCGGTCTGGATCGGGTTCGGCGTGGCCGTCGCGGCGGCCGCGTTGTCGCTCGCGGCCGCGCTGGTCGCGCTCCTGCGCGACAACCAGACGTTCTCCGGCGTGAGCGCGGTGAGCGCTCTCGTCGCCGCGTTCACCGTGATCGCGACCCGGGCATTCACCGCGCCGACCGCGCTGTGGCTCGTGTTCGCCGGTGGCATAGCGTTGCTGGTGCTATCGCTACGCGCGCTGGCGTTGCACGAGACGACGGTCGAGCAGGTCGTACACCAGCTCCAGGTCAACGGGTCCGGTGAGACCTTTACCGGGATCCGCCGTCGGGGGATCGAGATCAGCGGCACGATGCGCTCGTGGCTGCATTGGCTCGGCCACACCGGCGTCGGCCTCGCCGGTGCGTTCATCGTGGCCAGCACGTTCATCTGGCCGCACGCCACCCCGGAGCTCTCGCCCCGCTGGCTCGAGTTCGGCGTGGCCGCAGTCGCGGGCTCGATCGGGCTCGGCCTGCTCCTGGATGGTCTGGTCGATGTCCAGCGAACGAACATGACCGTCGCGCGAACGATCGAGGTCGTGCTCACCAGCGTCACCGTGGCGGTCGCGGGCGCCCTGATCGTCCTGACCGCAGCCCACGGCATCGGCAATCTGCGCTGGTGGACGTTCGGGCTGGGCGCCGGCCTCGTCGGTGCGTCGCTGCTGGCTTCGATCGTGCACGAGCTCTCGGCCGAGCGCGTTCGCCACGAGCTCGAGGTCGGACAGACGACGGTTGGCGAACTGGCCATCGCGGCCGGCTGACAGGACCGCGCAGCGAGAGGGGCGCGTGACCGCGCCCCTCTCGGCTCGCGGCGATCGCCTGACCGCGGCCGGTCATGAACTAGGATCTCGCCGACCCTCGGGGCTCGAACTCTCAGCGCCGGACGGTCGCGAGAGCTATGTCCGTCCAACCCATTAGTCCTGGCTCGATCGTCTCGCGGATCTGGGAGATCTACCGCGATCAGTTCTCGGTGTTGGTCAGCACCGCGGTCGCCATTTACGCCGTTCAGTTCGTGCTGACTCTGCTGCTCTCGACGGCGGCCGCATTCGCCCTGGTAATCGTGTTCTGGGCGCTGAGCGTCCTCTACCAGGGCATGGTGGTGGAGCTGGTCAAGGACATCCAAGACGGCCGCCGCGACCACTCGGTCGGCGACCTGATCCGTAGCGTCGAGCCGGTGTTCTGGCCCCTCGCCGGCGTCTCGATCCTGTTTGGAATAGGCACCGCGATCGGCTTCTTGTTGCTCGTCATCCCCGGGTTGATACTGACGGTCATCTGGTCCGTGGTCGCCCCGGTCACCGTACTGGAGCGCCCCGGTGTGTTTGCCGCGTTCGGACGCAGTCGCGACCTGGTGCGCGGCAACGGTTGGAACGTGTTCGCGGTCATCCTGCTGGTGTTCCTGTCAGTGCTCGTAATCAGCCTGGCGGCCGCGCTGCTCGCCGGGTCCCTCGGAACGGTGGGCCGAGCCTTCGTCCAGTGGGCACTGGACTCGGCGCTCGCTCCCATCACCGCCCTGAGCGCCTCGGTGCTCTACTTCGCGCTGCTCGGGTCCTAGCACGGCGGGGCGGTAAGCGCCCCTCGCGCTTGGATGCACCGCAAATCCGGGGGGGGCGGGGCGATAAGTCCCCACTCGGCGGCCAAGAAAAGCCGAATGTGTATTCGGGCACCTATGCCGGCTAGTTCCCGTATCTCGAGCTCGGGACGTCCTCGAGTGTGGGGTTATGGCCCTGACCCGGGACGGCCGGCTCGCGACCGGCGCGTCGCGCGGGCAGGTCCTCGACCGCGTCGGGGGCCAGGGGCCGTGACCAGGGGGACCCTGGCGCGACTGATCCGCGTTTGCGCGACGGTGAGCGAACACGGCACACAGCATCCGGCCCGCTGCCGGATCCGGAGGCACATATGACCAGCAGCCAAACCACCGATGGAGTCCCGACGTACCTGCAAGCCGCGGATGGCGAGGACACGTACGCCGACTACTACCCCGCGTGGGTGGGCGACCTGGCCGACGACGTCACGATCGAGGGCTCGCTGCTCGACGGCGCGGCGCTCGGCCCGGAAGCCGTTCGGATGATCGTGGGCACGCTCCGCACGCTCTACCAGAACCAGCGGTTCAAGTTCGCCGGCCCCTACCGCGACACCGGCTGGATCGAGGACTACACGGCACAGGTCGGCGGCGAGCCGATCGCCGGTGTCATCCTCATCAGCAAGAACGCGGCCGGGCAGACCCAGCACGTCGCCGCGAATTACCGGCCGCGGAGCTCGCTTCTGCTTCTGTCCCGCTTGGTGGGCGAGAAGGTCGCCGGCACCCCGTATGCCAAGTACTTCCTCGCCGGCGAGTCGTGAGACCGCCTTCCCTGCGACTCGGCGCTACGACCCCGAGCGGAGCTGCGCCAGGACGCTCGCGTGGTCGTGCAAGCCCCAGTTCTCGACGACGATTCCGTCCGCGAAGCGGTTGAAGACCATCGTCCTGAACTCGACTCGCTTGCCGGTTGGAGCAACGCCCTCGAACTCGCCTTGATGCGTCCCCTCGTGCCGGACGTTGTATGCGACCCAGTCGTCTTCTGCCACGAGTGTCTCGATCGTCGTGTGAAAGTCCGGGAACGCCGTCCGCCATGCTCGAACCTTGTCCTTCGCGTGTTCGGCCAAATCGCCGCGCGTCTCGTCGATGACATCGAGGATGCCGCGGTTGAGCGCCTCATCCACGTATCGCCGGATGTTCGCCTTGTTCGCCTCGACCTGACTGGGCGGCCCCACAAACCGGGATCATGCCCGGACTAGAGACCGGATGCAATGGGCCGACCGCGCGTCCGACCGGCAGCCATCGGGGTGAGCGGAAGGTGGCGCGGACGCTGACGCGTGGCCCAGGGGAGACCAGGGGCGGGGCCAGGGTGTCACGGGCGCGATGGCCGGAGCCGGTCGGGTAGCTTGCTCCTGGTTGGCTACCGAGTGGCGCACGTTCCGTTCATCGACTGGAAAGAGGTGATTCACCATGGCTGGTTCGGATCCCACCATCGTTCTCGTCCACGGCGCGTTCGCTGACGCATCGGGCTTACGACGAGCTTCTCGGCGAAGGCATGCCGATGATCGCCCCGCCGAACCCGCTGCGGGGGCTGACCGGCGGCGACGGCGAGTACCTCAAGGGCGTGATCGGCGAGATCGACGGCCCGGTTCTGCTCGTCGGTCACTCCTACGGCGGAGCGGTCATCACCGCCGCGGGCACGGCCGACAACGTGGTCGGTCTGGTGTACATCTCGGGCTTTGCTCCGGACGAGGGCGAGAACCTGACCGACCTGCAGTCCAAGTTCCCACCCCCCGGGATCATCCCCTACATCGTGCAGCACCAGTTGCCGGACGGGGCCAGCGAGTTCACGCTCTCGCTCGACGGCTTCCACGAGTCGTTCTGCGCCGACGTCCCGGCCGATGACGCCGCGTTCTTGGCGATCTCCCAGCGCCCGCTCGCCGGCGTTTCGCTCACCGAGCCCGCGCCGACTCCGGCCTGGCGCAGTCGCCCGGCCTGGGCGGTGCTGCCGACCGCCGACCGGTGTATCGATCCCGGCGTCCACCACTTCAGTTACGAGCGGATGGGCGCCCAGATCACCGAGGTCGAGGGTGCCTCCCACGTCGTCATGATCTCCCACCCCAAGAAAGTCGCGGAGGTCGTCATGACCGCCGCCCGCACCTGCGCCGCGCAGCCGGCCTGACTTCCGGACCCGCGCGAGAGGTTGCGAAGGCTCCGCCCGGGGCGGGAGCCTTCGGCCTCTCCGACGACCGCCGCCGACGGTCGTCCCGGAGCCGCCGTCGCCGAATTCGCCGTCGCCTGCGTGGGGGATCACTGCGATTCTCGACCGTCGGGCTGCCTTGCCAGTTAGGCTGGCTACCAACCGTGAGGAATCGTTTTCCCGTTGGGAGGTCGAAATGAGTGCCACCGTTCAGCAGGCGCCCGGCCTTGTGGCGGACCGATCTGCAAGAGCACGATCTGAGCATCCCCGGACGTCACGTCATCCAGAACCGCGTCGAACTCGGCCCGGACGCGCCGGTCGTGAGGCACAAGCATCCAGGCGAAGAAATCATCTACGTCCTTGAAGGCACGCTGGAGTACACGATCGACGGCCAGGGCGCCAGGACGTACAACGCCGACGAGGCGTTGATGGTGCCGGCCGAGACGGTCCACTCGGTCAGGAACGTCGGCAGCGGCAACGCGTCGGAGCTCGCGACGTACGTGGTCGAGAAAG
>Ga0335072_10004358_pt1 | contig 21072 bp, 25 predicted proteins | sample Lox_Sample_21_FD_206725 | JGI IMG/M metagenome (GOLD analysis project Ga0335072, IMG submission 206725) | Soil microbial communities from Loxahatchee National Wildlife Refuge, Florida, United States - Lox_Sample_2.1 | ecosystem: Environmental > Terrestrial > Soil > Wetlands | place: USA...
AGCGTCCCCGTCGTCTAGCCCGGCCCAGGACACCGCCCTTTCACGGCGATAACACGGGTTCAAATCCCGTCGGGGACGCCAAATCAAACCAACAACTTAGCGGAAACCCCTCAATATCGTCGGGGACCAGTTTGGGGACCAGTTAAGTCGCCATTTCGAGAGCTTCCTGCCGCGCTTCGGGCCGTACCATTTCCACGACCTTGTGCTGCGCCCTCCGTTTGGCCGGCATCTGAGCCTGCGCATACACATCCAGAGTCACCTTCGCCGATCCATGGCGCAGCAGTTCCTGCACCACCTTGACGTCCTCTCCATTGGCGTGGAGAAGGCTCGTATAGGTGCGCCGGAAAGTGTGCCATGAAACTCTCTTCTGAATGTCGAGTTCGCGGACGACAGGTTCGATGTGATAGCGCATGACGGTCTGCAGCCATAGAGGCTGCTTTCCGCGGTTTTTGCCGGCACGGCGGCTGTTTGAGGCGAAGACCCAATCGCCCGGCTCGCGATACGGGGTGACGCGGTACCAGGCCAGGAGATCCTGCGCCGTGTACTCGTCGATCGGGACGGGCTTTTGTGAGGCCTCCGTCTTGCACCGTCCAACCACCTGATCCACGACCGAGCGCCGCACATCGATCAGCAGATTCGCAAAATCGATGTCGCCCCACTGGATGCCGGAGAGCTCGCCGCGACGCAGCCCGGTCACCATGACGAGAAAGAGCAAGACCCGTTCTCGAAGCTGAAGCTTCGCGACGATGGCCTGCATCTCGGAGACCTCAAGGATATCGGGAATGCGGACTCGCTTGGAACTTTGACGGACGCCGGCGCCTTTGTTGGGGCCGCTAATGGGATTGCGGTCAGCAAACCCCCAGCGGATCGCATGATTGAACAGCACGCTCATCAGATTCCGGATCTTGGCCTTGCTGGCAGGCGCCAGAGGCTTCGATTCCCGCCCGGTTGCGACCAGCTCGGGCCGCTTCCGCTTGCGCGGTTTCTGCTGGAGGTTACGCAACCACTCCTCGACCAGTGGAGCCCGGATCGCGGTGAGCTCTTCCTTTCCCCACCGCGGCTCGATCCAGGAGTTCAGGTAGGCTTCGTACCGGTCGCGCGTGGACCAAGCCCTCCCATCCTCGCCTTTGTCGACGAGTTCCTTCTCCCGAAAATGATCGATTAGTGCTCTCATTGTGATTCCACTGGCTGCGCCATCCTGATTCGCGCGCAGAACAAGCCGCCAGTTTCGGACAGCTCTCTCGGCTGCCTCCTCGGTTTTGTATTGGTCGAGCGTGCCGACTTGCCGTTTCCTACGAACGCGCCTGCCGTCCGTCGAGGTTTCCCACCAGCGGAAGATCCAGACTTCGGTTCCGCTGCCGTTGACCGACAGGCACAGACTTCCTTTTTGACTTCGCGCCTTCTTCATAACGCCCTCCTTTCAAAAAGGGCGCGAAGTGCATCGGTACTCAAAATGTACCGTAATAGGAGGCTGTTTGGCATCGCGCGATTCACTTACGATCCGGTGTTTCCTGGCCCCTCGATCGAAGCCACTCGGCCAGTTCCGAGCGTAGGAATCTCCAGTGCCTTCTTTTCCTGCCTGCAACAGGATGCGCCGGAATCACTCCTTCGCGTGCGAATCTTTGGACTGTGGCCGGGTGAAGTTCGAGATAATCTCCCGCTTCTACCGCATTAACAAATACTTCCGCCGCCCCGAGGGCTTCTGCAGCAAAGACCCTGGGAGCATTGCCGGCATTCAGTCTGGCAAGGTTTGGCATAGACATCTCCTAAATCCGGCACTCGGCCCCGAGAATTCTTCACGATGGATCGATGGGCTGAACTCGGAATCCGGGCCACGCGGTGTGCGGAAGAATTCCCTCTCTCCTCTCCCGCCCGAAGTATGTGTAGGACAGCTCTGGAATTCGGTCAAATGCGTCCGCAGTCGCTCGCCCTCGTAATCTGTTTTCCAGTCGGAATCGGCCGAGTTCAACAGTTGAGCCCCGGGGGAACGGTGGTACAAAGGGATCAGCAAATCCGCTGCGGGGCTGCGGTGATGAGCAACGAGTTCGATATGGAATCCGAATGGATCACCGAGCTGGGAAAGGCGCGCAGCGACGAATACACGGAGAAGATTCTTGCCTTCGTTCAGGAGCTGGAGAAGTCGGCGCCTGAACCGTTCCTTCCGCTCTTGACGGATCTTGCTTTGGCTCGCACTCTGATCGTGCACCTGGTCATCCGCTACGGACCGGAACGGGGGATGGCCGAGGCGCGGGACGCTTTCGAAAGCACGCTCGAACAGATGAAGCCCCTGCTCGAAAGAATGAAATCTCGCAAAGGACCTCCCCCGCAATGAAGAAACTGATTCCCTCAATTCTCCTGTTTGCGACCTGTGGCTTTTTCGCTTGGCAGCTATCCGCTTGCAAAAAAGCGCCGGCACCACCAACTGCTCAGGATGCGATCGCGGTATGGAAGGATATTCACAAGAATCTGCATACACAGGACTTGCTCAAACTGACGAAGACAAACGGGCAAATGCAGAAGATCGACGGAAACGATGTCTACACTTTCTACTACGAGGCGAAGGTGAAAGACATTGTTCAGCTGGGAAACAGGACCCCAGGCACAATCGAGACATACCAGAGCAATTACGCCTTTCAATGGACCGAAAAGGGATGGATGGGGCCCGACAACCAGGTTTATCCGCCCCGATAGCGTACCTCTCCGAGTGATTTGACCCAAGCTCCGTTCCGTCCTAGGCTCTCCCCACGCTGGACGCGTTGCGGAGGACGAGTCGGATGTTTGCTTCACCCGCGGAAACGCTAGCCAAACTTGAAGCTGCTGGCTATTTCACTGACATTAAGGTGGCGACCGCCGTATTCCTGGCGGGCAGCATCCATCGCCCCATCCTGCTGGAAGGCCCTGCCGGCGCGGGTAAAACGGAACTGGCATCATCTACGGCGCGCACGCTACGTGTACCGCTGCTGCGCCTGCAGTGCTACCAGGGAATCGACGAAGAAAAAGCCATCGGGCAGTACGACAGGAGTCTGCAGGAGCTCTATGTCCTGCTGATGAGCAGAAGCACTCAGACTCCGGACTGGGCGCAGATTAAGCGCGAAATCACGAGCCGAGCCTACTTCATGGCTGGTCCGCTGCTCGAAGCAATCGAGCAGGAAGACCCCTGTGTCCTGCTCATCGACGAAATCGACAAGGTTGACTACGCCTTCGAGGCGATGCTGCTTGAGCTCCTTTCAGTGTGGGCGCTGTCGATCCCGAGGATGGGCACGGTGCGCGCGACTTCCATTCCTCTGGTGTTTCTCACCTCGAATCAGGAGCGCAGGCTCGGTGATCCGCTGCGCCGGCGGTGCTTCTATCTGGTCGTTGAGCATCCCGACGCTGAACGGGAGGCCGCGATCGTGGCAAGTCGTACGCCCCAGGGGGGCGCGGCGACGCACCGGTTCATCGCTGGACTTGCCAAAAGCCTGCGGGCTTACACGCTCGAGAAGCCGCCCTCGATCTCCGAAATGAATGACGTAGCGATGGCGATGGAATTACTGAGAATCGACCGGATCCTGCCTGCGCATAAGGAGATCATGTTGCCCCTGATTGCCAAGACGGAGGGCGACCGAAAGCGCCTGCTCATGAAGCAAGCCTTCGAGTCCATTGTCCGCATGGCCGTGAAGTACGCCGAACAGATCCCGCAAGTCTCTCCAGACGAGGATGTTACGGTTCTTGCGGAAAGCGAGATCGGCCAATGACCAAAACATCGCTTCTCTACCTCTTTGCGGCAGTGTCTTTCGCCGTGGTAATGCACCCTGCCGCGCACGCACAAGATCAGGCAACGATGTACTACGCAAACGCCTATGCGGACCATTACGGCGTCCCCCGCGCGCTCGTCGACGCCATCATCGAGCAGGAATCTGACTGGAATCCTCTTGCGCAGTCAGTGAAAGATGCCGAGGGTCTGATGCAACTGATGCCGGCCACCGCCGCCATGTACGGCGTCCGCAATCGGTACGACATTTTGGAAAACCTGAGCGGCGGGGTTCGATATCTGGCGGATCTGCTCAGCGAGTTCCACGGCGACATGCGGCTCGCAGTGGCGGCGTACTACTGCGGCTCCCGGCACATTCTTCAACGAGGTTTCTCTTACAACAATCCCGACGTGGTGGCGTACGTAGAATCTGTTCGTCGCCGCTACCAGAGCGATCTTCACAGCCAAGCGGACCCGAGTACTTACGGTCCGGAAGGAGGAAACTGACATGAAACCTCAGCGATTTGCCATCACCAGTCTCATCATTTTCGCAGCAGCGGCGGGTGCTGCCTGCGCGCAGGAGACAAAACAGGGTGGGGGCGGCGCGCCGCAGGTGGATCCGGCAATCGTCGATCTGCCAATCTCCGCGAGCACCGTGACCGACGTACATCTCCATCCGTTCTTCACCACGACGATTCGCCTCCCCGATGCCGTGAGATCCGTCGCTGTGGGAGCGCCAACCCTGTTCAAGGTCGAGCACTCCGCTGACGATCCAAGGTTGGTTTTCATCAAGCCCTCGACGGCTGGGGACGCGACGAGCAATCTGATCATTTCCCTTCAATCGGGCCAGGAGATCAGTTTGCGCTTGCTGTCGGAAGGCAGGAGCACCAATACTCCAGTCGATTTCGTTGTGAACTATGAACCGAGGCAGAGCTTTCTGATCGGATCGACAGACGAGGTCGGCGGTAGCTCCGCGTCCATTCCCGCCCCACCGGCAAAGCCGTCGGCACTCGACGTGGCACTCAAGGAGGAGTCAGGGGTCGCAAGCCCTGATTGGTCTACTACCAACAGAGCGCATACAAACGATTCGGATCGAGCTGACTCCGGTAAGCGCATCCTTGGGGCACTCGGAGCGGTTCAGGAAAGAGGGCAACTCATGCTCGCCGCGTACTCAGTCGTCAACAGATCCGATCATTGGATTGAGGTTCTGCCGCCGCAGGTCGAGCTCCGAAGCCCCAACGTTGAGAGGAAGAGAAAGAAGAAAGATCAGGTCCTGGCAGAGCAGGTGCCCGTATCTGAGTACCGTACGACTGCCCGCCACCTCGCTCCCGGAGAGCGAGCAGATGGCGCCGTGGAGTTTTCGCGGCCTGGCTTCAAACAGAGCGCGGACCATTTGGTGTTGGAACTGGGAACGGCCAGCGCTGTGGACCATCCACTGATGCTCCAGTTGCCCTTCGTCGCTCCGGGACAGTAGTAGCCAATTGAGCTCAAAGAATCGAGGTGGACCATGGGTCAGACACAGACGGTAGAGACGGATGAAGCGGTCCAGAAAGTAAACGCCGGAGTTGCTTCCGCAGAGGAGAATGGAACGCCGCTGGGACCATTAAGCAAACGGCCATTTGTGCTCAAGAAGAGCCGGGGTTCAGGTGGCGGCAATCTGGCGACGATGCTGATTGTCCTCGGGGCGATTGCTGTGCTTGGAATTGGCATGGTTGCATTCCTTTCGACCAAAGGAACGGTCAGGAAAAGGCTGCTCTCTCAGGCCAGCAGGCCAAATCTCGGACAATCACAGACCGCGGGCGCCGGCACAAATCTTTTGCCAAATAACACAGTGAAACCAGCTGCCAATGCCGCGGCAGAATCTGGCACCGTCGATGCTGCCGATATCGAGCGGACAAAATCGCCTGGGCCTACACAGACGCTATCTCGCGGGGAGGTCGGAGCGAATCCATCCCACAACGCCAGAACTCTCGGCGAGGTGGCGAAATTCGATGAGCCGAACACCACTCCCAATGCGCAATCTCGATGGTCACCGCCGCCTTACGGCAGCGAGAACTCGGAAAATCACCAGGCACAAAAGAAGGCGGAGGATGCGCTGGACGCTCCTTCTCTGGTCTTCACGGCGCATGAACAGACGGCAAATCGTCCGCAGATACAGAACTCGGTGCCGGCCATCGCTAATCTTGGCCTGGCACCCGGTTACCATGTGGCGGCGCGCCTCGAATCGATGGCCACAACGGCTGTGCACGCGCCTGTTGTTGCCGTGATCGAGTACAACTACGAGCGCAACGGAGAGGTCATCATTCCGGCCGGAGCGCGTGCCGTAGGCAAAATCATTCAGGCGGATCCCTCGGGACTGGTGAATATCGAATTTTCTTCTCTCGAATACCCCGATGGGTCCACCGTCCCAATCGATGCTGTGGCCGCCAATATGAACCTCCAGGCCATAAAGGGCGCTGTGACCGGGCTTCAAAGAGGCAAGAATCTATTGGTCCGCTCGCTGTCCGGAATTGGCGAGACGGCAGCGATGGTTGTGGGCGCACCGAGCGTGAACAGCTCCTTCAGCGAGGGAGATCTGATGCGAATGCAGGTCGCGAACAACATCGGAAACGCCGGCGATGAGCAGATCATGAGAATGCTCACTTTGGAGCATATTGTCGTGAGTGTCCCCGCCGGGACAGAGATCTATCTCGTGTTCGAGAAAGCCGCGGCAGCAGGCGCCCAAAATACGGGCAAGATGATCCAGATTCCACACGCGGGCATAGATCTCAGCCAGTCTGCGAACGCAGAGCAGCCATGAAGGGTAAAGGCTCATGTTCCAAATCAGGCAGTGACCTCGGATAGAAACGGCAGATGATGAGGTTTTTCGAAGGAAGAAAAGCTGCGTACCTGGCTTTTGTGAAAACGGACGGGCGATTTGGGGGCCAGGTTGTCGATGAGGTTTTTCGAAAGAAGAAAAGCTGCATACCAGGCTTTTGTTGAAATACAGCCGGGCCTCCTGAAAGAGTCTCGACCGGATCATGAGGTTTTTCGAAAGAAGAAAAACTGCGTACCAGGCTTTTGTTGAAAAACACGCGAGGCCGCTTCAGATACTTGCGCTGCTAAGCTCGCGATTCCCGAGACATCGGTCTTCCGCCAGCCGTGGGCGTGGCATCTTTAAATAGCGGTTTTCATTATTAAAGCGAAGCGAGATATGTTTTAATAGCAGGGCGGACTAGTTAAATCGTGTCCAGACGCCCAAACACGGCTTCGCCAAACCGTTACGTGATTTCAACCGTTTCCGGTGAGAGAGTCCGCGCGTTCCTTCCCCCGCCTTTGCCTCCAAATCAGCGGGCACTCGATTTGGCATCGCTTCAAGCCATCCTTGCCGAAGCGAACCAGGCCATCGGCAGGCTGGATGGCACGACCTCTTCTCTCCCTGACCTCAAGCTCTTTCTGTACTCCTACGTTCGCAAAGAGGCGGTGCTCTCGTCTCAGATCGAGGGGACGCAATCTTCTCTCTCCGACCTCCTGCTCTATGAGAACGCAGAAACACCTGGCGTTCCTTTGGACGACGTGCAGGAAGTCTCCAACTATGTGGCGGCCCTGAATCATGGTCTGAAACGCATGCGGGACGGCTTTCCTCTCTCCCTCCGCCTGATCCGCGAGATTCACGAGGTGCTCCTGGCTAAGGGGCGCGGCAGCCACGCACAGCCGGGACAATTCAGGAAAAGCCAGAACTGGATCGGCGGCAGCCGGCCCGGTAACGCTGCCTATGTGCCCCCACCACCTGAATATGTCACAGACTGCATGGGCCACCTCGAGACTTTCATCCATCAGGAGGGCTCATCGTTGCCTCTGCTGATCAAGGCCGGCCTCGTACATGCACAGTTCGAATCCATCCATCCCTTCCTCGACGGCAACGGCAGAGTCGGCAGGATACTCATCACCTTCATGCTTTGTGCGGAGGAGGTGCTGCGCGAACCCGTTCTCTATCTCAGCCTCTTTTTCAAAAAGCATCGGCGCCTTTACTATGACCGACTCAATGAGACACGGGAAAGCGAAGGCTGGAGGGCGTGGCTCGACTTCTTCCTGCAAGGTGTCCGCGACACCGCAAATCAGGCGGCACGGACAGCCGGCAACATCGACAGACTCTTCGAAGCAGACAAGGAAAAGATCGAGCGCCTCGGCCGCGGTGCACCTTCTGCGCTCCTGGTCTACAGGTATGCCCAGGCCAACCCGCTCTTCTCGATCAGGAACGCAGCCCGCGAAACGAAGCTTAGCTTTCCAACCGCGTCCGCGGCGGTGGATCGCATGATTGAAGCCAGCATCCTGCAGGAGTCCAGCGGAAAGCGAAGAGGCCGCCTGTTTCTCTACGGCAGCTACCTCGATATTCTTAACCGGGAATCCTGAGCTGCCAAGTTGCAGCAGATCGACTGCCGAGTCTGACCACAACCGTCAGAGATTGATCGATCAAAATCCGCATGCGTTGCAGTCCGATCAATCGTAGCGACAGGCTGCCTCGGACTATGATTGCAGGAAGCCGCTGAAGGGGTTCGTGCCTGATCGTGCCCGAGCCGGTGATCAGGTCTTTTGAAAGAAGAAAAGCTGCGTACCAGGCTTTTGTTGAAATACGAGCGCGGCGACCCAGCTGATCCAACCGGGCAATGGCGAAAGCCTTTCGAAGTTAGCACCGCCGATGACAGGGGCCGAGCCTGCGCTTCAGTGGACGAGTGACACGGCGACAATGCCCTCAGCGAAGGAATCCGCGACGAGTCGATTGGCAGCAATCACTTGTCCGAGAAGCGCGTTTGCTTGGTCGATGGCTGATCTTCGGGGTCAGCCCCGTCGGTGAGCGACTCGGCCATTGTGCGTCAACCAAGATCCTTCCTGTTTACGGCGCACGCTCGCAGATGCATGAACTCACTTTTTGCCTGGCCACCTCTCACGTTGATAGCTGTCGAATCGGTCCGAATCTAGCTCTTCGAGCAGCTCATCTTCTGCGGTCCGATGTTGAAGCGGGCGATTCGCCCACAGCAAAACAAGAAAACCTTGGTAGGTCGGCATGCGTACGCAACCCTGGAGAAGCGTTGCCTCCACCTCTTCGGACAAGGCAGGAATCCAGTCCCCGGCTCTGACCTCCACCATCTCCTCCAAAGGTCTCTTGCACTCGAGGAGACCGGCATCCACCTCTTCCTTGACTTTGATCCAGTGCGGAAAACTCGGTGAGGGCGAAAACCAGCGGACACGCGCGCCTTCTACCCAAACTCCAGCACAGCTCTGCGTCGCCACGTCGCAATACTTTCGAATCGTGGCCATCAGGCTCGTGTCAAACTCCCGAGCGAGATCGCTCACCAGTTGCAGCGACGGCCATTGGGCTCCGATGTGCGATCTCAACTCCGCACTGGGAAGGAGGAGCTCCGAAGCAAACTCGTCCGCCTCGTGTTCGGGGTTGACTTCGATATTGGTCCAGTTCGCAATATCTTTCGCACCGCACGACATGCTGTCGGCGTCTTTGTGGAGGAGGTAGTGCCCGATCTCATGGGCCGCGGTGAAGCGTTTGCGCGTGTTTTCCCGAATGTTGCGTTTCACCAGAATGCGACCGCCTGCGCCTGAGGCTCGGCGTACCAGGGCTCCGTCGAAACCGTCCGAGTCGACCTCTTTCAGCGACAGGCCGAGCGGCTTGGTGATGTCCTCGAGGCGCAGAGCTCCCTTGATGCCCAATCTTCGGCGCAGCTCGATGGCGACCTCTTTATTCATCGCGCCTCTCCCGTCACTCGTCGTTCGATTCAACCTCGGCTTGCTCGCTCTCAAGCAGTTTCTTGTCCGCCGCCGACAACTCCTTCTTGTTGCGGAAAGCGAATTGAGTTTGCCTTGTCTGGCCGGGCAATGGCGTGTTCAGCACTCTCGCCGACTTCGCTCTGGCAGTATCCAGAAAACTGCCGACCAGATTCTCTGCCGTCTTGACCACCGCCTTGGCCTTTTCCGCAGCGCTCGGCGGCCGCAGGGCCTTTAGCGTCTTGTCCAATTTTTCAGGAACCTCCTTGTCCAACGTCCGGTAGTGATGATTCGCATAGTCGAAGAGCTGCTTATGAACGTTGGCCTTGAGCTCGGCGGCATCCATTCCGCAAGCCTCTAGCTCTTCGTCCAGCTCCTCATTGCTGAGGTCCGATTCTCTGCCCAAGAGGGTTTCGAGACTCTCCTCGAACGCTTTCGCCTGGCGATTCTCCTCATTCTTTTTGCGATTCTCCTCGATCCTCTTCTTCATACGTTGCTCCTGCGGCGTGATCCGGTGAAGCCATGCTTCCCCAGTCGCCGGGCTAGTTTTCTCCTGCGGTTGTAAATCTCGGTCTCCGGAACCCCGAGCAGCGAAGCGATGTCGCGGGCTGCCGGGATGGTGTCCTCAAAGGTCTCGATCGCGAGGACGTACTCCTTTAAATCCTCGTCGTCGGCGACGCACAGATCCAGGGCCCCGCGAAAGGCGGCGTCGCGCAGCAACGAACGGAGGTCGAAGAGGCTCTCCGGCTTCGCTTGCGGGGAGGCGTCTTCGGTGAGCTCGTCGGCCAGCGTCGTCTTGCCGCTCCGGCTGGTCTTCACCGCGGGTTTGCGCAGCGTGCTGACGATCTTGTTGGTCATGACCCTGGTCAGAAAGGCCGGCACCGCCTCAGGCGGCCCGGTGAACGGAAGCTGATTCGTGCCCCACTGGATCAGCGTCTCGGCGACATAATCGGCGGGTGACTGGCCGGATCCCTCGAGAACCCGGTCCTCCCCCTTCCAGGCAGCGAACCTGAGGGCGCGGCAGGCGCGCACGATGAGGATTCTGTACAGCCTTTGATATTCCGCTGCGGTCATGAACGGCGTTGGACACCCCAACTATCTATTAAAGCGCCGCGCCCAAATTTTTTTGCCATGCCATGGCGAAAAAAGAGAGGAGCTGCGCTTTACCCAGTGTGAGCGGCTGCGACCGGCAGCAAAGGCACGCAAGCCGCACAGACGGAGAAAACTCTATGAATCAAGAAGGCCTCAACCCGGAACTGGGTGTTGTCGAGCAGGCAGTCGCCGCCCAGGCGGTGGAACTGGCTGCGATCGAAGTCGAACTTGCGCATATTGAGAATTGCGGCCTACATGGGCAGCCGGTGCCGCTGGCCCGCGCGTACCGGATCAAAGTGGACAACCAGTACCACGAATGGCCCAAGGCTCATATCACCGGCAACCAGCTGCTTCACCTCGCTGGCCGCACCGGCCCGCTGGTGTTCGAGGTCTTCGAGCACTTCCGGCACGGAGAGCCGGAGCTGATCTCCCCCCATGCAGAAGCCAACCTCCGCAAGCATGGCGTCGAGAAATTCACGACGGAACCGGAGCTCGTCCAGGTAACCATCGACAACAAGCCGAAGACCATCCAGGCCGGGACGTACACCGTCACCAAGCTGAAGGAAGTTCTCGGTGTCGATCCGTCCCGCGTCCTGGACGAGGTCATCGGCGGCGAGTTCAAGGAACTGCCCGACAACGGCACGGTTCACATCAAGGGCTGCGAGATCTTCGTCAGCCATGTACGCCAGGGGCAGTCGTCCTAATGGTCGCCCCGGAGCACCTCGACGAACTGCGGGCGGTCTTTGGCGACGTGGCGGCGAAGGTGGAAGGCGGAGTCGACTTCGTCTTCCTTCCTCGGCTCGTGCTTCCCCCCGGCTGCACACCCCGGGAAATGCAGGCTCTGCTCTGCCTGGGCCAGCACGGAGGCTACACCACCCGTCTTTTCTTGCAGCAGGCGGTGCCTGGCCGGGGCGCGAACTGGAGCTCGCATGTTGTGCTGGGCAGACCGTGGTGGACATGGTCCTGGAACCAGGTGCCGGCTCGCCTGCGTCCCGCCGAGATCCTGGCCGAGCATCTCCGGGGGCTGCGATGAGAACGATCCTGAAGCTCACCGCGGCCCTCTACGACGATCTGGTCCAGCGGCTGCGCGAACCCCACGAGTTCGCAGCCGAGCGAGTTGCCTTTCTGAAGTGCCGCCCGGCATTGTCGGCTAGGTCGCTGCTTCTGCTCGCCGGAGGAGTCCATCACGTCGAGGATGGAGACTACGTGGATGATCCCTCCGCGGGAGCGACGATCGGCCGCTCCGCGCTCCGCAAAGCGTTGCAGACGGCCTACACGGAGGCCGTCTCCATGGTTCACGTTCATCTGCACGAACATCGCGGGCGGCCGGGCTTCAGCCGAACCGACCGTCGGGAGAGTGCCTTGTTCGTGCCGGACTTCTGGAACGTTCAGCCCAGTCTCCCGCATGGGGCGGTAGTGTTCAGTTTCGATTCCGCGGTAGGCCAGTGCTGGATTCCGGGCGGCGCTGCACCGGCCGGCGTGCAGGTTGCGATTGTCGGAAGTCCCATGCGCTGCACCTGGAAGGTGGCCCGTGACTGACACGTTGAATCTCGAGCGCCAGTCGTTCCTTGGGAAAGACTCCGAGATTGTGTTGGGCCGCACTCGAGCCGCCCTCGTGGGTCTCGGCGGCGGCGGCTCCCATATCGCGCAGCAACTGGCCCACATCGGGGTAGGGAGCTTCCTGCCCATCGATCCCGACTCCATGGAAGACACGAACCTCAACCGGTTGGTCGGCGGCACTATGGAAGACGTCAAGCTCGGCACCCCCAAAGTCGACATCGCCGAGCGCCTCATCAAGGCCGTCAATCCCGCCGCCGAGATCATTAAGCGCCAGGCGAGTTGGACGGAGGTCACCGCGGAGCTTCGCGACGTCGATGTCATCTTCGCGTGCGTCGATTCGATCGCATGTCGCAATGAACTCGAAGCCTTCGCGCGCAGGTTCCTCATTCCTCTGATCGATATTGGCATGGATGTCCACGAGTCGAACGATGGATTTTCCATCAGCGGTCAGGTGATGCTGTCGCTGCCGGGCAGGCCCTGCATGCGTTGTATGGGACTGGTCACCGACGAAGCCCTAGCCAAAGAGGCTGCCAAGTATGGCGCGGCGGGAGGGAGGCCGCAGGTCGTGTGGCCGAACGGAACTCTGGCGTCCATCGCGGTCGGCGTCTTCATGCGACTCACGACGCCCTGGGAGATGCGCAAGGCAACGCCGTTGCTCCTGGAATACGACGGTGACCTGCAGACGGTGGTACCCAGCAATAAACTTGCCTACCTGCCTGCGCACTGTAAGCACTACGATTCTCTGCATGAGATCGGAGACCCATTTTGGATTCCCGATGCTGTTGCAGGTCGAATAGATATAGGCGGATGGAATCGTTCACTGGAAGAACGCTGACGACGGTTCAAATCTGCACGAAGCCGGGTCATGTTTACTGACCAGGGGCGACGCCAGAATTCAACTGTTGACTTCAGGGCAAACCACTCATCCAGGCGGTTCCGCGATCCACGTTGACGGATAGTCGCCTTCTCGGATATGTGGCACTTGGCTCAACTGTTGACCTCAGGGCCACCCACTCGTTGACAGGATTCTTGCTGGTTCTGCACCTCTGCCAAGCATATGAGCTACCCGTGAAAACGAGAGTGAAACTGAACAATGAGACGCCGAGGTTCTACGAGATGGATGACGGCTTTCTGGTTGCTCATGGTGGCAAGGTCCTCAGCGGCGCCGACTGGATGCCGCTCACCGCAGCCATCACCACCCTACCGTCGAAGCGAGGCCTGTGCGTGCGCTACCCCGTACGCATGAAAGAGGACCTGCTTCCACTCGAACATCTGCAGGGCGAGCAATTGATCGTCGAGCTGATGGCGCGCTTTGGGCTGGACCAGGAAGTCGCCGCCCAGGTTGTTGCCGATCAGCTGACTCTTGAAGGGACCTACACACTGCATTCGGAGACCGCCAAACGTAACGGCGGAGATTTCGACTTCGACTGGGTGTGTGTGATCGATGGGGAGCGGTTTCCACGCTTTGTGGACAGCCGCTTTCGCATGGAGCACGAACATGAGGTCACGAAGACCAAGGCAGGAAGAGCCAAGTCTCCGTGGTTCTCGCTCGAGTTCGTGGCCCTCAAGTCGCGCGGGAATCAAATCGGGGCTATCACCGACCTGATGAGTTCCTGCGTGGCCGGTGGCCGTGAGGACCTGCTCTATGAGCTGGTTTCGGAACTGCAGCTGGAGATCGACTCGCTCAAGCACAACACCAACGCCGACCGGAAGAAGCTGCAGGCGATCCGCCAGCAGGTTTCTCCGGCGCCCTGGCTTGCCCTCAAGGAAGCCAAGGCGATCAACGACAAAGAACTGCCACTCTCGCTCGACGTTCTGCCCACGGATCGTATCGGAAGGCTCTACAACATTCTTCGCAAACACATCGAGGAATTGATGGAAAAGCCCTTCCCGATCGAGCAATTCCGCGGCCTGATCACCGGAAACGAGGTGACGGGTCCGATGTTTCTGGAATCACGCCTGATCAACTCCGTGTATGCAGCCGGACACGGGATGATCCAGGCCAAACTCACCGTGGAGCAGAAGGCGCATGAGCAGGCGGCCGAGCGCGTGGCGGAAGCCAGGCGTCTGGGCGACCGGCAGCGCATCGCCGCGGAGCAACGGGCGTTTGCGAAAGCGAAGGCTCGCTTCCGCCGCGCTCAGGAACAGGCCCGCGATCAGGCGGCCTCCCTGCAATCGATCATCCGTAGTTGGGGTGACGCGAAGCAGGAAGACCGGGTGGGCTGGTGCCAGGCGCTCCATACGGTGGTCTCGCGCGGCAAAGGCATGGGCTCGATCCTGTTTCACGCCTTTCCGCAGGAGGTGATCGACTCGATCGCGGTCCGCACGGGCGGCATCCGCACCCAGGTGCAATGCCCTATCCAGCGGGTCCGCGTTGTGGTCGAGAACGATTGTCTCTACTCAGTCCGTGGGGAGGCGAAGGAATTTCTCCTCCGCATGGATGGCGGGACGAAGCAGATTGTAAGGGATCGCTAACGGACGCGGCAGGCTGGAGTGCCTGTTCGCCAACCAATGGACGCCAGCCACCCGGCGGAGCAGCAAGCGAACGGTTTTGCTCCTCCCGGGGGCATACCTTCGCCTGCTGTTGCTTTCGGAAAGACAAGGGAGAACAGTATGCGGTTCTTCAAATGGCGCAGGACGGACGGAGCGGTACGGGTTTCCGTTCGCATCCAGCGCACGCCCGAGGAGTGGTTCTTCCAGTGGAAGGTGTGCGGAAGACGACGCTACTCGAAACGCGAACTGCTTGATCTTGAAATGCGGGTCCGGAAGTTCGTCAACCGGTGTCCGGCTAGTGGGCCGGCCACAGAGACTCACGCCGTGTGGCTGTGAGAAAAGGCTCGGGTGAAGAGGGAGCCAGACAAAGGCACCCTCTTCCTCCGGGAGAAGCGAGCGAGACGTTCTCATGCTTCTTAATAGAGCTGCACTTCCCATCCTCCTGCTGGGCGGCACACTGGCCGGCGCTCAGAACGTGGTTCATCAAAATGTTCGCCCGGACCGCGTGACCCCGATCCACACCGCCCTCGATCACATCAGCGTTATCGCCCTGCCAGAGAAGATTACTCGCGTCGCGGCAGGCAGCCAGGCCATGCAGATCGAGTGGCACGGCAATGACGTTTTCGTGAAGCCTCTACAAAGCGGGCAATCGACCGACCTGATGGTATGGACCGAGCACCAGTTCTCGACCTACGAACTGGAAGCGCCCGGCGACGTCAAGCAGATGACGTTCGTCCTCGACGAAACGATCTCGGCGATTCCCCGGGGGGTGAGAGCAGGTGCTGCCCAAGCTGCTGATCCGCCTGCCAAAGTGACGGATCAGATCACCGAGTCCGCGATCGGCTCGACACTGCTCCGTGTCACTCCGGTCACTGCGCGTGGCGTTCACCCTGTAAAAGACGGTGTGAGCGTCTCGATCAGGGATGTCGTCTGCGACGGCGGTTCCTTCTACGTGCGGTTCGCGGTGACCAATTCGAGCGCCCTCCCCTATCGGATTGAGCCACCTAACGTTTTCGAAATCGCGCCGCGCCAGAGCGCCGACCTTTTGCCCGCCATGAAGGACGAGCAGGTTGCGCCAAAGACCGTGGCTCAGTTCGACGCGAATCAAACGGCGCAGGTCTCCGTTCAGCGCTCCGACATTCCTCAGAATGATCTCTCGCCCGGGCAGACGGCAGAGGGAGTCGTCGAGATTAAGCCAGAAGATGTGTCAAAACCTGGAATCTATGAGTTTGATTTCGGCGCCGGCGCAGGCCACGCCGTCAAGGCAATGGCGGTGCTCTGATGGAGAAACTCGAATTCCTCACGGCGGAGGAGACCCGGGTGCGCCTGGCGATTGCCTACCGGAGGTCCGGTGACGAAAGCTTTGTCGAGATGCTGCAACGGCCATTCCTGAACCCGGTTGAACAGCGGAACGCCAAAGGAAAGCGCAACCTGCATCCGCTGTTCGTCGTTGGCGCAGTGTTGCTGCTTCTTGCTGGCGCCACCATGGCTTTCTTCAACTTCCGGATTCCGGGCCTTTAGGGGAGGAGCGCCATGCAGCGAGAGGTTCGCTATCGCCGCCATACGGATGAGCAGGATGCGCTGCTTCTTGCGTGGGTGCCGATCCTTGGCGTGCTTGGCATCGGATATTTCATTGTCTGGGACCGGCTCCATGTGCGCCCGGCGCAGCTCATCGAGATGACCATCTATCCGCTCCTGGTTCTGGTGTTCCTGTGGGAGGTCCTGCGCTACCGCGCAACCCGGATTGGGAAAATGGAAACTGCGTGGCCGCGCCCGATTCCGCACGTGACCCGCCGGCAGGATGAGAGAAACCTCGAAAAAGCGCGCCGGAATTCGTCGGTCCTGCTCGGCTACGACATCTTTGGGGAGCCCTTCTACTGGTCGGACAAGACGCGGACCATGCAGTCGAACGCCTTCGGGATGACAGGGGCTGGCAAAACGAATCTCCTCGAGACCGTCACCGAACAGGACATCGCGCGCGGTGTACCCATCATCTTTATCGACGGCAAAGGCGACAAGAAGCTTCTTTCTGAGCTGCTTCCGTCGATCGAAGCCGCGGGGAGGATGCCGGATCTTCGCATCATTGACCCGATGCGGCCCGATATCTCCGCACGCTACAACCCCTTCTGGGCGCCCCAGGGCAACGCCGAAGAACACGTGGCCTTCGTCTTTGAGTCCTTCAATATGGAAAAAGACTTCTTCGAGGGCCACCAACGTGTGTACCTCGAAAACATCGCGCGCGTACTCCATTACTCGGGAAAGCGGTTCAACTTCCACGACGTCCTGGTCTGCGCCTACGACCAGTCCATTCTCAAGAAGCAGATGAAAGTGGCGCTTGATCGGTTCGACAACGACCCGGCGATCACCGGACAACAGAGGCTGACGCTCACCATGAGCGTGCGTAACCTGCTCGAATCCTTCGAAGATAAGGAGCGCGTGTCGAAGATCCAGGGCCTCATCAACGAAATGATGACCTTCATGGGCGATGAAATGGCCATGATCACCGGCCCCTATGACGACCTGCTTTCGCTCGACGACGTGATCGATAAGGGGCTCATTCTCTTCATGAGCCTGAACGTCAATGTCAATGAGCGGGCGGTCACCGCCCTCGGCAGGATGCTGCTCCAGAACCTGCAGCTGATGATCGGCCGGCGGTATTCGCGGGCCGAAGAAGGCCAACAACAGCCCTTCGTCAGCGTCATCATGGACGAGTTTTCTCCCTTCGCCTACGAGAACTTCGCACACATTTTGCAGACCGCCCGCGGCGCCAACGTCGCCTTTCTGTTCGCGCTGCAGAGCGCGCCGCAACTGCTCCAGGTCGGCCGGGGATTCCGGAACGACGTTTCGAGCGCGCCCAATACCACTTTTATGCTGCGCACCAAGGACGAGGAAACTGCCAAGTATTTCCTCAACGCCAGCGCCAGAGTGCGGCAGATGCGGCGCAGTATGCACGTCGAAAAGCGAGGCGTGTTCAACACGCAGTTCGAGGAAGGAATGGAGGGCAGCCAGACCGAGATCAAGGACACATTGGCGCAGGACGAGCACATCAAGAAGATGCCGGTCGGCCAGATGGAAATGCTGGTGACCGATCCGATCCTCGGCACGATCCACAAGCACCTGCACATTCGGAAGGCGTCGAGCCACTGGCTGCCGCGCGTGCCCATGAACGTATATCCGAAACTGCTGACGCTCGCTTTGGACACGCACGGCCTGAACCTGAGTTTTCCGACGCCGGAGCTCGAAGAGAAGAGACAAAGGAGGCGGAAGAAATGAAGCGTCACGCGCTGTTCGTACTCGTCTTCCTGGCGCTTGCTGCCACTGCTAATGCATTGCAGGCCAATCGCAGTTCGTACGATCCGATGGCGCACCAGTGGAAGGCACAGCAGCACAAGGGGATCGTCGAGAAGACTCTTGCTGGGATCAATCCCCAGGACAAAAATTACGGCGCCGTGGTCGGAGACTGGCGAACAGAGGTCTTCGAGAACACGCTGCACCAAGTCTATTTCTGGAGCCTGATCCTGCTCGGCATGGGCTTCGGCATCTCCCTTACCGGAAACGGCTGGTTGCTGAGAGACCGGGAACGGCGGCTCACGATCTCCGCCGACATCGTTACGCAGCTCTTCAATGCGTACATCGGCTCGCGTGCCAAGGCTCTCGAAGTGATCGCCAGACACAATGCGCTGGTCGACCGGTACAACGCGCTCGACAGCGAAAGGCAGCGTCTCGTCGAGCAGATTGCGGATCTTTCCCGCGATCCCGCGCAGCCTGAGTTGGACTTTAATCAGGCGCGGGAGGAGCAAGGGGCGGCAGTTCAAACTACGGCTTTAGCGGCCACGAGTGCGCCGAATGGCTTGCAAGAGCGCGAAGCTCAGCAATCTGAAGTCGGGAGTCTGAGGGCGCAGCTCGCAGAAGTCCAGACCAAACTGCAGCGAAAGACGGCACAGCTTCAGGCCAAGGACAACCAGATTACCAACCTGCGTGAGCGGCTGAGCAAGGCGCACGACAGCCTCGAAGGGCAGCGGAAATCGAAAGCACAGACAGCCTGAAGGGGGCCAGCAGGTGGTGATTCGGTGTCTCAGCTTCGGATCGTTGTGGTGGTTGCGGCCTGGCAATCAGGCGTCCGATCCATTACGCTTTTCCGTTCGTGCCGCGGTATTCAACACCACAGGCTTCCGCTGCGGTTCGCGTGAGCGGCGACTCTGGCACGTTTCCGGGGTGGTGAGGATCAACCTCGCGCCGCATACCCAGACAACAGGTATCCGCAATTTTGAGAACGGCTGCTACCAAAGTCCGGGACCGGAACGGCGCGGCGAATGGAACCGGCTCCTGCTTGGGAAACTTGTTGGGTCAGCTGTGCGCGCCGACTGCCTGCTTCTTTGCGCTCGGAGTACAGCCATCGGCCGCATCGATTTCGACAACTGCTGGTCCGACGGGGGCGTGGCCGTGATCGCCGCGAGCGCGTTGCGCGGCGTTCAGGAGACATTGCTGCTGGCGGTCCCGGGCGCCGAGCTACGAACAGAAACCGGGAAGTGGGAGGTCACATGGAACGGAATTCAGCGCAAATAATGCCGGCGTCAGCAGAGCGATCGCCTTACATCCACTTCAACTGGGAACGGGATCTGCCGCTAATGCTGGCCATCCGGAACGCCACATTCATCTCGCACCACCAACTGTCGGAGCACATTCAGGCCAGCGGAATCGAATCAGCAAGGCGATCTTTCAACTGGAGAATTGAGCGGCTTGTACGCGCCGGGATGGCGGATAAGCTGCCTCCGCAGCCGCCGTTTGTGGGGCCGGTCTACACAATCACCCGCGAGGGGCTCGCGTGTCTCGAATCCTGCGGTCAGGGATTGGTGAGCCTTACGTCCGAATCACGAACGCTCGCCAAGACAAGCCAAATGCACCATTACCTCGAACTGGCGGAAATCCGTGCAGCGTTTCGCAGGGCGGGCCTGCTCCGGGAGTGGGCTGGCGATCTTGAGGTGCGGTCCATTAACCAATCGATTGATCTTCCCCTGGCCAAGGATTACGACGCCATTGCGGACGTCCAATGGGAAGCAAATACGTTCAGGATCGCGATTGAGTATGAGAGGTCTCTTAAATCTTCGGACCGGTATCGCGAGCTCATCTCCTCGATTGCGGGCGAACGTCAGGTTCGGCTGGTCCTCTATTTCACCTCTTCTGTCGATCTCCTCTACCAGTTGAAACCGGAGTTCGATCGTCAGGAGTTCCCGGTTGCCCTCGTGCCGTCACACATCTTCCGGATCAATCCGCTCACAGCTCGGCTCCATTTGACGCGCACTTTCGGGGCGCAGAGAGCGACGCTGCCAGTGCTTCTCCGGACGCTTTCAGCCGGCAAAACCTGTGCGAAGGCGCAGTAGACGTCCTCCGGATTTTCGAGACAAGATCATCGAACACACAGACTGTCTCCAGTTTCGTGCCGTAGACGTGTACGAAACTGCGTGCTCGAAGTGCATCCCGTTTTGGCAAAAATGCCCGCAAAAATTCCTATATTTCGAACCTCTTCCCGAGGTCTGCCTCTTGGGCAGTCAGGCCTTCCTCTTGACTGGCTTTGACTACCCAGGGTCGTTCGAAGCCCTTGCGCGAGAACAAGATACTTCTGACTATCCCCTGAAACACATCGATTTTGTGAGTAGAAAATACTGATGCCGGTTTTGCCCTTATATTGGCCCGGTTGGAAGGTGGTTGCGACCGCAAATGAGTGAGGAATGTGGACTCCGGGAAGTGTTACTCCGCACGCTCAATCACTCGTTTCAGGTATTCGAGCTCGCATCGAGCGTGCTTGCGGTCTCGCTCAATGATGTGAAGAATGTGCACGGAATACCATTCGAGGACTTGTCCGAAGGCACCGGCAGGAAAGCGTGCCCACACATGAGCGGACAGAATCGAGCTGCCAAGTCGGGTTCAATGCTCCAGGTGACGCCTTCCTGAATCGCGAGGCGAAAGCCACAGTAGCGGTAATTTGCCATCCCTTCCCAGGTCGCCGCGACGCCGGGTGTGAGGCTTATGACGGTACCGGAAGCCCGAGCTGTGATTCCAGCTACGCGTTCTTCAAATGCAATCTCTGTGCCAGCCGCAACGCGTTTGTCCGGAGAACCAATCTCAAGAGAGATGTGCTCGGGGTTCGATTTGAGCCACCAGCTCTCGACATCTGCTAACCGTGACCAGACACTTTCGGGGGTTGCGCGAATCGAAACTGTCTCCGTGAACTCGAACAAAACTGCCCCCGGACCCCTTTAGAGAAGATGAGAGGCTTCAACCTATAAGCCATTTGCCGGAGTGTCGCTGGGCAAGCGTCACATTTCAGGACACGCCCGTGACGAGTGCGACTGGTGTTGACTTGTGCATCTCTGTGGCGCTTTCCCCACCGAACAATTCTACGAGTCTGATCTCCAGGTCCGCGAGGTAGTCATGCATTC
>Ga0335072_10004359_pt1 | contig 21068 bp, 28 predicted proteins | sample Lox_Sample_21_FD_206725 | JGI IMG/M metagenome (GOLD analysis project Ga0335072, IMG submission 206725) | Soil microbial communities from Loxahatchee National Wildlife Refuge, Florida, United States - Lox_Sample_2.1 | ecosystem: Environmental > Terrestrial > Soil > Wetlands | place: USA...
CGTGGTGCCGATCGACTCGCGCTGCTTGCGTCACAGGGGATTACGCGGCCGGCGGGGCGGCAACTGTCGTCGCGCGAGCTACGCTCCCTGCTTCCCCGTCTTCTGCCCCGCTCGGCGCGCCTTCTCGACGCACTCACGGAAGAGCGCGCTGCCGATCGCTAAGTTGCCCGATGCGATTCTGGGACACGTCCGCCCTCCTCCCGCTGCTTGTCGATGCGCCGGCTCGTGAATGGCTGCTTGCGCTGTACCAGGAGGACTCTCAGATCGTAGCCTGGTGGGCAGCGCCAGTGGAGATTGCTTCCGTGATCGCACGTCGCGAACGTGAGGGGGCGATCGGTGCAGACGATGCAGACGCTGCGCTCAAGGCAGCGAAACGGCTTGCGTCAGGGTGGCACGAAGTCATTCCGAGCGACGCAATCCTTCGCACGGCGGAGCGACTGCTGCGCGTGCATGCCTTGCGGGCAGCCGATAGCCTGCAGCTTTCGGCGGCTCTGCTCGCCGCAAATCACGACCCGGCAACGCTTGAGATAGTGTGCTTCGACAGCCGACTGGCAGCGGCGGCCCGGCGCGAAGGCTTTTCCGTGATCAACTCGGTGCATGAACCCGAGGCTAAAGCCGGCCGCGAGCCCTGATCGGTCCGGGACCGAAGTGGAACTCGGCCGGCTCCAGAAGCTGACTTTCCAACGATGTGCTAGCTGCGAGCCACGCTCGTAAGCATCGTGCGAGGGGTGGCCGCGGAGATCCTCAACGCTTGCGCTCACGCCACGGAGCTCGAGAAGATACCGCGCGGCATATCCATAAGCCTTGCGTCAGTTCTGAACCAAGGCCCCTTCCCCACCAGCATTACTCGGCTTCGTTGTTCCCCGGACTGAAATCTATGGCGCCCAGAGCCGCACGCGTGTCGCTGAGGCTACCTTTGGTCGCCGCGATACTGGCACTCCTCGTTGGCGCGCAGGGCCAGGCCGACGGCGAGCAGTCGTCTGCATCGACGAGCGCAGTCTCCTCAGCCAGACCCTCCCCGGCTCAGCCGCTGCAGGAAGTCACCGTCACGGCGCAGCGCGCGAAACTGGCACAACGAGTCATGGCATTCGTAAGCAAGGTGACTGGGCCCTTGTTCGACGGAGGGTTCACCCGGTGGGGCAAGCCGGTCTGCCCGCTCGCGTCAGGCCTTCGTCAGGAGGCAGTGAAGTTCATCCTCGGGCGTGTGGGGGACGTGGCGCGCGCAACCGGTGTACCGATCGCGGCGGAAACGAAATGCCACCCCAATCTCTACATTCTGGTGAGCAGTCAGCCGCAGCGACTGCTGAGGGCGATGGACTCGCACCATCGCTGGTTCACGTTCGGCGACGATGCCTCCCCGGGTGTCACTGATGAGTTCATCTCGAAGACCGCTCCCGTACGGATCGTGTACCGCGATGCCCCGTCCGTGCCGATTCCATCGTACCCGTACGTGAGTTCGGCAAGGGTGGGGCCCGTGACCATGGCAGGGGACAGCTGGTCCTTCGACTCCCATGCCGCGAAATACCCAATCGTATGGTACGTCTTTCGGGTCTTTGTGATGGTCGACGCGTCCCGGTTGAAGGGACTGACGCTGCGACACTTCGCCGACTATGTCTCCATGGTGGGTCTCGCACAGGTCAAGCCTTCGGACGACCTGGCGGATGCCCCCACCATCCTGAAGCTGTTCGACGGCGCGCCTCAGGCGGGTCCTGCCGGCATGAGCGACTGGGATCGAGCCTTCTTGAAATCCCTCTACGCGACGGACGCCCGTTCGCATGCGCAGCGATGGAGCGCGATCGTTTGGGGCAATCGAGGCTTCGCGGATGCTGCCCTTCGGAACTGTGAAACCAGCCACTGTCCACGGGAGGCGCGACAGTTCAGACTTTCGAGCTGATGCACGCCGTGCCGAATTACATGATGCGAAGGCAGGTCATCTGCCGGATGACACCGATAGCGAGTTAGGCGCTTCAGGACGATGTTGGATACGTCATCGCTTCTTTGGGGGTTGCTATTCGGCTCGATCGGGTTCGGATTCTTCGTGTACGGCAGAAGGCAGAAGAGGGTCGTGCCACTGGTTTGCGGCCTTTCGCTGATGATCTTTCCCTATTTCGTTTCCAACACTCTTCTGCTTGTCACGCTGGGCCTGGCGCTCATCGCAACTCCTTACTTTGTCCGAATGTGACGGCGTGCGTATTCGTTGCAGCGGACCGACACAAGTGAAACGGACGGCGGCACGGGCGCAGTGCGAGAGTGTGCGCCAGCGCCGCCGATCGAGCGGTGTCAGGCGGCCGCCCGTCCCATGCTGACTGGTATCGTTGACCGGCGAGCTTCGGCGTGCCGAAGCTCACGCTTTCGCGAGGAGTGGCGAGAGCGCACAATTATTGAATGCGACGCCCCCAACTCAAGAAAGCACATGTCGAATGCACCGCTGAATAACGTGGCAGACTGGCTCGTCTGGCTGCAGGCCGCCGGATTCGTAGCTACGATCAAATGACTCGAATACGACCTCGCTGTCGTGATTGGGGACCTCGGGGGTTCATTGCACCACGCACGACAATGACTGCTGTGCAAATGACTGGACTGCGCAAGTCAACGCCGTCCGACGGTCCGCAAATCATGGATGTCTGGGGACGCGCGGTCGACGCAACACATGACTTCGTGAGACCCGAGGATCGCCAATAGGTGCTGATTCCGTGGCGCAGGTTTGTTAGTGGCGCCGCCATCGCGACGGCCATTCTCACCGCGGCGCCTTCGGTCGCGCATCATTCTTACGCACGGTACGATAACTCGCGGACTCGCACCCTGCAGGGTGTGGTCGAAACCTTTTCGTGGGTCAATCCACACGTCAATTTCAAAATTTTGGTACCGACGGCTAAGTCTACGGCCGACAGTTGGATTGTAGAAACACATAGCCCCTCCATCTTGCACCGATATGGCTGGACCGCAGATTCCCTGACGCCGGGAACGCGCGTGCGAATCATCTGCATTCCATCGCGCAATGGTGCCCATTGGTGCCGACTTCTCACGGCCCAATTGTTGGACCGCCACCAGACGCTCGAGACCAAATTGTCAAAGTCGGCTAAGTCGCCGCCGCAATGAGTAATCAGGGAAAGCGCCGGTGCAGAGGGATCGCAAAGGATGATTATTCCACCTCCTGGCGCAGTTCGCCCGGTGCGTCCGGAATGTGGAAACGCTGAGGCCGACCGCGACGCGCTGCGCGCAGCTCTTGGCCCGCGATTCCAGTGAGGTGCCAACCGCATAGGCCACCGCCATAACCCGCAGCATGACCGCCTGAGGGGACATCGGCCGAAATCCCTTAGTACGACTCGGAGGCAGGCACACCTCGGGCCCTGGGGAGGGTGCGAGGCGAACCAACGTGCCGGACCGGGTCGCTGGGTGCGTCGGCGATTTCGCGATGAGATTGCAGCCGTTCCGCTCGCGCTCGCCCTCGGCTTTCCACTATACGATCTCGGAATGTCGCGATTGCGGTGCGGGGCGTCGACAACCCATCCTCGGCCATGAACATTGTGAGTCTGCTCGAAAAACATCCCCTCTTTGCCCGTATCGACCGCGCGACGCTCGGGCAGATGGCTCGCACTTTCGTTCTCGAATCCTGGCGCAAGGATCGCGAGATCGCGGGGTCCGCGGAGAGTGCCCGCAATTTCCGCCTCATTATCAGCGGCCGCGTGAAGATCGCACGCGGCAGTGCCGACGATGCCCGCGAAATCACGCTCTGGCTCCTGGGGCGGGGCGATGCATTCGACATCGTGAGCGCGCTCGACGGACAGCCCCACGACGTTTCGGCTTGGGCTCTCGATGAGGTCGAGACACTGGCCGTGCCCTTGCCGGCATTCGAGCAGTGGCTCGACCGCTCCGAGCCCCTGCGGCTCGCGATGCATCGGTACGTCGCGCGACAGCTGCGCGAGCTTACCGCCCTTGCAAGTGACCTCGCACTGCACGACACGATGATGCGCCTGGCGGGGCTTCTGCTGCGCCACTTCGATCCGAAGGCGCCCTCTCGCGGCGCGCGCGTGAACCTCATCCGTGATCTTCCGCAGGAAGAGCTCGCCGCACTCATCGGCTCCGTCCGAGTGGTGGTAGGTCGCCTCTTCGCAGAACTGAAACGGGAGGGTGTGGTGGAGCTGCATCGGGGGAACATCCGCATCCTCGACCTCAAGCGCCTGCTGGATCACGCCGAGAATCAAGCCTCGCGCCTGCGGCATCGGGCCCACGGCCGCACTGCAACCTAGGTAGCACCGGCAGCCGCGAAGCAACCGCTAAGATTGCACGCTCGCAGGCTCCTCGCACTCGAGGGCTCATTTGCAGGCAACGGGTTCGCAGGACCCGGCCGAGGGACCGGGCTCGCGCGGGGATTCCGCAATCGAACTATGTTGCCGTCGCACCTGGTCCAGAGCATCCTCGAGTCCGCGCCCGACGCGATGATCGTCGCCGATGCCTGCGGCTGCATCGTGTTCGCGAACCACCAGGCCGTCGCGCTCTTCGGTTACGAACTCCAGGAGCTCGTTGGCTCGCCCCTCGAGCTGCTCCTCCCCGAGCCCCTCCGGGGCAAGCACGTCGGTCATCGCGAAGCGTTCGCGCACACACCGCGCACACGCCCGATGGGCGCCGGGCTCGAACTCGCCGCCCGCCGCAAGGACGGCAGCGAGCTTCCTGTCGAGATCTCCCTGAGTCCGATCGCCGATGGCGGTACGATGTTTGCCGCGGCGACGATCCGCGACGTGACGGCGCGCAAGCGCATCGAGGCCGAGCTCAGGGCGGCTCGTGAGGCCGCCGACCGTGCGAACCAGGCGAAGAGCCGATTCCTGGCGACTGCGAGCCATGACCTCCGCCAGCCCCTGCAGACGCTTTCGCTCCTCAACGGCACTCTACAACGACTTTCGAAAGTGCCCGTGGCATCGGAGGCGCTCGCGCGACAGGAACAGGCGATCACCGCGATGATGCGCCTCGTGAACGCGCTCCTCGACGTGAGCAAGCTCGAATCCGGCACCATACGGCCGGAGATCACTGATTTCACCGTCGCATCGCTCTTCGATGAGCTGCGGCAGGAGTTCACCGCACTCGCGCTCACCAAGGGACTGAAGCTCGAAGTCGAAACCTGCCACGACAGCATCCAGAGCGATCCTGCGCTCGTCGAGCAGATTTTGCGCAATCTCGTCTCGAACGCCATCAAGTACACGCGTCGTGGACGCGTCCTACTGCGCTGCTCGCACCAATCGGACTCCGTGCGGCTCGAGGTGCTCGATACCGGCATCGGAATCTCGGCGGACCAAGTCCCTCATATCTTCGAGGAGTTCTATCAGGTCGGAACCGAGCCGCACGCGACACGCCAGGGATACGGGCTTGGTTTAAGCATCGTGAGCCGGCTCGTCAGCCTCCTCGGTCTCACGCTCGATGTTCAATCCGAGCTCGGCAAGGGCTCGACCTTCAGGCTCGATGTGCCGTCAAGCCGTGCGACCGCGAACAGGGAGAATGCAGTCCCCTCGGCAATGAATGGACAACACGAACGGTCGAGGGTCGCCCCACGGGTGTTGCTGGTCGCGGATGATGTCGGGGTGCGAGACGCCACTCGAATGCTCCTGCGGGCGGAGGGCTACGAAGTTTTGACGGCCGCCTCCGGTGCCGAGGCGCTACAGCGTCTCGAGGATCGATCGCACATCGATCTGCTCATCGCGGATTACCAGCTGGGTGAGGAAACCGGCATGCAGGTGATCGCCGCCGCGCGCAAGCGGGTGGGTGCCGTCGTCCGCGCTGTTCTCGTGACCGGCGACACCTCGCCCCTCGTGCGCGCACTAGAGCTCGAGCGCGAGGATCGCTTAAGCGTGGTGACTAAGCCCATCCAGGCCGAGAGGCTCCTGGCCCTTGTCAGTGAACTGATCGCACGCGAGTGAGAAGGATAGGTGCGTTCTCGAAAGCTCAGAGGCACTTTGCCCGGCTTTTTCCCGGGTCGAGGTAGCGATTGAAGATCTTCCGTTCCTGCAAGAACAGCGTCAGTAACAGCTCTCGTGAGGCGTTCCGTAACAGAATTGCGTGAGGCAATACGGACAGCCCGATTCGCTTCGCGCGCGAGCTGCATCCCTAAGCGCTGGTGCGGATGATCCTTGGGATGAGGAGCGCTCTCTCATTTCGGCATCTGCAACGCCTATGAGGAGATGGCCGGCCGTGTGGAGGCGGTGCGATAGCCCGCGAAAGCTCCACCGGCCGTGCCGACGACGATCTTGAAATAGTTCGAAACCACGAAGATCGTCGGAAGCGCCTGCTTCCAGGTGAGCGCACCGTGCAGCACACGGCCGCGCGGTGCACCGCGTGCAGCCCACAATCCGGCGAGAAACAGGGCAATAGGACACGCCGGCAGCAGCGTATACAGCTCGATCGTGAAGCCGTTCGGCAGGAACCGCAGCGGTACAACCAGTGCGAAAAGGGCGACTTCGGCAACAAACGCCGCGACGAGGACTCGAAGCCATCGAATGCCGCCGATCGTGTTCATTCTTGGATTCCTCCATCAGTGCCGCAGCCTCGCCCGAGATGGGTCATGACCGACGTAGCGGCGCTCGAATGATCCTACCCGCGGACAAACCTCTGGAACAGCTCTACGCACGAACTCTTCGAGAGCCCGCTGCATCAGCTCCGCCTCTTCGCCCGCGGCGAAGAGGAACGCGACCTTGCATGACGTGTGTGGCCCGTCCTTCGGCGGCCTACGCGCGGTAAGCGCCGTCCCCGCATCGTTGCGTGGCAAAAGGCCGCTGTTCTAGTGCCCTGCGGATTGGTGATTCTGTTGCTTGCTCTTGCGGTAACACTTTGGGTTCTGTTGCCGCAAGCAACCCGGCGTGCTCCGCAGGATCCGTTGCAGCTATCATTCCGTTTCCCAAGGCGCCGCCACTGGAATGCACGATCGATGAAAATTCCCGGATCCAACCCGCTATGCAAACGTCCAATATTCGGGTCATCTTCCGCCTCAACGCTCGCTGATTTGCAGGCCGGGTATATTCTTGCCGTTGCTCAACGACCCACCGAATCCATAGGAGCACCGGGGAGTCGATTCGTCTGCCAACGGGCACTTACGTACAATCGCTGCAAGGGTGGTGTCAAAAACGCACCCGTGCCGGTCTGCCGCGAGTGGCATTTCACCCGCGCCATGATGACGCCATACGGGACATGCCATCGGTGAGAGCGAAGGCACATTTGTCCAAGGCACCCGGTTACCTCTTCTGGCAGCTGCGCCAGCTATGCAAGATGGTATCCAACGATAGCCTCGCGGACTGGAAAGCGCTGGTCATTCTCGGCGGATGCGAGATTGTCATAGTCATGACACTCGTGTTCGTGGCATCCATCTCGGTCGGCCATCGACTATGGCCCACGTCGGGAGGCGGGAACTATACGGCTACGTTTGGACTCGCATCGCTGTTGTACGGGCTCAACTACTTCTTGTTGACGTACCGAAACGGATGGACGCGATTCCAAAAGCAGTTCGAGCACTACTCGGTCCGGATGCGCGTAGCGGGCGCAATTGCGACAGTTCTGTTCGTGATTCTTGTGGCCATTGGCGGGGCGTGGTCGGCGACCGCAGCGAGCCACCTCCCCCACTAGCGCTTGCCGCGCGCGGACCCCAGGAAATGGAGCGTATTCAGCGTACAGAGCGCTCTGTGATGGCCAGGATTTCCGAGCCTACCCCCCGAGCCACTGCTTGGACTGCCGCCGCGGACTGTTTCCTGAGTCGCAGCGGGGCTTCACTGAGGTAAGAATGCCCAAACACGTAGCAACATGTATAGGGGTGCCAGCGCTGTGGCTGGGTTGCCAAATTCCTGTCAATGCCATTCCGCCGCCACAGCAGCCACTTGAGGCCGCCGCGGCGCGTGAGGCAAGGTCACCGCACCCAGCCGGCTGTTTGGCCGCGTGGCCCGTCAAGCAAACTTTGGAAGGCAGGTTATTGGGCCTGGTGCAAGGAGCTTTCCCCGGGGAGAATCCACCTGTGCCCGCTGAATCCTTCCTTTTTCTTCTGCTCGACGATTCGATCGCGGTACGTGCCTCACCGCCCGACCCAGCTTACGAGGACGTGACCCGAATCAAGATCGTTAATTTGTCCGAAAGCAATTTTTTGTACGTCATGCATACTTGGGGAGCTGACGAAATTCGGATCACGTCAACATTGAACACCGCTCAGACGTACCATCAGTATCCTGGCCCAGTCATCTTTGAGACTGGCGCCTTTCAGTTCTGCTGGCGATCCGACGACGCGGACGGCTGGAAGCGCTTGGACTCCACTGAGTGGATCAGACGGCTACCAGGCCCCCATTAGCCGTAGGGATGTGCGTGAATTGCCATGGCGTCGCAGGCAGGCATAGACTGCGGCCCAAAGCGCGAATGAAGCGTGGTTAAGCGCTAGCACAACTTCAGTAACGCTGCATTGGATAGCGATGACGCCGTGAAGTCTCGGGTCCCTATGCGCCTTTGCGTGGTCGCGTGTTCCGCGCTTGTGCTGGGTGCCGTGTACGGGTCACAGAGAGAGAGCGCGGATTCGTCGCCTCCGATAGACTCGCCGGGAGCAGGCAACGACTCGATACGAGCTTTCCTGAAAGATGTTTGGCCGGCGCTCTCATCGGCCGGGAAACCGGGCCGAGTTTACTATCACGCTAACTGCTCGCCGAACGATCACTCCTCTCCTCTCTCTCCTCTCGAATTTCCCAAGATCGACGTGCAGCCGCCGTTGAGCACCGGATCTGATTTGGCTGTCGTTCGGAGCATTTTCCGACGCGACCACACCGTCACGGTTGCAGAAGACGAGACCGGAATCGTGCGCATCAGGATCGGCGAAGTTCCCGACGCCATTCTGCGGACGCGAATTTCCACGCTCTCTCTCGACGCGCGCAGGCAATTCAATGTGTTGTCTGCAATCGCAGCGATCGAAAGTGCACCAGAGGTGCAGTCGGTTATGCGCACGCTCAAGATCCGTCTGCCGGTAACAGCTCAAAATTTCAGAGTCATACTGCCGGATGAGAGCCGGCCCCACTTGCCCACCGAGATTTCGAACGTCGCGATGGATCAGGCGCTCGACATGGTTGCGAGGACATGGGGAGGTATCGTTTTCTACGGGGCGTGCGCTCGACCGGCCACATACCAGATCTTTTTTGCGGATAGCGTTTATTTCCTAGGCGCAAAGCTCTGACCGCCTGAACAGCGCCGCATGCATGCCCCCTCCAACCCCCAGCGAATTCGACGGGCGAACGCTTCGCTCCGCTTCCCGCCTGCCCGTTCAATCCGCCGAAGCGCAATCTCCTCGATATACCTCCTCCCGCCCTCCGCCCCGAACTTAATCACGACATCCACGAGCGAGCGCACGAGCGCGTGAATGTCCTCCCGCGCGAGCCCCTGTCCGCCCGGGGATTGCTTCACCATCAGCACGAGTTGCTCGAACGCGAGTGCGCAGCTTCCCGCGTGAATGCTCGTGATCGAGCCGGGGTGTCCGCTGTTGACGTTGCGCAGGAACCTTGCCTTTGCCTCAAAACCCTTTGGAACAACTCGGTGCTCGATGAAAAATGACTCCGCCGAGAGGGGCGGAGCAGCGCCGAATCCGAAAGCCACGATTACTGCGGCAACGAAGGGTGAGGTTCAAGTCATCTGCATGCCGACGCCCGCGCCTTTCCTCCTGCCCATCATGGTCCGGCGAGAGTTAGGCGGCGTCATCCTTGCGACGCGCCTCCGACGCGGCTCCGAGGAGTTCCCCCGTCGTGAGATATTCGAGCTCCCCGTCGGTAAGCTCTCCCAACGTATTCGCTACTTCCCAAACGTGACCTGCGCGGCGGAAGAACTCCGCCGGTACGAGAACCGCCGCCGTTGGCCCCAGCTCAAAACTCGGTGGTATGGGCATGGCCAACGCCGGGCAGTCGTGCAGCGTTAAGTAGTCCGCCACCGAAATAGCCGAGGCCAAATCCGGGCAGGTCAGGAGGCATTGCCAGTCTGCCGAAGCGACCATGAGCTCAAGAGTAGATCAATCGGGCAGGAGAAGCTTGCGATGACCTAAGGAAGACGTTGAGCTGCTGGAAAGCAGTCATCTCTGTATCAGGAGGCGCTTGCCAGGGAAGTCGAGGCACCCGACGTGCTTGGCCAAGAAGTTTCCCCCGATGAAGCCGTCCACCCCAGGTGGCTCCGAGAACTCAACGATTCGGAATTCCAGAGGACCGAAGTCGACACCGTTCAACCGGAAGAGCTTCGTGAGGACAGCGTCGTGAACGATCTTCATCCGCGTGGGGTCGATTCGAGCCCTACGGACGATCGAGACACCCGCCCCGGTATCCCACACCAGAGTCAAATCGCCGAAATCGGTCTGCGCCTTGGCAACGCTCTCCGGAAATGGCACGGGGCGCCGCCGCACGCGGCGCGCTCGAGGTGCTCGGTTTCACGGGCGATCAGCGTCATCTTGCCGCCTCGATAGTCGAGCACGATCCGATTCGCGGCGAAGAGGGCCAGGCCGATATAACTGGCATGAGGTTGCAGGCTGCCGGAGACGTTCGTGAAAGCCGCGTTGCCGATCCGCAGGCGTGCGACCCGGAAACCACGCGCCTCGAACGTGCTTCCCTTGAAGTCCATGATCCTGTGGCCAGCTCCAGTCGCCCTAATACCTAGCTCGTCCAGGGCGGCCTGTGTCAGCGCGAGAGAGGCGTCGCCGCCCAAGTCGCACAGCAGCCGCACCGGGCAGGCACCGCTGCACGATCTACCGTTGGGTGTGCGCCGGCACATTTCCACCGAAGCGTGCCGGAGGAGGACGGGGCTGGCTGCGTTCGGAAGTCGAGCGCTGGCTCACTACGGGCGGTCCTGCTGATCAGCCACATGGAACCCGCTTTGACGTTTAACGTTATACGTTATAAACTACGAAGGTGATCAAGAGCTTCAGGTGCGACGATACCCGCAAGCTTTTCGAAACGGGGAAATCGGCACGCTTCAGCTCGATCCTCAAGGTTGCGACCCGCAAGCTTACTCAGCTCCAGGCGGCAGCAACACTGGAGTTCCTGCGCTCACCACCGGGCAACCGCCTCGAGGCCTTGAGGGGTGACCGTGAGGGCCAGTACAGCGTTCGGGTCAATGACGAGTGGCGCATCTGTATCCGCTGGGCTGCCGCGGGACCCGAGGACGTTGAGATCGTTGACTATCACTGAGAGTGTTGGGCCAATGAACATCAAGAACGGCATGCGCCCGGTTCATCCGGGCGAGGTACTGCGCGAGGACTTTCTGCGCCCGGCGGGATTGACGGCGAACGCCTTGGCGAAAGCCTTGCGTGTACCCGCTCCACGCATCAACGACATTGTTCGCGAGCGGCGCGGTATCACGGCCGACACGGCCATGAGGCTCGCCCGGTACTTCGGGGGCGATGCGCAGTCTTGGCTGAATCTGCAGACACAGTACGACCTCCGCATTGCGGAGAAGGCCAGTGCGAGAAGGATCACTCGAGAAGTGACGCCGCTGACCGATCACGCTGCGTGAGGTTTCGAGGATGGCCCCGGCTCACGGCTTCGTGGCGTAGATCCCCGCGAGATGCCGGTTCTTCTCGCTCGAGACGTCGTCGACGTGAGCGTGTCCCGTGCCGGCACGCGCGAGCCAGCGCTGCATGGCTGCCCGGCGGCGATCCTCGTTCGGCGGCGGATCGCGCCGCCCTTCTTCCGGAGTGTCCATGAAGGTGTCCATACGCCAAAAATCGGATGTTCGGAAATGCTGATCGGAGCGCCGAATTTTGAACTCGGGACCCCTTGCACCCAATAAATTTTGCCCCCTGATCCCCCCTGAAACCGCCTGAAACCGCGCGAAATTACGGCCTTTCTCCAAGCGCTCAGCGACTTAGAGTCGGCGTGAGATTTCACGCGGGCTCTCGCCGTCTCGCAACGGCTCGTGCGAGCTCAACGCTCGAAGGTCCCCCGAAGGGTCCCCCGACCCCGAAAAAATGTCATTTCGACAAGGGGTCCAGAGCGCAGAGCCCGGCACGAGATGAGGCTCTCGGCCACGCACGATCCGATGCGCGCCGAGGCGCCGGGAGCACCGCGGGGAGCCACCGCCATGCGCACGCCCAAGTCATTCACCGACCGCTACCTCGCGGCGCTGAAGCCGCGCGAGGAGCGCTACGACGTCTTCGATGGCAGCCGCCGCGGACTCACCGTGCGGGTCTTCCCGAGCGGCACCAAGACGTTCGTCTTTCGCTACAAGCGGCACGGCCGGCGGATTCGGATCACGATGGGGATCTACCCCGCCTTCTCGTTGCGCGAAGCGTACGAAGAACACGCCGAGTACGTGAAGCGCCTCCACCGCGGCGAGGATCCCCGGGGCTGCACTGCCGGTGAGGCCAGCGAGGAACCCGCGCCCCAGACCACCGTGGGCGATCTCGCCCAGGAGTTCCTGCGCCGCTATATCTACGTCGAGCGCAAGCGCCCCGAGGAGGCCGACCAGGTCATCACCGCGAACATCCTCAAGCCCTGGAGACATCGCCCGGCCGAGGGGATCACCCGCCGCGATGCCGTGCTGCTCCTCGATGGCATCGTCGATCGCGGCGCCCCGGTCATGGCGAATCGCGTCGCCGCCCTCCTCACGCGAATGTTCCAGTTCGGCGTCGAGCGCGGCATCCTCTAGGCGAGCCCCCTTGTTGCCCTCCCCCGTCCCGGCGGCCGCGAGAAATCCCGCGATCGGCACCTCGATGAGCGGGAGATTCGGACTTTCTGGCGGCGTCTGCGCACCCCGCGTGTTAGTCCCGTCGTGCGCATCGGACTCAAGCTCGTGCTCGTCACCGCCCAGCGGCCCGGGGAGGTCGTCGGTGCCGCGCGGAGCGAGTTCGACCTCGAGAACAAGGTGTGGACGATCCCGGCGGAGCGCTCGAAGAACGGTAGCCCGCACGCGGTGCCGCTCTCCCCACTCGCGATCACCCTGCTTGCGCACCTGCGCCGCTGCACGGGCGAGACGCAATTCATCATTCCGACCCGCTGCTGGCGCCACCTGGGCGCCGTGCCGCTCACCATCCGTGCCCTCTCTCAGGCGATCCGGGACAACGAAGCGCACTTCGGGCTCGCCCACTTCACGCCGCATGATCTGCGCAGGACCGCCGCGAGCCGCATGACCGCCCTCGGGGTGCCGCGTCTCCACGTCGAGAAGATCTTGAATCACACCATCGACGATGTGGCCGAGATCTACGACCGACACGACTACGCGGAGGAAAAACGTGCGGGGCTCGAGAAGTGGGGGACGGCGGTGGGGAGGATTCTGAAGACGGGAAGCTCGAACGTCGTGCAGCTGCATCCGGCCTCGTCGCTCCGCTCGGTGCGATGAGGATTCGCCACTTCCTGCGAACGGGCGAGGCTACACTCTCTCACTTGGGCGCACCCGCATCCTTACATGGGGAATCGCATGTCCGGATAAACTCGTCGCGCGATGGGAAACAATTGAGACGCGGATCCGCATTTATCGTATCCGTTCCTCGACCGTCAGTTGCCGATGCGAAGTACAGACCGGGTTGCCCGCCAAAGGGCGCAGTGCGAGCAAAACGGACTTTATCTCATGGGAGACGGCGGCTGAGGCACCCCGGGATGACTGAAATTTCGCTTCCACGGACCCAAGTCCACATCTCGGAGAATCTCGTATTTGGCCAGTTTTTGCAGGAACGCCTCGACATCCCTTTTCCCGTAGATGGGCATAGGGAGGAATAGACCCTGCCGAGCAAAGGCGCGGTTCCACGGCTCCTTTGAATCGTAGAGCTTGACCGCAAACGCCTCTCCCGTCATTGGAACAAACACCTGAGTTTCCTGATAATCAACGTTGAAATTTGCGATTTTGATTTCCAGATGGTCGGGCAACTTCGGGTTCTCTGATGCGAGGTAGTACGCGATACCGGACTCGACCGCCTCGAGCATATGTTCCTTGAGGACCGCATCTTTGTCGAACCGCGGACTGCAGTCGCTGGGAACGGCGAGTTCAACCATCTGCTGTTGACCCGTGAACACGAGTGCCTTGCTCTGCTGATAGTAAACCGACTTCGAAGCCCTCCCAACGTTGAAGCCAGATGAAGTCACTCGCCGGTGTCCATCGCTTCCGTACACAACAAAAAAGTTCGCCCAGCGCTCCACGTACGGAACCTTGGATAACCGATCGCTCCACACATACGCGATATCGTCCTGTACACGAACAGCGATCGGCTCTGTGCTTCCAAGTAGGTAGTCGTGGTCTCCCCACCAGAAACTTTCGAAACAAATGCGGCGTTGAATCGCCTTGGTTACCGCCTGAACTGAGAGAGCAGGTGACCCAGCTGCGGCTGCGTACGAAATCAAGAACGTGATGACAACGCATAGGCCGTTGATACACTGGGTAAGTACTTTCTGGAGCAATCTGGTCACAAATAGCCGCCCGACGTCAGAGGGAAGCTAGAAAATGAAATGCCCCAATAGCTGTGGTAGGAAAGAGATCTCCGGATTTGATTAGAGGTGTGAACCACGGTCCGGCACTATCGCTGGAATAGAAATACATTGCGCCGAAAATCGGCTCTGGAATGGTGCCGTCCAAATTCCCCATGGCAGTGCCGGTGGGATAGTCTCCGACCTGTTGATATGGACTTACCGTCGCACTGACCGTTTGTACCGTCATTGCGTTCCATCCGAGGCTTCCTTGTGCGGCCTGGAAATCGCCGGAGAGCATGACACCACTTAGCGTACTCGTGTCACCGTCATATCGAGACTGCCCGACCCGATTCATTGCAACCCAGCCGATTCCGGCATCCTGGAACAATGCGCGTGATTTTGACAGACTGCGGGCTTTGGAGCCGAATCGAAAAACCCCTCTTCCCGTCGAAGCGGCTTACGGAATGCCTCTGGAACGGCCGCAAGCTCGTGTTTGGCAAGCTTGAAGAATGGCACTGTCGCTAACGCGGGCCTGGGGACCGTTTCACCCAACCGCTGGAGTCGTTGCACATCCAGCCCGGCTCGTCACGGCGCTGGCCTGCGCCGGCATGATCGTCGGTTGTCGCCACAGATTGCCAGCAGAACTTAAGGTCACCAGCGTCGAAGATGACGGGTCCCGGTTCTTGACCGTACGTTTGGGCAGTGTTCAAAGTTGATGTGATCCGAATTTCGTCAGATCCCCAGGTCTGCATCACGTGCAGAAAGTCGCTGAGCGACAAAAAGGTCGTGATTCTGATTCGTGTTACATCCTCGTAAGCCGGGTAGCCGTTCGATGGAGAGGCACATACGGCGATAGGGTAATCAAGCAAGAGAAAAAGGAAGGCTTTGGCAGTCGGATGTGGATCCTCCTCCGGAAAAGGTCCCTGCACGATGCCGATCAGCCTTCCTTCCAGGGTCTGTTTTGTGGGCCACGCCGCCAAGCAACCGTCCGGGTGCGGTTGCTTCACCTCACGAGCGGCAGCCGCCTCAAGTGGCTGCTGTGGTGGCGGAATGGCATTTGCAGAATTTTGACAACCCTGCCACAGCGCCGCCAGGGATAGCCATGTCGCGACGTATCTATGCATTCGTTACCTCAGTGAATCCGGAGGCGATCTGGATGCAGCGCTGTGTCGGTGCGATGTTGTAGCTCGATGCGAATTCCCACGAGACGCGCTCGAGGGCGAATTCGCGCTCCGCCGCCGCTGCCTGTCGCAGGATGTACCGGCCACACACCGTAGTCGCGACCTCCGCCTTCACTCCGCGCCGAGCTTACCGCAAGCCAGTCGGATCCCGCGCGTTCAAGCAGCCCGCCCACACGAGTGCCGGTCGCCGATTCGCGCACAGAGCCCTCTTTTCCCTGGACTCGTAGCGTCCGGCGACCGAAGAGCCCCGTTCCAGAACACACACGCTTCGCTCCTTCCACGTTAGCGGTGCGGCGGGATCCGGCGCCCTCCATTGCGCACCTCGCGCGTTCGCTCGAATCGCTCCGCAAGGGCCTCCAGTTCGCGCGCCTCGCGCAAGAACTGAGCACGCGTCTCCGGGTTCGACTGACCCTGCGCGTCCCGCTCGTTGATCCGCGCAAGCGCGCGACAGCCTGCAGCGGCACGAGCGAGGTCGTCATTGGAGAGCGGCATCCGCCGAAGATAATGGCCTTCAGCTCCGGTCGTCCAACCAGTAAGACGTGGAGCGAGCACTGTATGGCGCGCTCGCGGCGGAGGCGCGAGCGCGAACCCGAAGGGAACGGACTGTGAATGTATGCCGTTTGATTACGCGGTCGCACCAGGATGCCAAGGTCGTCACCAGGCTTGGGCTCGACCGGGTCCACGGGAAAAACGCATCAGTCCGCGAACTTCTGCAGTCGACCCATTTGCGACGTTCGCGACCTGCAGCTTTAGGGAAGGCAAAATGAAGGTGCCGGCCGCCGGAGACTATGAATAGTCCATGTTGTCGAGATCTGCGAGAAGAGTCGTGCCTGTCGGGCTCCATCCCAGCCTATCTCGTGTCTGCGCGCTGGAGCCCTGCAGGTCGACAGCCGCGAAGGCGGCGAGAAAGCCGAAGTGCTCAGCAGCCTTCTCCGGCGCCACGGAGACTGCCCGCACTCCCAGCCCTCTGCCGATGGCCTCTGCGATCTGCTTGAGCGACACACCCTCTTCAGCGACCCCGTGATACCTGGCGCCTGCCTGGTGCTTCTCGAGCGCGAGCCGGTAGAGACGCGCGGCGTCGCGAAGGTGCACGGCCGCCCAACGGTTGAGCCCCTCACCGATGTACGCTGAGACGTGCTTTTCGCGGGCCAGCGCAATCAGGAGGGTGATCAGGCCCTGTTTGTGGGTGTCGTGGACCTGTGACAAGCGGACCACTGAAGTGTTCACACCGCGCTTTTCGAGTGCGGCAGCGGTCGCTTCGGACGCGCGGGGATACGATGCCGAGACCGGAACCGGCGGATCGGTCTCGGTTGCAAGGCGCCCCTGAGCTATCACCCCGAGTCCACCGGTGACTAGCAGCGGACGGCTGGAGCCGTGAAGCTCGGAGCCGAGCGTATCGATGGCGCGCTTATCCAGCTCGCAGCTCTCCGCGAACTTCGACCAGTCGTGGTTGAACGCAGCGTGGATGACTCCGTCGGATTGAGCGGCTCCGGTGCGAAGGCTTTCCAGATCATTGAGATCGCCACGCCGCACCTGTGCGCCGGCAGCAGTAAGGAATCTGGCGCCCGCATCGCTGCGAGCGAGGCCGACCACTTGATGCCCGGCTCCAATCAACTCCTTGACAATCATCGAACCAATAAATCCTGTGGCTCCCGTAACGAATACACGCATTGTGAGTGTCCTTCTCAAAAGTCATTTTATCGACCCGGATCAGCGCCTCATGGCCTATGGTTTCGTATGGTATCTATCCCGTTGGGTCATGGACTGGGGCTCGCGTCCAGCCCGGAGGCCCGGGCCAGTGCTTGCGTGTCGATATACTCCCGGATGTTCGTTAGTTTGCCATTTCGAACGGTAATGGCGAAGACCCAATTGTCCTCGAACGTCCTGTTCGTCGCTTTGACTTTCCCTTTGGCGAAGCCGATGACCAGAACCCGGTCTCCTTGCGCTACGTATTCGCGGGGCTCTGTGGACGTTTCCATCTTCTTGGATGCAGTCTCAAGCAAATCCGCCAATCCCGCGTGCCCGCGGTAGGTGCCGGCCAGCGGCCAGTCCTCGCCCGGAATGATCCACTCAATATCTTCGGCAGCCAACGCCAGCAGGCCTTGCTGATCGCCGCGACCGACTGCTGCAAAGAACTCCTTCACAATCTGGGTATTGTCTTGAGTGCTCATACAGACCTCTCCATTCCTTAGATTTGCGCCAGGCCGCCGTCGACGGCGGCCTCGCTGGCGGTCATGAAGCTGCTGTCCGGCGACGCGAGAAAGGCGGCCACCGCTCCGATCTCCGCCGGGTCGGCCATGCGCTGGAGCGGAGTCATCGAGGCGAAGACCTTCTGGCCCTCCTCGCCCAGCGCTTCCTTCGCGAGTTCGGTCGCCGTCGCTCCGGGCGACAGGACGTTCACCCGGATGCCGGTGCCCTTCAGGTCCTCCGCCCAGGTTCGCGCGAGGTTGCGCACTGCCGCCTTGCTCGCGCTGTAGGCGCTCATTGCCGCCGCACCCGTGGTGCCCGCGCTCGATCCGGTCAGGATGATCGAGCCGCCCTTGCCCATCAGCGGCAGCGCCTTCTGGACCGTGAAGATCGAACCCTTCACATTGGTGTCGAAGATTTCGTCGATGTGCTCGGCGGTGATCTTGGCGAGCGGAAGCGGGCTTCCGGCCCCGGCATTGGCGAAGACGATGTCGAGGGTTCCACGCTCGGCCTTCACCGCCACGTAGAGTCGGTTGAGGTCGGCCAGATCGGAGACCGAACCCTTCACCGCGCGAGCATTCGGCCCGAGTTTGGCCACGGCGGCGTCGAGCGATTTCTGCCGGCGGCCGAAGATGAACACGAAGGCGCCCTCCTCGATGAAGCGTTTTGCCGCAGCGAAGCCGATGCCCGTAGCGCCACCGGTGATGACAGCGGTCTTTCCATTCAGTCTGTTCATGTCATGCATCCTTTGTTTGGGGGTGTATCCGTCAGCGCGCCGTCATTCCCCCATCGACACGGTAATTTGCGCCGGTGATGAACTTCCCTCGATCCGATACGAGCAGCGCGACGGCCTCGGCAATGTCCTCGGCGGCGCCGATGCGACCCAGCGGAATGTTTCGGAGCCAATTATCAGAGGAAAACCCTGGAGTCGTCTCGGCAAACTCGGCGGAACCCGGCGTTGAAATCACGCCGGGCGACACGACGTTCACACGAATACCGCTCGGCGCGAGTTCCACCGCGAGCGTGCGCGAGTAGTAGTCGAGGGCCGCTTTTGCGGCCCCATAGTGCGCAAAGGGACCAAACGGCATCGTTGCTGCCGCCGAGGAGATGTTCACGACGGCTGCGGCCTTTGACGCTCGGAGCGCCGGGAGGACCGCGCTAGTGAGGCGGATCGCCGCGAAGAAGTTGAGCGCGAAGCTGTCATACCACTCCTTGTCGGGGATCGTCCACGACCCTTCAAGAAACGCGCGCCCACCGCCCGCGTTGTTCACGAGAATGTCGAGGCCGCCGAGCGCCGCGATCGCCTTCGTCGCGATCGCCTCGACGCCTTCGCTCGTGGTGACGTCGCCGGCGACGAACGTTGCGGCCGCGGGTGCGTCGTCGTTACGTGTGCGCGCAGCGACCGCTACTTTGGCGCCGGCATCGAGGAGGCGCCGTGCGATGGCCGCGCCGATGCCGCGTGTGCCTCCGGTGATGAGGGCACGGTGGCCGCTGAGTTCTTTCAAGAAATCGAGTTTGTTGGACATGAGATGTACCTTCGCAGATGGGTTGAAGTTTCCGGAGTAGTGACCCTTCTTTGGGCCGTTTACGATCCTGCCGTGATGGCCGTACGCCGCTCACGGCTCCTTCTTGAACAGGTCCTGGAAGATCAGCGGCCCCCAGCTCTTGTCCTCCCGCGCCTGCACAAGCGCGCCTCCCTCTTCGAGATTCCCGAGATTGACGGGCGCGAAACCGAGTTCCTCGGCAAGCGCCGCCACCAGCGCTGCAGCACCCTCGTCGGTGCTCGACAGGAACACGACCCGCCGGCCGCCCTTGACGGACGGGTCGGTGGCCAGGGTGCCGGCGGGGAGATGATTAAAGCCCTTCACGAGCCGGGCACCGGAGAAGGCTTTGGCTACGACGGCAGAGGAGACGCCAAAGCCGTTCATCGCGTCGATGATCGTCTTGCCCTGCCAGCTCGCCAGATTTTTCGCGACCTCACGGTGTTCGGAGAACGGAACGGCAAGAAAAATGACGTCCGCCTTGATCGCTTCCCGCAGGGTCTTGGGAACGACCGTGCGCCCGATCACCTGCGCCTGCGGCGCCAGCGCTTCGGGTGGCCGCCGACTGGCGACTGCGACTTCGATGTGTTTGCGGGCGAAAGCGCGGGCGAGAGCCTGGCCTACCGCACCGAATCCTAAAATCGCATAGCTCATAATGTTTCTCCGATCCGTATTGATTTTGATTCCCTGAACTTTCAGATCGCCGAGAGGCCGCCGTCGACGGACAACTCCACCCCATTCACGAAGCTCGAATCGTCCGACGCAAGGAACAGCGCGACCGTCGCGATTTCCTCAGGACGACCCATCTTTCTCCGCGGGATCAGCTCTTCCATCTGCCGCTTCCCCTCCGCGTCGAGAACCTGGTCCTGCATCGATCCACCCGTGATGACTGCAACCTTGCCCTCGAGCTTTCCCATGACTTCTCTCCCGTTCGCCTGGAGCCATTTCCAGTGGGATGTGATTAAGCCATTGACTTTTTGAATAAAAAAGCTGATTTTTTCGCCTATAGTCATCGAGTCCCTCGATCATGAATCCGAAAATCACATTGGATCACTGGCATGCACTGATCGCCGTGGTCGATGGGGGCAGCTACGCGCGGGGCGCGGAGCTGCTGCACAAAACACAATCAACCGTGACGTACGCGGTGCAGAAGCTCGAGTCGCAACTCGGGGTCAAGGTGTTCGAAGTCGTAGGGCGCAAGGCCCGCCTGACACCGACCGGCGAGGTTTTGTACAGGCGCGCGAAGGCGTTGCTCGATGAGGCCGGATCGCTCGAGGGCGCGGCGACGACACTCGCCGCTGGCTGGGAGCCCGAGATTCGGCTTGCGGTCGATGTTCTATTTCCGACCTGGTTGCTGTTGCGCTGCCTGGCGCTCTTCGCTGAGGAGCATCCGCGGATCGCGATCGAGCTCTATGAGACGGTCATCAGCGGGACCGAAGAGGCGCTCACTCTCCGTAAGGTCGACTTGGCGATCGCTCCTACCATTCCGCAGGGCTTCAACGGCGACGCGCTCATGCGTGTGCGATTCATCGCTGCGGCGAGTCCGAGTCATCCCCTGCACCGGTTGGGACGCAAGCTCACGCTGCAGGACCTGCGAAAGCACCGGCACCTGATCGTGCGCGACACCGGCACTCACCGACGGCCGGGGAGCGCGATCGGTGCCGAACAAACCTGGACTGTCGGCAACAAGGCGACCTCGATCCACGCCGCCTGCATGGGGCTCGGCTATGCATGGTTTCCGGAGGACACCATCCGCGGCGAACTCGACCGCGGTGAGCTCA
>Ga0335072_10004360_pt1 | contig 21068 bp, 19 predicted proteins | sample Lox_Sample_21_FD_206725 | JGI IMG/M metagenome (GOLD analysis project Ga0335072, IMG submission 206725) | Soil microbial communities from Loxahatchee National Wildlife Refuge, Florida, United States - Lox_Sample_2.1 | ecosystem: Environmental > Terrestrial > Soil > Wetlands | place: USA...
CACGATGTCCGCCGCCGCGCCGTGCACGATGTCCGCCGCCGCGCCGGGCACGATGTCCGCTGCCGCGCCGGGCACGATGTCTGCTGCAGCGCCGGGCGCGATGTCCGCTGCCGCGGCCGCCGGGTCCGCATGGGACGGGGCTGGCGGATCCGTCTCAGGCAGGGGCGACGCCGGGGAATCGGGGTGTTGCAACGGCGCCGCGGCCACGGTCGAGTGCCCCGGCGATGCCGCCGGCGTGCCGGCGCCTGCCGCTGGCCGGGCTGGCAATGGCGGGTGGGTCGGCGGGACCGGAGACCTCGACGGCACCTGCGCCGCCGCGGCCGGCAGATCACGCGATTTCGCTACCGGCATGAACGGCATCGCCCGCGGCAGGGCGTCGAGCCGCGCCTGGTCGAACGTGTCGGCCATGCGGCCCCAAAGCGTGGCGAACACCGCGCCGGCATCCGGCCCGCCTACCCCGGGAGGCATGGCGCCGGCAATGCTCTCGGCCAGTGCCGAGAGCACGATACGGATCATCCGTGGGTCGCATTCCTCCAGCGGGGTGTTGAAGAATGCGCAGGCCTCTTGGGTGAGTCCCGGGAATGCCTCCGGTGTGAAGGGCGCGTCGCTGTTGTCCGGGAACAGATGACGGGCAGGCCGTGCGGGCCGGTTGCGGTGGAGGAAGCGCATCAGCCAGCCGGCGCGGGCCGGCCGGGATGGCGGGACAGGCGGCGCGGTGCGCGGCCGGCGCGGGAGACGTGCCGGCCCGGCGGACGGGCAAGCGGCGGCGCTGGCCGGCGCGGCGTGGCCGGTGCCCGGTTGCGGCGAGGCTGGCTGCCGCAGCGCGCCGGCCAGAACGAGGCTGCCGGCGATAGCGTTGCGCACCACGCCGCCGAAGCGGCGGAGGAGGCGCGCACCAACCCCGTGGCGGGGCTGGGAAGCAAGGCGAGGCGGTTTGAGTGCGGTTCCCATGGGGGCGGCATTATCCATATCGGCGGCCGTATGTCAATATAAATAACTAACTGGAAGCGCGATCGCCTGGCTGCCGGGCGCCGCGGCGCGGCAGTGCGCGGTGGGCCTCGCGCGGCGGCGGCCGGTCAACGGCTTGCCCCTGCCCGGTTAGGGCGCGCGGGCAAATAAGTGCTTCATCTGGAGCGACAGCCAGGCGTACATCGTCATGGCGGCCGAAGGCCCGCAATCCACGATTCCACTGCTGTACGCTGCAAAGTTGTGGATGGTACGCCTGCGCGCACCATGACGCAGGAGGCACCGGTCCGCGCGCCATCGCCTGGCGGCGGGCCAACGTGACCACGGGGGTGGCGCCAACAGGCGATCCCGGCTGCATAGCCGCACGCGCCGGACCCGCCGCCGGCTGCCGCCGGCTGCCGCCGCAAGCCGCGGCACCTCTTCCCCCGCCGCCCCACCACCCGCTACAACCGCGCCATGGCAGGAACATTGCCGGAACGCTTCGCCGCCTGGTTCGCCCGGCAAGGCTGGACGCCGCGCCCGCATCAGCTTGCCATGTGCGACGCCGCGCAAGCCGGCGAGAGCGTCTTGCTCATCGCCCCCACCGGCGGCGGCAAAACCCTGGCCGGCTTCCTGCCCACCCTGGTCGACCTGGCGGAAACGCCGCGCCCCGGCCTGCACACGCTCTACCTCAGCCCGCTCAAAGCGCTCGCCACCGACATCGCCCGCAACCTCGCGCGGCCGGTCGAGCAAATGGCGCTCCCCGTCAGCATCGAGACCCGCACCGGCGACACCCCCGCCAACCGCCGCGGCCGCCAGCGCGCCGAGCCGCCCAACATCCTGCTCACCACGCCCGAGAGCCTCGCCGTGCTGCTGTCGCTGCCCGATGCGCCGCGGATGTTCGCCGGGCTGCGCGCGGTGGTGATGGACGAAATCCATGCGCTGGCCGGCACCAAGCGCGGCGACCAGACCGCCCTCGGCGTTGCACGGCTGGCCACGCTGGCGCCCGGCATGCGCCGCGTCGGACTGTCCGCCACCGTGGCCCACCCCGCCGCGATGCAGGCCTTCGCCGGCGCATCGCGCATCATCGATGTTGCCGACGGCGCGCCGCCCGAGCTTGCCATGATGCTGCCGGAAGGGCGCCTGTCCTGGTCCGGCCATATGGGCCTGGAAGCCGCGCCACAGGTCATGGCCCGCATCCGCGCCGCCGGCACCACCATCGTGTTCGTCAACACCCGCGCCCAGGCCGAGCTGATGTTCCAGGCGCTGTGGAAACTGAACGACATCACGCTGCCGATCGCACTGCATCACGGCTCGCTGGAGGTGGAGCAACGCCGCAAGGTGGAGGCCGCGATGGCGGCGGGAACGCTGCGCGCCGTGGTGGCGACGTCGTCGCTCGATCTCGGCATCGACTGGGGCGGCGTCGACCAGGTGATCCAGGTCGGCGCGCCGAAAGGCGTGTCGCGCCTGCTGCAGCGCGTTGGCCGCGCCAATCACCGCATGGACGCAGCGAGCAGTGCGATTTTGGTGCCGGCGAACCGGTTTGAAGTGCTGGAATGCGAGGCCGCCATGCTGGGGGTGGACGCGCGCGAACTGGACGGCGATCCGCCGCGCCCCGGCGGCCTGGACGTGCTGGCGCAGCATCTGCTGGGCCTGGCTTGCTCCGCGCCGTTCAGGCCGGATGACGTGTTCGCCGAGATCCGCTCCGCGGCGCCCTATGCCACGCTCAGCCGCGAGGATTTCGACGCCGTGCTGGCCTTCGTCGAAAATGGCGGCTACGCGCTCGCCGCCTACGACCGCTACCGCAAATTGTTCCGCGACAGCGAGGGGCGCATGCACGTGCGCAGCGCCCGCATCGCCGCGCAGCATCGCATGAACATCGGCACCATCGTCGAGGCGCCGCTGCTGAAGGTTCGCCTGGTCGGCAAGAAGCGCATCGGTCCGCTGCTGGGCGAAATCGAAGAGTCGTTCGTGAACCTGCTGCGCCCCGGCGACACCTTCATGTTCGCCGGCCGCCTGCTGAAATTCCTGCGCCTGCACGAGATGGCGGTGGAATGCGCCGAGGGCGGCTCGGGCGAACCCATGGTCCCCGCCTACCAGGGCGGACGGTTGCCGCTGACCACCAACCTTGCCGACCGCGTGCGCGCGCTGCTGCAAGACCCGTCGCACTGGGCCTTGTTCCCCGACCAGGTGCAGGAATGGCTGCGGCTGCAGCGCGCGCGCTCGCGCATGCCGCGCCGCAACGACCTGCTGGTGGAAACCTTCCCGCGCGGCGATCGCTGGTACCTGGTGGCGTATTGCTTCGAGGGACGCAACGCGCACCAGACGCTGGGCATGCTGCTGACCCGCCGCATGGAACGCAGCGGCATGGCGCCGCTGGGCTTCGTCGCCACCGACTACGTGCTGGGCATCTGGTCCGCCAACCGCCCGGACAACATCGCCGCGTTGTTCAGTGAGGACATGCTGGGCGACGACCTGGAAGCCTGGATGGCGGACAGCTCCATGCTGAAACGGACGTTTCGCAATGTCGCGGTGATCGCCGGGCTGATCGAGCGCCACCACCCCGGCGCGGAAAAGACGCGGCGGCAGGTGACGGTGAATTCCGACCTGATCTACGACGTGCTGCGCAAGCACCAGCCGGACCATATCCTGCTGCGCGCGACGCGGGCCGATGCCGCGGGCGGGTTGATCGATCTTTCGCGCGTGGCGGGGATGCTGGCCCGCGTGCGCGGCCGGATCGTGCACATGGTGCTGTCGCGCGTGTCGCCCCTGGCGGTGCCGGTGCTGCTGGAGATCGGCCGCGAAAGCGTGCGCACCATGGACGACGAGGAGACGCTGCTGGCGGAAGCCGAGGCGATCATCGCCGAGGCCACCGGCGATGCCGCGCCGCCGCATCGCGGGATGCCGGACCGCTCCGGGGTGAAGGCGATCCATCGGGCGAATGCCGGGCGCGGCCGGCCCGGCGGCACTGCGCGGCGCGATCCGGTGCAGGGCGTGCTGTTCGATGTACGCCGCACCCCGCACTAGCCGGCTGGACCACGGCCGGGACGGCAACGCCGCGATCGCTGCATCGTGCCTGTCCGGTTAGGCAGCGTCGGCCAGCGTTCTCCGCCAGGCGGTCCCGATCGTGTTCACCGGTCCACCTCTCTAAATCGTGAGCGCCGCGCCAACCGGTGCACCGGATCACGCTTCGCTGGACGCTCGCCCGAATTGTGGGATATCATCAGCCAAGGTTCGGAGGATGCCATGCCGCCAGGCGTGACTCGATCGTCAACGTACGGTCGTTGCTGGTTTCAGTTGGCGCCCAACCGTGCTGCTTTAGCGCATTGCGCGTTGTGCCGGCGGCAATCGGCGCTCCGCTGTTCCGCCCGTGCATCAGGGCGTTGACCGGTGAGTATCCATCAGCGCAACCCGTTCGACGAAGGTGAGGACGACACCATCCGCGTGACGCCGCCGCCTACGCCGCCGCCCGCCGCGTCCCCCTCCGCGCCCAAGTCGCCAGCAGCGAAGCCCGAGCCCTGGCTCAGCTCGCGGCGCGCCTGGCTGGCCGGCGCCGGCATCCTGGGTGCTGCCTGCCTGGTGCGCGGCGCCAGCATCCTGCTCCAGCCGTCCAGGCCGCCCGTCCGCGTAGCGAGCGTCCCGTCAATCCCGCGACAGCCGGCAGCCGTACCGCCTGCCCCGGGGCAAGCGCCCGGCCCGGCACCCGCCGGGCCCACGGCCATCCCCGATTTCGCCATCCGCGATGCGAACGAGCAACAGATCCTGCACAACGTTCCGGCCGGACTGAGCGTGTTCCGCTTCGCCGACGACCGCCGGATTCTGGTGCTGGATTTCGCCTCGCTCTACCAGCAGGGCATGACCCTGAACCGCGTCGCCGCGCTGATCGAGAAAGCCGGCGCCCCGCGCACCCGCGTGCTGACCGACGCCGAATTGCTCGCCGCGATCCGCGCCGACGGCAGCACCGTCGCCAACTACTACTACGGCCACGACTACAGCGCGGCCTCGCTGCGGCGCTTCTTCGGATTGGCCGATGCCGGCAAGATCGCACTCGGCCAGGAGGAGGACCGGCTGCGCCACCTGCTGAACCAGGTGGGATGGTTCGCGCCCGCCGCGCAGGGCGGGCTGATTTCGATTCCCGCGGTCGGCTCCGATCCCAACGTGACGCTCTCGGCACGCTACGCCATCCTGCACCACGAACTCTCCCACGGATTGTTCTTCAGCGACGCCGACTATGCCGGGTTCGTGCGTGACTTCTGGACCCGCGCGCTGACCGACGTCGAACGCGAGGGCGTGCGCAAGTTCCTCGGCTCCGAAGGCTACGACATGACCTTTGAGGAGCTGATGTACAACGAGATGCAGGCGTACCTGATGTTCACCCGCGATCCGATGTTCTTCACGCCGGCGCGGGTCGGCATCACGACGCGCCGCCTTGCGGACCTGCAAACGCAGTTCCTGCGCAACATGCCGACCGGCTGGCTGCATAACGCGCTGGCCGCCACGCCGGTGGTCTTCTCCGAGCCGGTCACCAAGGACCACGCGCGGCACGGGATGGAGCTGCTGCGCGCCGGCTGAGCAGCCCGCGCCGGCACCGGCCGGACCGCCGCGCGCCACGGACCGCCGCGCGCCACGACCGCCGCGCGCCACGGACCGCCGCGCGCCACGGATCGCCGCGCGCCACGGACCGCCACGCGCCACGGACCGCCGCGCGCCACGGACCGCCACACGCCACGGACCGCCACACGCCACGGACCGCCGCGCGCCACGGACCGCCATGCGCCACGGACCGAAACACACTGCCTGTCCGTCCGCCGGGCTTTGCCGTATCATTGCGCTCGCGCCGCGGCCAAAGAGCAGTGGCGATTTGGAGGCGAACGGCCATGCTCGGTCTGATGCAGACCTATCCGCTGATGATCTCGTCCCTGCTGCGCCACGCGGCGCGCCATCATGCCAACGCCGACGTGGTTTCCCGCACCCATGACGGCAGCATCCACCGCACCACCTGGGGCGAAACCGAGCGCCGTGCGCGGCGCCTGGTGCGCGTGCTGCAAAGCCTGGATGCCGGCGAGAGCGATCGCGTCGGCACGCTGGCGTGGAACGACTATCGCCATCTGGAAGTCTATTACGCCGCGCCGGGCATGCAGGCGATCTGCCATACCATCAACCCGCGGCTGCATCCCGACGACGTCACCTACATCATCAACCACGCCGGCGACCGGGTGTTGTTCATCGACATCGGGTTTGCCGGGCTGATCGGCCAGATCGCGCCGCGCATTGCCGACAGCGTGCGCGACGTGGTGATCATGGCCGGCGAGGCGGAGATGCCGGATGTTCCGCTGCCGGCGGGAATGCGGCTGCATTGCTACGACACGCTGTTGGCGGAAGCGGACGACGACTACACCTGGCCGAGCTTCGACGAGAACACCGCCAGCGCGCTGTGCTACACGTCCGGCACCACGGGCCGGCCGAAAGGCGTGCTGTACAGCCACCGCTCGACGGTGCTGCACGCCTGTGCCGTGGCGCTGCCGGACGTGCTGGGCATGCACGCCACCGACCGTATCCTGCCGGTCGTGCCGATGTTCCACGTCAATGCCTGGGGCATTCCCTATGCGACGGCGATCGCCGGCACCGCGCTGATCCTGCCGGGGCGTCATCTCGACGGCGCCAGCATGGCGGCATTGCTCAACGAGGAGCGTGTCACCACCACCTGCGGCGTGCCGACGGTGTGGCTGGGACTGTTGCAGCATCTGCGCGCCAGCGGCGCGGCGCTGCACACGGTGAAGCGCATCATGACCGGCGGCTCGGCGGCGCCGGCGGCGCTGATCGAGGCGTTCCGCGACGAGTATGGCGTTCGTATGGAGCATGGCTGGGGCATGACGGAACTCAGCCCGGTTGGCACCTATAACGCTCCGAAGCCGGCGCAGGTGGGGTTGGACAAGGACGCAGCGGTGCAGCACATGCTGAAGCAGGGCCGCATCCTGCCGGGCATCGACATGAAGATCGTCGATGGCGAGGGCCGGGAATTGCCGTGGGATGGCGTGGCGTTCGGCGACCTGATGGTACGCGGTCCGTGGGTTTGCTCCGCCTATTTCGGCGATGCGCCGGGCAGCGCGGTGGACCGGGACGGCTGGTTCGCCACCGGCGACGTGGCGACGATCGATCCGGACGGGTTCATGGAGATCACCGACCGCTCGAAGGACGTGATCAAGTCGGGCGGCGAATGGATCAGTTCCATTACGCTGGAGAACATCGCGCTGTCGCATCCGGATGTGCTGGAGGCGGCAGTGGTCGCGGCACGGCATCCGAAATGGGATGAGCGGCCGCTGCTGCTGGTCATGCCGCGGCCGGGCCGCACGGTGGATGCGAACGCGGTGTTGCAGGTCTATGAGGGCAAGGTCGCGAAATGGTGGCTGCCGGATGCGGTGGTGGTGGTGGATCAGTTGCCGCACACCGCGACCGGCAAGCTGCTGAAGACCGCGCTGCGGGATCGCTACCGCGATTTCCTTGTGCAGCGCAGCGAGCCGACGGCATGACAATCGACTGCATGACACTGCGCCGCGGTAGCGGGCCGCATAGACCGGGCTGATCGCCGGCCTTTGCTGCCTCTCCCCGGCAAACGACCGCCCTGCACCGCGCAGAATTCACGTTGCGCTAACGCAAGCCATCGTACGGACCGCGCAACCGTTCCACCGGCGTCAGAGGAACGGGGTGGCAACGGGGAGATGGGATCATGCGCGCCATGGTAGCGGGACTGCTGGCCACGACAGCGATGGCCATGTTGGCGGGATGCACGGACCTCCCGATCCCGCCCGGGCAGGTGATCACCGACATCGTCAGGCCCGCCGGGACGGCCTGCACCAGCACGCAGCCCACACCGCAGCCGGTCGCCGCATTGTTCAGAACCGATATCCAGACGCTGAACGGCGCCATCGCGGCACGCCTGGCGGAAGGCAACGCCGCCGCACAGGCGGTCGCGCAGGCGGTGCTCCAGGTGCTTGAAGCGGCCTCGCAGCACCCGGCCGCGGGCGCGACACCGCCCTCGCAGGCCGCTGCGCCCGGCCAACTCTCGTTCGACAACATCAAGCAATTCGCCGAAGCGGTGCATCAGAAGGCGATGTCCGCGCCGTCCACCGCACAGGCCGCCGACCTTGCCGACGTCGAGAAGTTCAACGTGCTGCTTGTGGACTACCTGTCGGCCTATGTCGAAGGCAAATACGTCGACCGCTTCGGCAACACGCTGCCGGCGCCCAGCTTCTCGCGCACCGTCGGCGACACCGAGATTGCCGGGTTCCTGAGCGTGGTGGCCGATGCGCTGGGGGATTTCCTGATGCAAACGCCGATCTGGGTCGACAGCACCAGCAACCCGACCAAGTATTACCCCGCGGCGTTCAACGGGTCGGCCAGTGGCGCCGGCGCGGCACCGGCCGGTTCCGGCACTGCGGGTGGACCGGCGCCGGCCGCGGGCCAAGGCGGGTCAACGCCGGTCGCGGCGAAAACGGCGTCCGCGGCAGCAGCACCCAAAAGCACAGCAGCACCCAAGAGCGCAGCGGCACCCAAGAGCGCATCGACACCGGGCAACAGCGCTCCGGCGGTGATTCCCACGGCTGCCACGATCAAAACCGACCAGGGCGCGACGATCTTTCCGATGGTGGCGCTGGCGAGCCAGCCCGCTTCCTGCGGCATCGACCAGTTGAAGATGCAGGCGATCGAGTACCTGGCGCAAACGGCCGCACTGAAGGCCAGCCTGGCAGGCGGCGTGCTCGCCGGATCGCTGGGCGGGACGGGTTTCTCCTTCGTCCTGCTGCAGAAGATATCCGTCGGCGACAATCAGACCCTGCAGGTTCTGGTCAAGACATTGCTGGCGAAGCTTGCCGAGCGCGTCGCGTTCGAAGGGGCATATCGCGTGTTGTTCGATGTCGACGATTCCAAATTCGTCAATGCACCGCAATTCGAGCAACTCGACCAGGTGGTGGAATACGTGCTTGCGCATCAGCAGCCGGCGGCGGCGGGCAGCTAGGGCCGGAGGCCAGCGCCCCGGTGGGGAGAACGTCCGGCACGGCGCCCATGTTCGCAGCGCGGCCGAGGCGGCGTGACGGCCGTCGCTCCGTCAGAACGCCCGGCAGAAGAACACCGCGGTGATCGATGCCGTCAGCAACAGCACGAACGCGCGGATCACGCCGCGCGGCAGGCGCCGGCCGGCCTGGGCGCCGCCATAGCCGCCGGCCACGGCGCCGGCCAGCACGGCCAGTGTTTCCGGCCAGCGCACGATGCCGGAGGCGATGAACAGGATCACCGCGGCGGCGTTCGCGGCGCTGATCAATATGGTGCGCACGGGTGCCATGGTCTTCGCGTCGAAGCGCTCGGTCAGCAGCGCCCATGCGGCCAGCATCATCAGCCCGACCGCACCGCCGAAATAGCCGCCATAGATCGAGATGACGAACTGCACGGTCAGCAGCGCCGCCGGGCCGACGCGCAGCCTGTGTTCGAATGCCGCCCGTATCCGGTCGCCAAATGCGAAGGTGAATGTGGCGAGCAGCAGCAACCACGGAATGACGAGATCGAACAGATGGCCGGGGGTGTGCAGCAGCAGCAGCGCGCCGCACAGGCCGCCGGCGACGGTGACCGGCAGCATCAGCCGCATGCGGATTTCGCCGACCTGCACGAAGCCGCTGCGATAGGCCCAGGCGCTGGTCATCGTGCCCGGGAACAGGGCGACGGTGGAGGAGGCGTTCGCCGTGATCGCCGGCAGGCCGGCGAACACCATGGCGGGGAAGCTGGCGAACGAACCGCCGCCGGCGATGGCGTTCATCGTGCCGGCGAGCAAGCCGGCGGCGGCGAGAAGTGCGAGGCGATGCATTGCGCGCAGGGTGCCGATGCGCCGCCGGGGTCGCAAGCGGCGACGGTTCGGCGGTCGCCGAATTGTTGGGCCGGGTGCCGCAGGCGTGATACGGCACGGTGCGGCGCGCAATGCATGCTGGCGGCATGCAGAACAACGAAGATGAGCGCTGGATGCGTCGGGCCATCGCGCTGGCGTGCCAGGGCGAAGCCGGGCAGGGCACCAATCCGATCGGCTGTGTGATCGTGTGCGATGGAGTCGTGATCGGTGAGGCGTGCAACGAGGTCGGGCTGCTGCACGACCCGACCGCGCACGCGGAGATGCTGGCGATTCGTCGTGCCAGCGCCGCGCTGGAGGGCCGGGAGCTGCGCGGTGCGGTGCTGTACACGACGTTGCAGCCTTGCGGCATGTGCACGATGGCGTCGATCTGGGCCAAGGTCGGGCGCATCGTGTTCGGCGCGGGGCGTGACGACGTGCACCCGATGTATTTCGAGGACCGGCACCTGGACACGATGGATTTCATCCGCGACGCGTTCCGCGACGACCTGGCGCTGGAGGGCGGCATGCTGGCCGAGGACTGTGCCGGATTGTACGTGCCGCGCTGGGCCAGGGTGCCCCGGCGCGAGCAATTCAATGTTTGACCAGCTAACTGCTCTCGCCCCGCGGGAGGGGCCGGGGCACGCCTCACCCGCGCCGCCTTCGGCGTCTTGCCGTCTCCCGCACGCGGAAGACGCTATCTGATGCGCGCTTGACCATCCTTCCCGCCTTGCGCACCGTCCCGGCGTCCAGGACAACGCAGCGAAGGGTGCGCCATGATCAAGCGGTTCCATGTTCTGTATGTCGGCCAGATCGACCTCGACAATGTCGGATTGAACGGCACGCCCGCCAACGAACGGCGCTATCCCAACGAGCGCCTGTCCGAGGTCTTCTTCACCTGCCGCGACATGGCCCGGGTGATGGACGAGCTTGGCTATTACGCGTTCTGGACCGCGGAGCATCATTTCCAGCGCGAGGGCTATGAGTGCCTGCCCAACCTGGTGCAGCTCGGCCTGTGGCTGGCGACGCAGACGAAGCAGTTGAAGTTCGGCTGCGCGTTCAACGTGCTGCCGATGTGGCATCCGATCCGGCTGGCGGAAGACTACGCCATGGCCGACATCGTCACCGACGGCCGGGTGATCATGGGCGTCGGCCGCGGCTATCACACCCGCGAAGTGGAGACCTTCGGCGCGCCGCTGATCGACGCCGACAAGAACCGCGACTATTTCGAAGAGCAATTGCAGGTGATGCTGAAATGCTTCAACGAGGAGCAATTCCATCACAAGGGCCGGTTCTTCGAATGCCCGCCGCCGGTGGAGTATCGCGGCTACCAGCTGACCGACATCACCATGGTGCCGCGGCCGAAGCACCTGCCGGTGGAGGTATGGATGCCGGTGGCGTCCGGCAAGACCATCGATATGATTGCGAAATACGGCCTGAAGGCGATGGTGACGCTGAACGGCGAAAAGATCCTCGATGATGTGGTGCGCGCGTACCAGGCGGCGTGCGCGAAACATGGCCAGCAGAAGCAGTTGGGGCAGGACATGATCTGGGGTGCGGGGTTGTACCTCGCGCGCGACCAGGAGGAGGCGATCCGCCGCGTCGAGCCGGCGCATGACGAACGCTACAAGTGGTTCGCGCCGTTCGGGTTCGTTCGTTACGCCGACGCACAGGGACGGACGTGGGGAACGCCGGGGGCGCCGGCACGGATTCCGTCGCTGCGCGATGGCGTGCAGCAGAAGGCGTGGTTCTGCGGTCCGCCGGGGCAGGTGATCGACGGCATCAAGTCGATCGAGGCGAAGTATCCGGGGCTGGAGGATTTCATGATCCATTGGGCCGAGGGGCTGTCGCCGGCGGAATTCGCGGATCAGTTGCGCTGGTTCGCGCGCGACGTGATGCCGGCGTTTGGCGGGTAAAAATCCGTCTCTCGCTTGCGGGGTCGAGCCGGATCGCCCTCACCCTCGCCGCCTTCGGCGTCTCGACCTCTCCCGCGCGCGCGAACAGCGCGCGCGGGAGAGGTGACGCCGGGTCAGGTTATGCCTTCGCCCTTCAGCACGTCCACGTCCGCTTCGCTCATGCCCAGCCACCGCGTCAGCACATCTGCCGTGTGCTCGCCCAGGATCGGCGATGGCCGCACACGCGGCGGCCTGCCGTCCACCCGCACCGGCCAGGCCGGCATTTTGAACGGCCCGTGCTTCGCATGCTGCATCACCTGCATGATGCCGCGTTGTTCAAATGTGGGATCGTTCTGCAATTCCATCGTGTCGAGCACGGCGCCGGCCGGAATCCCCGCGCCGCCGACCTGCGCCATCGCCGCGTGCTTGGTGCGCGTTCCCGTCCACTCGCGGATCATCGCGTCCAGCACCTCACTGTTCTTCACCCGATCGCGCGGCGTGGCGAAGCGCGGGTCGTCGATCAGTTCCTCGCGGCCCATCACCTTGCACAGGCGTGCCCAATGCTCAGGGTTGGCGCGGCTGGTCATGATCCACACATAGTCGTTCGGCCCGCCTGGCGCGCAGGGATACAGGCCCGACGGCGCATTCGAACCGCCGCCGGAATGCGTGCCGTCGCGCTCCACCGCCCGCCCGCTCTTCGCCTGGGTGGAGAAATTGGTGCGCATGTAGTGCAGCATCGCATCCTGCATGGCGACCTGCAGGCGATGGCCCTCGCCGGTCCTGGCGCGCTTGTGCAGGGCGCCCAGGATGGTGATGGCCATGGTCATGCCGGTGCCGGTATCGCCCAGCGACAGGCCAGGCTTCACCGGGCCGCGCCCCTTCTCGCCGGTGACGCTGATGGTGCCGCCGGTGGCCTGCGCGATCATGTCGAACGCCAGGTTGCTTTCATACGGGCTGCCGGTGCCGAACCCCTTCACCTGGCAATAGATGATGCCGGGATTGAGCTTGCGCACGTCGTCGTAGCCCAGGCCCAGCCGCTCGATCGTGCCGGGCGCCATGTTCTCCACGCACACATCCGCCTGGCGCAGCAGGTCCTGCACCAGCGCCAGCCCGCGCGGCGATTTCAAATTCACTGTGATGGACTTCTTGTTGGCGTTGAACATGTGGAAATAGTACGGATCGTCGTCCGGCTGGCCGGGGCGCAGGCGGCGGCCGGGATCGCCGGTCTTCGGGTTTTCGATTTTCACCACTTCGGCGCCGAGCCATGCCAGCGCCTCGGTGCAGGACGGGCCCGCTTCGAACTGGGTGAAATCCACGACCTTGATGCCGGCGAGGAAGTCGAGGTCCGCGGCGTTGTCCGACATGGCGATGCTCCTCCGGTGGCTTGTTGTGGCGAGGGCCGTGGGCGGATCGCGGCCGGTGTTCCCGCGGCGCGGCCGTTGCGCGTTGCCGCCAGCATGGCACAGCGCGCGTCAGGCGTCATTCCCGCGGCCATCCCGCTTCCGGCCGCACCGATGATTCGACTTCGGAACGTTTGCGCTGGATCAAAGCGGGGCAGGGCCATCGCGCATTAACTTTGTGCCCATCCGGATGGAGGGGCGTGTCATGTCGGCCATGATCGCGGCCATCACGTATGTGACGGAGGGCATGCAGCGGTTGTTAGGCGCCGATGTTCTGGCCAGTGCGGTCGCGTTGGTCATCATTGTGCTGTTTCTGTACGTCGAAGGTGGCCCGCGGTCGCGGCCATCGCATTGAGATCTTGCCGCGTTGGCAGGTGCGTTGCGGCATTTGCCGGGGCGGGGGCCGGAGGGATTGAGCGCGGCGCCGGAGCAATGGCGGCGCGCGCTCGACCGGGAGGGAGAACGGAGCGCCGGAGGCACAGCACGAGGCAGGTCATGCCGCTCCTCGTACCGCTCGTTGCCGGATGGCGGCGGGCGGCGCGGCACAGGCCGCTTTGCGTGGTTGCCGGCGTTTCGTTCTTCCACCGGACCATTGGTGCCGCAGGGGCGGTGGCGCCGTGACCGGTGCCGCGGCGGCGATGGCGCCGTGACCGGGCCGCGGCGGCGACGGCGCCGTGACCGGTGCCGCGGCGGCGATGGCGCCGTGACCGGTGCCGCGGCGGCGATGGCACCGGAACGCGCGTCAGCCTGCCGTCCGTGAACCGAGATCGCGATCCGCGTCACTGCCCTCCACCAGATGGCTCAGCTCCTCGGTGCGGCGGATCAGGCCGTGCTCGATTTCAAAGAATGCATGCACCGTCATCCGAACCATCTCGCCGGTCTTCCTGTGGGCGGTGATGCGATGCAGGCTGGCGATCGTCGATCCGCTTGCGATGACCTTGTCCAGCGTGGCGGCGCCGCTTTGCAGCGCGGCTTTCAGTACGCGCACGTGGTCGATGAACGCCGCGCGGTCGAGTTCCTTGCCGTCGGCGATCTGCACGTAGCCGGGGGCGAAGAAGGCACCGACCGCGTCGGCGCCGGCGGCCGGATCGAACAGGGTTTGAAATACGCGGGAGAGCAGGTCGCGCGCCTGCGGGTCGGTCATGGCTGCGCCGAGGCGGCGGACCACCGCGCGGCGGCCGCGTCGTCGCTGTCGCGCGCTGCCACCCAGTCACCTGTTCCGTCGGCGAATTCCTCGCGCTTCCAGAACGGTGCCCTGGTCTTCAACCAGTCGATCAGGAAGCCGGTGGCCTCCAATGCCTCGCCGCGATGCGAGGCCGCCGCCAGCACCAGCACGATCTGCGCCCCGGTCGGCAACCGGCCGACACGGTGGATCACGGTGCAGCCGAGCAACGACCAGCGTTGCTCCGCCTGATCGGCGATGCGGCGGATGGCGCGTTCGGTCATCGCCGGGTAGTGCTCCAGCGTCATCGCCGCGATTGGCCGTCCGGCGGCGGCGTCGCGCACGGTGCCGACGAAACAGCCGATGCCGCCGATGTCGGTGCGCCCGGCGGTCAGGGCCGCGAGTTCCGCCGAGACGTCGAAATCCGCTTCCTGTACGCGTATGGTGGCCATATCTCCTGCTCCTTATGCCGGCCCCTATCGGTTAGCGCGAGGTGGCGGCTCGTCAAGGCTGCGGTTTGATCGGCAACCGAGCCCGCACGGGACCGTCCCGGTGCGCCGCGGCACAAGCGTAAGGCAGCGTCGGCAAATAAGTGCGTCAGCACGCCGACAAACCTGCCGATCAAAACAAAGGCTTGGGGCTTGTTCGACCGTGCAGTCAGATTCGGTCGTTCTCGAACAAGCCCTAAGCGCAAAGCCGGTGCCGCCATTTGCCGCTGCGCCGGTACGGAATCCGCACGATGCCGGCACAAGACGCAGCGCAGCGCGACCGCAGGCCACAACCAAACTCCCAAACACGAGGCCAATGCCGGTCAATCCGCCAGGAAGGTGAACGAGCCGCAAAAGATCGGGTCGGTTCGAGATATCCGCGTGCATCAGCGTTCATCTGCGGCAAACCCTGCTTAGCCGCGCGCGCCAATTGCCTGCGGAAGTATTCGGAGCCGTTCGTGCCACATGCAGTCCAAAATAGTTTTGCCGCAGATGAACCCCGGATCGGGTCCGGCGCAGGCACAGATGCACGCAGATATTTCTGTGATGTTGGAAGCTTCCGGGGCCACCTCACGGATCAATGGCGAATCTTTGCCGGCCACGACGATTCCGATCGTTCGTAGTACAGGGTGCGTACCCTGCTACGACGGCTGCACGGCCAGATGTTCCAGCACCTCTGCCACGATGTGCAGCAAATAACTCAGGGCGATAATAACGAGACCCCAGACAACATAGCTGCCGTCACTTGGGTGGAATCGTTCCAGTTCCGCGCGGGCGACTTCCGCGGATTGCCGGCCCGCCCGTTCCAAACCCCGGACGGAGGACGGCTGACGCAGCCAGTCGAGCAAACGCTTCAGGGCAAATTCACGGAAGAACGGCAGCGCGATGAGAATTGCGCCGGCGAGGCCAAGCACGTCCACGACGATGAATATCGCAAATGCAAGTTCGCCCACACCCACGCATCCTTGCGATGATCCGCCGTCGAGATTTGCGGCTTTTGCCGCGTCCACGGATGGATCAGTGGAATTGCGCCGCCTGGCGCAGGCGCTCGATCTCTTCCTTGACGTGCAATCTCTCTATCTTCAATCGCATAAGCACATCGTTGTCCGCTCGAGGCTGCTGCGCCTCGTCGGAGATGCGCGCTTCAAGCGCCGCATGGCGCTCCCTCAAGGAATTCAGCCGCGCCTGTGTGCCCGCGGCGGGCGCTCCTGCCAGCGGCCTTACCGCGCCGGCCGCCAAGCCGGGAGCGGTACTGCTGTCGTCGAAGACCCCGGGCAGCCGAGGCGACCGGCGGGGCCGCGTCCGGCGGATGAAAAGGTTGTGCATGATGGCAAACAGCCAGGCGCGGACATCGACGTCTTCACGCCGGGTGTGCCACTCGTCGAGCGCGCGTGCCAGGCATTCTTGCACCAGCTCGTCCGCCTCCTCATGATCGCTCAGCAACGTGATCGCATAGCGGCGCAAGGCCGGCAGGCAGGCCTCGATGCGCGCCAGCACGCCTGAGTCGGCTTGCGCCTTGCCCGGGTCAGGCCCGCCAGGCAGCGGCTGCGTGGCGACCGGCAGTGCATGCTCCTGGCTTGATCCCTCGACCGCCTCCGACATGCCGGGAGCAAACGCATCGACCAGGTCCGGTGCGACTGGCCCGGCACTCGCGTCCGCTTGCGACCGCCGGCTCTGCGTGTCGACGATCAACGTGTCGCCCAGCTCGCTCACGATGCGGGCAAGCGTCAAAAGCGTTGGTCCATTGCGGCCGATGCCACGTTCGAGTTCGCTGATATGCGCCTGCGTGCTGCCCACCCGCCTTGCCAATTCCGTTTGGCTGACACCCTGTGCAGTACGAAGGTTGCGTATCATCTCGCCCACGGTCGCGGCGATCGTCGCCGCCGCAGCGATGCTTTTCGCCTCTGGCCTGCCGGTAAGCACGCGGTCGAAGTCGAAGGCTGCGGCTAAAGCCCGCCGGCCGCGAGCATCGTCCGCAGGTGATCGTCGATTAGCCATAGCGCTCACTCCAGAGGCGCATCCGCCGCGCCGCAAGATTCAAATCTCCCGTTGTCGGAAAGGTGCTGGCGGCTCGCGCGAACCGGACAACCAGGAGCCTTGCCGGACCAACTTCGCAAAATATCACCACGATCTGCCCGTCAGTCCGGTACCTGCATGTCCAACCGCCGATGCCCGACTCCGGTTCGCGTTGTGGCGGCACCATGCCCTTGGCGACCGCGTGCAGCCACCCCACCAGTTTCGCCGCATCGAAACGCGTCTCGGCGTCGTCCAGGAACGCCAGTGCCTCGTTCTCAACAACCGGGACGGGTTGGTCGTCGGTCTCCTCGCAGTAGGTCTCGACCGTCCACGCCATACCATTATACCCAAGAACATATAAGATGTCCAGCAAGCGGCTGCCAGCCCAACGACTGCCAGCCGAGCCGCCGCCAGGTTGGGCGAACGCTGCTCTCGTGGCGAAAACAGTGCACCCATCGCCCGGGCGCATTCAAGCAAGGCGAACAGGCGGCAACGGGCCCTATCCGGTCGGTGCAGGGCCAACCATCGCCGGCGGCGCAGCGTGCACCAGTCGTGGGCTTGCGTGCGGTAGCCGGATCGGGACGTTCGCGTGCTCTCCGCGCTACCCTCCGGTCACCGGCGGGAAGAACGCGACCTCGTCCCCCGGCCGCAGCACCATGGTCGCCGGCGCGAACTCCTGGTTCACCGCGCACCGCACGGCGCGGCGGTTGGCGAAGGCGGCGGCATGCTCCGGCCCGCGCGCGGCCAGGTGCTCCACCAGGTCGGCGACGGTCCGCACGTCCGGCGGCAGCGCGATCTCCTCCGCGGCGGCGCCGACGCGCTCGCGCAGCCAGGCGAAGTACAGGATCGTCAGTGGGGTGTCGGTATCGGCCATGGCCGTTATTTGGGGGTGGGGATGGTCTCAATCGAGCCGTCAGACTTGATCACCGTGCTGGTGCCATTGCCGTTCGGCACCACGATGGCCGAGCCGCCACCCGGCAGGGTCATCGTCTGGTAGCCCGAGGTGCCGCCGGTGGTCACGCCCTGTCCGCGTTGCAGCGGCACCACCTGGCCCGGTGCCGGCGGCGACGGCATCGCGACCATCGGTGCCTGCGGCTTGATCGGCTGCTGCGGCGGCAGCGGCGCCAGGCCGGGCTGGTTGGAGCCGGGCGGGGTGGAGCTGCCAGGCGTCACCTCCGGCGGCAGCGCCGGCAGGGCCATTCCCTGCGACGGCTCGCTGGTGCCACGGTTCAACGGCGAGCCGGGCACCGGTTGCTCCACGCCCTGTTGCAGGTTGCCCTCTTGCTCGAGGTCCTGCAGGGTCGGCGTCGGTTGCAGCGGCCCGGGCCAGACATCGCCCGGCTGCGGCGTCAGCGGGGCTACCGCAACCGGCCTGCCCTGGGCACGCATCATGTTCTCGGAGTCGCCTTTCGGGGCATTGGGCAGGCTTCCGGTGGTGAACGGCGCATTCCACCACGTGTGGTAGCCGCAGCCTCCGAGCGCCAGTGCGAGGCCAAGCGTGGCGAAACGCCGCATGTAAGCAAGTCCCCCAACAAAGGCCGTGGCCGTGGGCCGATGGTACCGATAGCACAAGGACAGCCTGGCCGGGCCGGTGACGCGGAATGTGCCCTTACAATGCCGCAGGCTCAAGCACGAGAAATTGTAACAGCCACGCTACGATCGCCGCGGGGTCGTTCAGCGGCAGCAAGGTGCGGTCGCAGGTCTGCAACGGCGCGTCCGCCGCGACCGCCGCCACCTCCGGGTCGGTCAGCCAGATCGGCGGCTTGCGCAGGGCGGGCCGGTGAACCTCCAGCTTGGGGAAGGGATGGCTCTTGAAGCCTTCCACCAGCACCAGGTCCACCGGCTGCATGCGCGCCAGCAGTTCGGGCAGGCCCGGCTCCGGCCCGGTGACCTCGTGCAGCAGCGCCCAGCGCTGGCTGGACGCCACCAGCACCTCGTGCGCGCCGGCCTCGCGGTGGCGGAAGGTGTCCTTGCCGGGGCGGTCCATGTCGAAGCCATGATGCGTGTGCTTGACGGTGGAGACGGTCAGCCGCCGTGCCCGCAGCGGCGGCAGCAGCGCCTCGATCAACGTGGTCTTGCCGCTGCCGGACCAGCCGACGATGCCAAGGACCTTCACGTCGGGACTTGCGGCTTCCGCAGCGCGTCATGCGGCACGGTGGCGTGGCGCCAGCCGGCGGTCAGGTAGTCCCACCCGGTCCACAGCGTCAGCGCCGCGGCCACCCACAGCATCAGCTCGCCGATCAGGGAGATCGGCAGGACGCCGATATGCAGCACGCGCGCGCCGCTGTCCCCGGCGAGCAACGTGCCCAGCGCGCCCATCTGGAAGCCGGTCTTCCACTTGGCGAGCGGCGTCACCGGCAGGCCGATGCGGATGCCCGCCAGGTACTCGCGCAGGCCGCTGACCAGGATCTCCCGCAGCATGATGACGATCGCCGGATACAGCGCGAGGGCGGAGAGCCGGTTTTCGCCCACCAGCATCATCAGCGCGGCGCCCACCAGCAGCTTGTCCGCGATCGGGTCCAGCATGCGGCCGAGATTGGATTGCTGGCTGCGGCTGCGTGCCAGCTTGCCGTCGTAATAGTCGGTGATGGCGGCGGCGCTGAACACCACGCAGGCGGCGAGGTCGGCGGCCGGGACCCGCAGCGAGGCCAGCAGCACCAGCAGCGGGATCGCCGCGATCCGCGAAAGCGTCAGCAGATTCGGCAGGTCGGTGGGCATGCTGCGGCACCCTAGCGGTTTTGGCGCGCGCCAGGGAGGGGGGAGATGATGGCAATTGCATTGCGGCGAGGCGGGCTGGGCCTTTGCCCCGGAGGGTTTTCCCCCGTCGGCCTGCTGCCCTTGGGGCCTGCTTCCCTTGGGGCCTGCTTCCCTTGGGGCCTGCTTCCCTTGGGGGGTCTGCTTCCCCTGGGGCCTGTTTCCCTTGGGGTCTGCTTCCCTGGGGCCTGTTTCCCTCTCGGCCGGGTCGCCCCAGGCGCGCGTTTGGCTCAGACGCCGGCCAGCAGCTTTTTCAGGTCCGTCTCGGGGCGGGCGCCGTAATGGCTGATCACCTCCGCCGCCGCGATGCTGCCCATGCGGCCGCAGACCGGCAGCGGCCGGCCCGCCGTATATCCCGCCAGGAAGCCGGCGGCATAGGCGTCGCCGGCACCGGTGGTATCCACCACGCGGGTCGGCTGCGCCGCCACCTCCGCGCTTTCGGCGCCGCGCAGGATGATGCTGCCTGCTTCCGAGCGGGTCAGCGCCGCCAGCGCCACGTCGCGGCGTGCGGCCTCGGCAGCGGCCTCGAACGTGTTCTCCTGGTAGAGCGAGGTGATCTCGGTTTCGTTGGCGAACAGGATGTCGACGTCGCGGGCGACCAGTTCGCGGAATGCGGCGCGATGGCGGTCGACACAGAATGCGTCCGACAGTGACAGCGCCACCTGCCGTCCCGCCGCATGCGCCGCGGCGGCGGCCTTGCGGAACGCCGCCTGTGCCGCGGGCGGATCGAACAGATAGCCTTCCAGGTAGGTGACGGCGGCGGCGGCGACCAGGGATTCGTCAACGTCGCGTTCGTCCAGCTTCACGCAGGCGCCGAGAAAGGTGTTCATCGTGCGCTGCCCGTCGGGGGTGACAAGGATCAGGCAGCGCGCGGTGGGGGCGCCGGCGATCAGCGGCTGCGACGGGAAGTGCACGCCGCTCGCCTGCATGTCGTGGCGGAACACGGCCCCCAACTGGTCGTCTGCGACCTTGCCGAAATAGGCGACGCGGGCGCCCAGCGCGGCAGCGACGGCGCAGGTGTTGGCGGCGGAGCCACCGCTGCTTTCCTCGCCGGGGGGCATGGCGGCGTAGATCGCCTCGGCTTGCTCGGCGTTCACCAGGATCATGGCGCCCTTGTGCATGTCGTGACGCGAGAGGAACGTGTCCTCCGCGCGCGCCACCACGTCGACGATGGCGTTGCCGATGCCCAGGATGTCGAAGGTCGTCGCGGTCACGGGGTGCCTTTCCAGGTTATTCGCAATGGCCGGGCCGGGCCCGGACAGTGTTGCTTGCTGAGCCGGGCGAACGAAGCGCACAGGGGCAGATTGGCGGCGCGCGGATGACCGGGTCAAGCAGGTGAATGGCGGCGCGCAGGGCGGCGCGGAGGTTGCGAACGGGGGCGGCTGCGGGGCGTGGGGCTGCGGGGCCGGGCGCGGAACGGGTTTCCAAGTTCGGCCGCTTTGGGTGGAGAGCGATCATGCTGCTTGCAGCCGCGGCGTGTGCCGGTAGGGAAGGCGGAAGATTTTACCGATGTCCTGGGGTCGCTGCAGCGTTGCCAGC
>Ga0335072_10004363_pt1 | contig 21055 bp, 21 predicted proteins | sample Lox_Sample_21_FD_206725 | JGI IMG/M metagenome (GOLD analysis project Ga0335072, IMG submission 206725) | Soil microbial communities from Loxahatchee National Wildlife Refuge, Florida, United States - Lox_Sample_2.1 | ecosystem: Environmental > Terrestrial > Soil > Wetlands | place: USA...
CAAACTTGGGGCAAGAAATTATTGATGCCTTAAGCAATATATACACCCTCTATAACTTTAGCGGGGTCTCTCACTAAATTTAGCGCCCAAGGCCCTAAATTTAGCAGGTACCAGCTAAAGTTAGCGAGGAGGGGACTTTAGTGCCTAAGGCATACGTGAATGCCTTACTCAAATATGAGGCATCAACAAGGTGAGGGCGGCCCAGACTTTTGAGACGCACCTCCGTATCTTTCTGCACGCAGGGCGTAGTGGGGCGCTCTGCTCGAGATGGCCTATCCAGTCAGGTCGCCGTCCGCATTGGATCTCACATCGCGAAGAGGACCAAGCTGTTATGAGCAGCAGAGCCGTGATCATGATGATTATTATTGCATTGAGTTCGATGTTGTTGCTAAGTACAAGTGTGTGGAAGGGTAAGATATAACCGTCACCACCGCTCCTGCCCTAACACAAGCTTGTCGGACAGTGATGGGAGCGGCGGAGCCGAGCTGCCTACAAACAATACACCATTATGGGAAAGGGAGAATGGGAACGAGGGCCTGAATTGGGCTTAAAAATGCTGTGAATTGAACGGGGGTGGGGCTAAGCATGAGGAATTTGCAGGGGGAATGGGAACGAAGGCCTCGGGTGGGCTTAAAAATGCTGTGAATTTCAAGTACCGGTGGGCTGAACTTCAGCTAGGCTGGAGGAATGGGAATCGAAGGCCTCTCGTGGGCTTAAAAATGCTGTGAAGCTTGAGTTGCGCAAATGGACTCTACTCCGTACGAGATCCTGCGGGGGCATCCGTGAAATCCAAGTGGTGGAATTGGCCGAACAGAAGGCCTCTCATAGGCTTAAAAATGCTGTGAATAATTACTTCACGCCACAAGGCAGGAGCCTCTATTTAGTGGGCTTAAAAACGCTGTGAAGGCTCAGCCTCACTAACTCTTTTGTAAATCGACAATTCCAGGCGATGGGCGAGGAAGCTGTCAGGCAAAACAGGCGGAGGCCCGCGTACGACGATGCCCAAGAGAATGCGAGAAAGCACACCTGACATTCTAGTATGCCCACCATGCACATTCATGTTTTCCCACCAGGGTCTACAATCTCTGAACTCACCGAACGGCTTCCGCCACCGGACCCGTGCCGAGTGTTTGGCTTCCGGAAATGAAGGCTGTAGAATGTGCAAGTTCGTCTTCCTGACAGTTTGTAGAGAATATGATAAGGATTGGGCGGATGACGATGGCCTCATATTTCGGAATTTCCAAAGTGGGCGATCAACGAGTACGGTCTCTAGCATTCAATTGCCTGGTATCTATGGGCTTAAAGGCTGCTTCGAATCTGAACCCGACAAATGTATTATTACCATATATCTGTTTGCAGAAAAGAGTAAGTTTTCTTTTCCCTTCATTGTCGACGCGGTAACGATATCATCTAACTGAACTCAGACGACCCCATTAGAGACATTATACACCGAAGTCCTCTCCGCAGGGATGTGCAAAGCGGTAATGTGTTTGCAGCAGCACTGTCCCTCATCAAAGAGTGTATGAATCCTGATAAGCCTCACAAACATTGCCAATACTCGCGAGACACTGTGCTTCCGACGCGCGTCCTCGATGTTGGCAAGTCTGAGGACCCTCATCCAACAATCAAACTCAGAGTCAACGAGACAGAGACCCACGCGCCATATCTCGCTTTGAGCTACTGCTGGGGAAAACAACCTGAACCCACGGCGCCAATCCAACCGCTTCTGCTACGGAGAGATACTCTTAAGGACTTGACGACTAACATTACACCCGAGAGTCTCCAGCAGTCAATACAGGATAGTATTTTCGTCACTCGCAAACTTGATTTTCGATATCTTTGGGTTGATGCGCTGTGCATCATCCAGGACTGCGAGACCGACAAAGAGATGGAAATTTCTCGGATGGCGTCCATCTACAAGAATGCTGCTATAACCATCGCTGCATCTTCCTCTAAAAATGCGTCGGACGGGTTTCTTTCAAAGAGAATTCGACCATATCTTCCAAGGGATAGCTTCCATATCCCTACGTTCAATGGAGAGAAAGGCACTGTGTATCTTTCGGCGGAGGCATACGAGCCCGAACATCCCCTAGACAAGAGAGGTTGGGCCTTGCAAGAATTCATGCTCTCATCAAGAATGCTCGTATTCTCCGACTACGAGCTTCTGTGGCAGTGTAAAGAGGTGGACCTTCAGGGCGTTACCGGGATGGGACTCGAATATCAACAACCCTTGCAAGCTCTGCCATGGACCGTCTTTGACGATGATGGGGAACCCTACTTTGGAAATCTCGATTCAGACAAGATCTATCTCTGGAAAACGATCATCCACCAGTACACGGAACGCAAGCTGACAGACCCGGAAGATAGGCTTCGAGCAGTCATGGGGATAACGAACGAGCTCGAGATACTATGGCGCGACACGAACATCTACGGACTCTGGAAGAAATGGTTCATACAGCTCCTGGCATGGTACAAACCCAATGTCGAGAGAGAGCAGGAGCGATGCCTCAAGCGAGCACCCAGCTGGTCATGGGCGTCTCTCGACGGCGTGATCTGCTGCGAAAGGCCTCTCTGGACTGAAGATGCCAAAGTCAAATCGCTGACTGTATCAGCTGTAGAACTGACATGTCGTATTCTTGAAGAAGTTGATATAAATCGTGAGAAGTTGTATACCATATCGGAGCGGCCAGATCTAGTGAATCCGAGCGCTGAACTCCAGCAAAGAGGACTCCAGCATAAAGAGACGGAATATTTGCTTTTGGGTACAGTCGAGGTAGATGATGGCGTCAAGAACGGTATTGGCTTGCTTGTAGTGGACGTTGGTACAAAAGTTTATCGAAGAGTCGGATTGGTCGTCTTTACGGATATGACATTATGGGAAGGTGCGAAGCGACGGGACATCACCTTAGAGCCGAAGCTTAGGGAATAGGACTCGATATATAATATAAAATTTATAAGATCCATAGTAAATCGCATATGCTAACCTGCATATATAATTCTAGTACTTACGTGGCCCTTCTTTTAAAAAACAGAGCTGTGCCATCATACCGTTTTTTCAAAGAGCCAAAACTCACCAATACAATGACTCCTACTAACAGGCCGAACATACTCCGTACCACGTCACGCCTTTTTTCTTAAATGAATCCTCTCATGCCTTTGACAATCATTCAACCTCGCAAACGTCTTGCCACAACTTGAGCATGCATACGGACGCTCTCCAAAATGGCTCCTCTCATGACCCTTTTTGGTGATATTCCGCGTGAAAGTCTTGCCGCACATGTTGCATTTGAACCGTCGCGACACGGTATTGGGACGCAAAGCCTCAAAAATGGACGGCCCTTCAGTCTGGTCTGGGTGATACGTCCGTACGTGTCTGTCCCTATCCTTGCTAGAAGAGAAACCGATAGGAGCGAAGCTACAGTTCACGGGGCATAGGAACGGCCTGTCGTGGCGGCTGTCGTGGGTCTCACGATCCTTCTTCCTGTCATAGCCCTGGTAGAAGAATTTGCACAGTACGCGCTTACATTTGAATAGGTTAGGGCCGTAGTAATCCCCTATCGTGTCATTGAGCCAAGCTTCTGAGCTGGGTGTGAAGTTCTCCTCTAGTGTGAATCTGGTTTTAAGCAGAGCTTCGTCGAGCTGAGCGATGCCAACTTTGTTGCGGTCGTCATATGTGCCCTTCTGGTGAGTGTAGATATGGTTCCACAGGAGCCAGAGGTTTCCGTAGAATGAGAGCCCTAAGAACCTGACAAGTTCGGAAGGTGTTTGTTCGAGGTCGGGGTGCAGCTCTGTCGTGAGGTCTGCACGATGCGTTTCGATGAAATACTGCAAGGCAGAGCAAAACTTCTCCTCATACTCCTGACCGCGATGCCCGTCGAAAAAGAGGTCGCTGCATGTCATAACTATTGTGGCAACGTGGTTGTGCCATTGGGAACAGGCATAGTCTTGGAAAGAGAACCAACCGAGCTTAGCCATGCCTCGACGCTCATGTTCCTCATAGCCGTTTGACAAGGTTAGAAGACACAAATATCTGAGACAAAGTATTGTGAGTTCGCACTGGACTGCTTGCTCATTGATATGCTCATTTTGGACGATGTAGCTGGTGGTCGTTAACATTTTGAATTAAGAGTTCGTCCGCGAAGAAAACTCATTGCTTACCGCCGCGCTGTCGAATGAATAATTCGAATGTGACCGCCATCTAGAACGTGCACCAATGACCCGAGGTACTTCGTGGCATTTTGTCGAAGCATTTTGTTATCGAAGTCAATCCTTTGGTTGACCGGATCGTAAGACAGAATGGACTGCATTTCGTGCCATTTTAAGGATCGCTTTGCGCAGACCAGCCAGCCCAGGAGGAGCTTGGCCATCTGCCAGTGGGTCTCGCCATCTGCTAGTTGCAACAGCTCGGTCTTAATTGCGCCTAGAAGCTTCTCATATCTGCGAGTAGTAGTTAGTTCTATTCCTGATCCATTTATTGACAGTAATCGATACTAGACGCACATCTGTGAAAGCTCCTTGGGTAGCATTTCCTCTTTAATCTTCGCGAGGAGCATCTCTTTAGTTGGCTGCTGTAGAAGATACTCGATGGCCAGATGTGCATAGAGAAACATGTCTACAATTCTCGTCAGTCGACCGCATTGCAATTATTGTATTTATTGTGCATCTTATGGCGGCAACAGACCTTCGCTCCGACCGCAAATAATACTCTCAATTTGCCCTCTATCGCCTTCAGAAAGATTAAAACCACTAATTGTGGCACGCCTCTTAGAGAAATCCGGTATTCTCTTCTTCACATAGGCTCTGATGTCGTCTGCGTTGTCGGTCGACTTAAGCTCCACACAAGCATCGTCTTCCGGCATGATTTTGTCCTCTGCCAGCCACAGCATCGGCTGGCTCATGAACAGAACTCTCAATCGGCCTTGTTTGATCTCTCTGTCGCACTTCGTAATCTGCTCTATGAAAAATCTCGCAGTTTGACATATTTCATCGCGTGCTTCACACTCATCAAGCCCGTCAATAATGATGTACTGCCTGGAGTTGTACTCAAAGAAGGTCTCAATTAGGCTTTGAGCAATTTCTGGGTTTGCCAGGACTGTGCTTCCGCTCGACGCAGCTTTTTCGACGCAAAGGGGTAAGAGATCTTCATCACAATCGACCATCTGATGAAGAATGCCCTTAAGGATGTCAAGGTAGGTGCGATGTTCGGGATCTTCTTCCTGGAAGTAGAAGTAATACGTCTTGCTCCCACGTGGGATTGCGTACTTCTTCTTTTCCGTGCACAGCTCCTTCAGCTCGTCTATGAGGAGCGATGCTAACACAGTCTTGCCTGTACACTATTAGCTCAGCCATCTCTTGGGTTTGGAGGATATCGTTACCGAATCCCTTGCTGCCGTGGAGCCAGATGGCAGACTCGGGGGGTTGATCTTCTTTCATCCAGTCAGTTACTTCACTATACCTCCTAAAGAGCCAGCGGCCAGTGTCGTGACATATTCTCGTGTCTTGGAACTTCTTGTGAAGCGACGCCATCTTTTTCGAGGCCGAGATCCACGTCAAGATGCTTTTCTTTTCATCTTCTTTCCTATTTCTCTCATTCTCTTCGAATCGGTCCCGACTTCCGTCAACGTCATTTCGATGGCGGTAGAATTCCATTTTGGCATCACTCCAATCCTGAGTAATATCTAGCGCAGATTCCTCGCACAGTAATTCGTCACCTTGGTCCAAGTTCGCTTGGGGGTTTCGGAGAGATGATCCATACGCTTGTATGAACCGCCTATGTCTCTCCAGAGAGTCCGCTAGGTGCTCGAATGTGTGGTTCAGTGCTTTCCACGTGGGTTTGTATAGCTTTTGCCATACTAGGTCAGTGTATTAGTGTTTGTCATGACTGTTTGATACTCTGGGCTCGATCTCACAGTTAGACCGAAGAGAGAAGAGCTTGTACGCAAGCTGATGGAATGTAAGAATATCCCGGTAGATGTACACCAGGCATCCTTCGCTTTCTGGTAGTCTAATGAAAAGTCGTATATATTCGTAAAGTGGCGGTAATTTATTTCCTAGCCGCTCGTATACGTCGAGTACAATGTCAAACGCTCTTTCTGTGAGATTGGTGGTCTTCATTATCACTGGTTAGCAATGTTCGCATTGCTATGGCACAGGAATGTTGGGCATGCATGTATCGTACCTTAAGAAAAAATCGAACCGGACCCCATACATAGGCCATGACCTTTGTAGTATGCTGGAACCTGATGGTAGCCAAGACCTTCTCGAGATGTGCCATGCCAGTCAGAAAGGGGTGTATCCTTTTCATGTTCATCATTGTCAGGGTAAATTCCCGCTGTGACTGAATGACATTCATATCCTGCTGCACATCTGCGTAGCGGCTAGACTCGAATAATTCCTTGTCCTGGGACTTCAGAAGGTCCCAAGTTCCGAAATTTTCCGCAAGAACAAGCAACTCGTCCATATCCATTGTCGAAACCGATTGACAACGCTAAGCGCGCTACTAACCCTAGGATCGATGGGTAGAAATTCAACCGTTCCTGCTTCTAAAAGCAGAAAGAAGGAAAGGTTCGTCGGAAGAGATGCGGGGTTGGCCTCGATGCACAGCAAACAGGCAGCCACCGAGAATGGCGGCCGGTATTCGCACTCCCATATTAAGGTAATTGCTCACCGACAGTGCTTCGAGGCTGAAAGAGGGTGTATGCACCTTCCAAATGAGGAATGGCGCCTCGAAGACCCCTTTGCGAGGCATTTTCGAGCGAATTGAGCGAAGTCAGCGAAAGTGATCATGGCAATGGACTCTACTGTACTCCTGGTCATCGAATTATCTCTCTCACGGCTCAACCACGAGATTTCCTTACCTGGGATTTACACAGGGTGGCGAATACAATTATCTATCACCTCGCTTCTTTGAATTCTCTCCATTCAATACGTCATTGTCTACTAGTAGTCGCTCTCTGAAATGTGTGCGATGTGTGTACATTCATTTAGGATGTACGAATACCAGCGGCCTCAGAATACCGAGAACATGCCTTTATATTCTCTTGATTGGTGGATTTATGTTCGTCTAATTATATAATAATATTCATAGCAATTTTGTGCCCACCTAAAGCCTTCGAAGGCTCCGGTGAGAGTTCATTCTTTGGTCGGGATAACCCTCCTTCGCCAGTTGGCTGCCACTGCTTCACAGCATTTTTAAGCCCATCTGAGGCTTTCGACTGCTTAACTTGGGCCGTCGGTATTCGTACACCCCCTACTAAGTTTACGCACCCCCTCTGCTTGGTTTTTGCACACCCCCTGCTAAAATTTTGCGCGTATTCGTGAGCACCTCAACTTGTGTCCGTTGTTGTATTTATTATTCACAGCATTTGTAAGTACACCTGAGGCCTTCTTCCATTTCCCCCACCTTGTGAAGGGTGGAGGGTGGTTGGTGGTTGCAGGTACGATATACTCTCACCTGCGCATTCGAAGGCCTCATGTGGGCTTAAATTGCTGTGAAGCAGCCAATCTGCACCGACAACAACTTTCACAGCATTTTTAAGTCTCCCGAGGCCTTTGTTCCAATTGCTCCATTCTCTCTGCCTTGCGGGCCTCACGACTTGTTGGCTGGCAACACGCGGGTCGATGGCTAGGCTGAGATTCCTGACAACACCTAGGTTATGGATTGATCACCATGTCCAACCCTTTGAAGCGAGTTCTGGATCCCAACGAGGTAGACCATGTCACTTTCAAAGTCAGTAGCACTGCCAATTCCGGCGTCGATTCACGCCGACCGTCTCAGCAAGAAACATGGCCGTACTATTATACTACCTTTCCCGATGCACCACAACAGAGTCAATATCTCGCACCGACTTACATGAATCCAAGAAGGTAAGGAAAGAACACCGATCATTCCTTACGAGCGCTGCTAAACGGCCCAGCGATGTTCCCGTTGTGCAACCGGTCGACTCTCCGTGGGATCTGTTTAGCGGCAGCCTACTTGACTCGAGTGTCAACGACCAAGACTACGACCTATTCAGCGCGCTTGCACAATGGGAGAATAACATGGCCTGGCCGAACTTCGACTCGTCCCAATCGACTCCAATTTCATCTCAAGAGACCTCGCACTCGCCGTCCGTCGCGCCAGACTCAAGCCAATCGAGCGGCGAAGAGACGATATGCTACGGAATGGTGAGTTGCCATTGCATTTGCCTCTCTGACCTCTCTAACTTGGGACACAATTCACCCGCGATAGTTACACAACGTCGACGTCAAGCTCGTAGGCGACATGCAAACCATCCAAGGCAAGCTCGGGAAAAGCGAGGCCGGCTACGAGCGCTTCAAGCTCAACGAGCAGCAGGACCATATCCTCCTGTGCTTCCATGATGACGGCAAGCAATTCGGCTACCTGCGCTCCGGTGTAGGCAATACGCTCGCACCGCTGCTTGCCAAGTCATACGTCGAGTTCGAGCCCATTGTGCCCACATCCAACTTGAAGGAGACCATCGCCAGCGCCAATAAGTCAGCTGAGGCCATGGCCAAAGTCGATATCAACGTGTACGGGCGTCGACACGCGGCGACGGATGTTGGCGACGCGCTCTCATGTGGCAAGCTGTGGCTGCAGAAGTCGGGCCATGCGAAACCTGGAGTGGTATACGATAACCCGCACTTCTTGCCACTCAAGATCAATGGCATCCAGGTGCAGTCCGCTCAACCTATGAACCCAGTTGCCAACGAGGGGCTTGGGAGCAAGAAGCATCGGGAGGGGCGGTTACGGAAGATGGTCGAAGAGGTGTACAAGTCTGTAGACAACACTCGGCATCTTGACATGGTCGATGGCGGGAATAGGGTCACCCGGAAACTGCTTAAGTAGGTCTTGTGTTATGTTTTGATCTGAAGTCTGCTAGTTGCTAATATGCCGCCGCTAGACATCAACAAGAAGCGCTAGGCTTCATGCTGGAGAGAGAATCCGGCCACATCAACGACAGGTACAGGCTTTGGAAGACGATCATTTCAGAAGATGGGAGGATAGAGTGCGTTGCTTGTAAATTCAATTCAATTTCCATGGCTCACGTGACTACATCAGGTACCGCCACAGAATTACAAAGGCCAAGGCCAAGCAGGACAACCAGCCGGACGAGAGAGGTGGTGGTATTCTGGCCGATGAGATGGGCATGGGAAAGTCCTTGTCCATCCTTGCTCTGATCGCTAAGACTCTCGACGACGGCAAGGAGTGGGCACAGCAGCATAACGATAGTGCTGAAGGCAAGGCGGCGCTCAAACACTCGCGCTCTACGCTTGTGGTCGTCCCGTCTGCGCGTACGCAGCCCTCCTTTTCTTACCAGAAGGGACACCTAGTACTGACTTGACTAGTTCTCATCTACAACTGGAAGAAGGAAATAGAAATGTATGGTCGTTTTGCTTTCGCAGTGGTATCATTACTGACTGCACAGGCATTTGAAAGAAGGGCTTAAGGTAGTTGTATACCACGGTCCTGGCAGGCCGAAAGACCTCGACACAATCTCAGACTCAGATATCGTCGTAACTACCTACAACACCCTCACTTCCGAGTTTCAAATCAAGTCAAAGCCATCCCTCCTCCACCGAATTGGCTGGTACAGAGTCGTACTAGACGAAGGCAAGCACCCACCGCCTCCTTTCAGGTACCAAGGACACACCTAACAACTCTCAGCACATTTCATCCGCCGTGCAGCCACAGCTTTCTACCGCGCCTGCGGCAGCCTCCACGCCAACTCGCGGTGGTGTCTCACCGGCACGCCCATTCAAAACAAACTTGCCGACATCGGCGCTCTCTTCGCCTTCATAAACGTCGAACCCTTCTCCAAAGCCTCCGTGTTCCGCAAGTGGATCGAAGTTCCCTTCGAGCAGAACATCGAGAACCCGACCGTTGTCAAGGACCGCCTGGTTATGCTCCTTGAGGCACTCTGCCTGCGCCGCACAAAGGACGTCATCCAGCTTCCCAACCTACGGCAGTGCACACGTTCACTGACGTTCTCCCCGGCCGAACGTGAGCAGTACGAGAATACGAAGAAGATCCTAATGCGCAAGATCCGCCAGCGCGTCGGCGAGGTCGAAAAGAGCTCCAAGTTTGGCCTCTTCCAAGCGAACCTGCAAATGCGCCTCTTGTGCAACCACGGCACTTTTCAGAAACCCTTCTCCTGGAACCGCCGCAGCTACCAGGACGAACGCGAGACTATCATCTCTGAACTGGGCCAGAACGGTGAGATCACGTGCTCCGGCTGCCACCTGCCAATGCCGATCCTGGGCTTCAGCCGGCTGAGCAACGGCTTCGGCGAACAGTGCGCTCACGTCCTGTGCTCTGAGTGCATCGAGGAATCGAGTACGCGGGGCGTCGGAGAGCAGGCACAGCACTGTCCCGTGTGTGTGCAGTGGCGTAAGCGTGCGCGGGTTGAGGGCAACGTTTCGGCGGCGGATGCGGCCATGCCGGACCGACCGGCCGAAGACGCGATTGATGACGATGATGATTACTATTTCAACACCGACGGTTACTCTACGAAGATGCGGGAGTTGATCGAGGACGTCAATAAGGACCTGTGGACGAAGAAGAGGCAAATTACCCACCTCCTCTGAGAAACGAGAAAACGAAGTGTGTCTAACGTTTAATAGTATTATATTCTCGTGCTGGACTAGAACGCTACATCTGCTATCCAAGCACCTGGACCAAGCTAAAATTCCCCACCTCCGCATCGATGGCGGCTCCCCGCTCCCGCAGCGACAGGCCAAGCTCGACCAGTTTGCCAAAGACAACAAGAGACCAGTGCTCATCATGACGACCGGCACGGGTGGGTTTGGGTACGTTAGCTGCCCTGATTGTTCTGTACTCAAGCATATGTGACACTGACAAGCTCTCAGGCTGAACCTGACCTGCGCTAACCGCATCTTCATCGTCGAGCTGCAGTGGAACCCCGGCGTAGAGAGCCAGGCTATCGCACGCGCCATCCGGTTGGGCCAGGAAAACGAGGTCCACGTGACGCGCTACGTGATTAAGGATACCGTAGAGGAGGTTTGTTCTAGAGTGACTCTCTCTGCCTCACAGTTCGTACTGACCACATCTAGGAAATGAGGTCTCAGCAGCAGTGGAAGAAACAACTCGCGGCCCTAGGATTCGAAGAGATGCCGGATATGATTGATGACGAAGAGAATGTCTCATGATGGGCTTTACGGCTGTCGTGCAGTAAATATGAGAAGTTCCGGAGTTGAACGGCGGGCTTAGATGGCGATGTGCAAAGAGTACCAACGAAATGATGAGGAATGGGGTACGACAGGCTCTTGGGTGGTGCTGGAGGACGGATTTACAACCTGTACGTGCGCCTGAAACTTTGTGTTTAATACAATGGAAGGTGTCGGTCACTTGGGTCTTAGATGGTTACGAAATATGTTAATAATAGAACCGACCTCTCTTACTATATTTCTCGATTACTATCCTCTATTTACTCTCGGCCACTAGCCTAACTCCACACTACGATCGCGACTCGGAATGTTTGACGATACCCTGCCATTGCATACGGTGCCCTGGCGATGTTGCGAGTCTGAGTTCAACCTCTACCATGACAACCAACTGATACTCGATGTAGGTTCTAATGCAAGCCGCAGTGAATATCTCCGTGACGTGAGTAGCTCTTATAGCTAAGGATTCGGCAGACCCGAATACCCTCAATTTTGCTACGTTAACCCTCCAGCGGAGAGTCTTATCAACGATACTGTCCTGTTGTCTACACCCCTAAACGAATTCTGCTCGCCATTTTTGCTGGACTTTGTTGCGGAGGAAAATCTTGGTGAGCCGGGTAGTCTCAAGGACTTTCATTCCATCTCCGAGTTGCCAGAGCGCGTGCAAGAACTCAGCTGGAGGTTCAGTCGTCATATCGAACTTTCTCAGCTTCAAGTCAATTCGCCACAGCACAAGTCCGAAGTGGATGACTTTCTCGAACAACTGGTGAAGCTGTAAGCTGTATTCAACATTCAGCATTTCACCACCATCAATGATTCCAAGCAGGCCATAAATCTTGTCCATTGGATCCGCGCAAAGATGCCAGGAGAAATATGATATCGCATGATCAATCCGAAACATAAGTGAGTCGGAATCATTATGATCGTCGCGCTGGCTTGTGTGCCAAAGTAGGTTAAAGAGCGGGTCCGCACTCGTCATCAAGTCTCCCTCTGTTGAGAACCGGTCAACTTTATGGATAAATATCTGCTGCTTGTTGTGTTGGTACCAGCGAGAAAGGGTATTCCATGACAGTGTAGTATTTCCAGACATGACCGTTCGTTTGCGAGCAAGCAGGATTTCTTGCACAGTCCATAATCGCATCCAATAAGGGTTTTGGGACAAAGATGACCATGGAGATAGGTCTTGCATTTCAACTTCCGCTTCAACTATGCTTTGGATCTTCTCTAGTGAGTTCGTCGTAGTTGCGTCTTCTCCAAGCCATATGATAACTTCACTCCCTCGTTGACATATTCGCTTCATCAGTCTCACCTGCGCATTACGTTCCTCGACATTTTTCTGGTCAATACAAATCTGGTCTATCCATAACTAGCCAGTAGCCTGCGATGTTGGACTTTGATAGAAGTTCGGGAAGATATGGTCATATTCTGTGGTCGGTATATCGGGAAATTTGCTGGCATATTTCGAGGAATCAATCTCAGAATATCTCAGCAGAAAGGAGTGCGGATTCTGTCGAATTTGGAGAGCATAACCATCGTTTAAGTAAAGAGTCTTTTGATCTTCTTCTGTTCCCCACATGTATGATAACGCCTGAAAGCGAGGACACTTGTCGAGCTCAAAGACTTCAAGCATGCCATGAAGATTTTCCCTGATTGGTGACTCATGAACAGCCTGCAATACCCGGAACAATCTGATTTGTTTTCTGCGATAATCGGGGAAGGTGTATGGCGTAGCTGCCATGCTTGAGTTAACGCAAGAGTGAGAGAGAAGATCTGATACGGCTATGGAAGCCCCTGAGTCGACACAAGTGATTCAGCTCTGTTTGCCGATCCGGCAAATCTCAAGGCCTCAGACAACAGCCACATCCCGCACGAGTCACTTGGGTTCTCTTTTACAACCTTACAAACGACCATGGACAGAACCACTCGCATCACCCTGCTGTTCAAATTGCTTCGACGAAAATCATCGCCGCCAGGACGTCATTGGCAAGTGCAGTTCATACTAAACTAAATTGGGACTATCTCGTTGTCAGCTTGTCATATTACGGTACGGTAGAGTACGGTAGTGTTGTAATTATCGCTTTGCCTCCGTACACGCCGTTCGCAACAGTGTGCTTTAACCTGAGCGAATGCTTAAACGAAATCTACATCTCACTTACGCTTAGGCCAAAATGCTGCACCCATCGCCGTCATGATAGAACCGGCAGCAGCACTGACACGTCCAAGGAGCTTTGGTAGCAAACCAACCTCCACTGCACAATCTTTGAAGTCATCCTCAAACGACTTACATGATCGCAAGACGAAGAAAATATCTTCAGCCGTGATCTTCCGAACATCATCTTCGGCCAGCGCATATGCTACGCGAATGATATTCTTTATCTCCCTCCCATTCAGATCGTACTTGGCCGCCGTCTGGACGAAGTCGTCAAACCACGCCGGCTGTCCATTTGGAAAGGCCTGAGAAACAAACGTTCTCCAGATATTCTTTCTTGCAGTCTTTGAAAGCGGAGGATAGGCGATTGGCAGGTGAATCCGAGATTTGAAGGCAGGGTCAATGACTTCCATTCGATTCGTTGTCAAGAACAATATGCCTTCAAAATACTCCAAGAGACGAAGGAACACTGACACGTTAGTCAGCCATGGTCATACAGTCACGTGAGCAAGCTGTTACCTGACACCAGACCGTTTCTTGCGACATCGTCGACTCTCCTCTCTGCCATGAAAACATCAGCCTCATCGATCAACACAATCGCATTCCATTTTATGGCCAAGGACAGTGCTTTGGACAAGTTCTCATCAATCGAAGATCCACTTTGGCCAAGGTCACCACACGTGATGACATACAGTGGACGCTGCAAGTGCTCGGCAATGCTTTCTACACACAAGTCAGTATTCGTCTCTTGGTTCACAGCGATTTGTCTGTTCTTTACCGGCTGTGAAGGTTTTTCCAGCGCCTGGAGGGCCGTGTAGAAGGAAAATGATTCCCTTTCCTTTTCCTCTGATGAGATCATCAAACCCCTTCGAATCACGCTTCGGTTTGACGAGAGATCGAATCAAGTCCTTCTTCTCCTGACGTAAGACTAGGCGATCAAAGGCGTCGGTATCGAATTCGATGTCCTTGACGTGGCTAACATTCAAGTTGTACCACGATTTTGTCATAAGGGAATACCCTGGAACTTGATATTCGCAAATCAGAAATTCCTCGTCAGTCATATGCAGATGCCGTTTAGACTTCGTTTCGATAATGGTTCCTGGTACGAATTCAACTGCTCTATCCGTTTCGATCAGACATCTCTCTTGGTCGATAACCACTCTGTGTCGCAACTGCATTTATCAGCCTAGTCGATACCAACCTCAGAGTCGTTGTACTTACAGCAATGAGCTTACCAGATTTATTGAATAATGCATCGTTGAGAGTTTCTGCGACTCCGTCGTACAGTCGGAAATGAACACCAAACAACGAAACAAACTTCTTCCCTCTTTCGATCAATTCTTTTCTCACTCTCTCCGCTTCTTTGTGGTATCGCAAAGGATAGGCTTCCAAGTCGACGAATGGCTTGTAACTGTCATAGGATTTTATGGTAAGTTTTGACTGTATTATCCCGAAATCTTTTCCGTCGCATTCGATGTCATGAACCGCCACCACCCATTCGTCGGCATTCTTGGTCATGTCCACAAATTTCGAAACTTGTTCGACGTTCCCGAAGTTCATGAACAGCAAATCTCCTGGCTTAAAAGCCATCCACAGGTTGTTGAAATCGAGTCCTGGCGCTTTGCCTTCGTCAGACAACATAAGATCCAGAACGCTCAACTCGCCATTAAGAGCCTTTCTCATGTAATCTAGGGCGAAGAGGATATGCTTCTTTCGTTCTGGGTCGTCAGATAACATGGCGTACTCGTGAAGCTCGTCACGATAGTGAAACAGGCACCGAGGCTTGTCATACAAGAGAACCTCCATTTGGGTGTCCATGTTTACTCCAGGATACGCCTTGATCACATCTCTCGTAGCTGCCTTGATATGTGGCGATCGAACATGCAGTATGTGTAACGGTTGGAATCCCGGCCCAACTCTTGGTGAGTTCAAGAATCTCGTCAGCACCAAGGCAGCTTGGTGGCTCTGCTGCTTCTCTACAGATATTTTTTGCTTTTGTCCTGTTTGCATGATGGTCATCTCGCCTCGGGAATTCGTCTGTGCATCGTAGGTGTGTAGTTCACAGAGTGATCCGATATCATCATCTGGATCTGGTACAGCTTCGTCGAAAATATTGTCCAGCTTCAACTCTGGCGAATCCGCTGGCATCCACTTTTGCTTTGTGATTGGCTTATCGTCAGCTGAGATGTCCGATTCAACTCTGGGCTCCGGTGATCCTTTGTTTTGCCTGGTTCGCCTCTGCGGCCGAGCCTTTTTCATCCTCTTATTCAAGGGCACGGAGGGTGGAATGTCTTCCTCAGCTTCTGCCACGCTTCTTTTCAGGGTGCGACTTTTTGGGCTTTTCGGTTGTTCTGCTGCTGCGGTTTTGGATGATCGGTGGACATTGGAGTCGATCTTCATGTGCGGCCTCTCACTCCTTCGCGACCGTGAAGACAGCTCCGACTTCATACTAACCATTTCAGCTGAGGCTGTGATTTCCTTTTCACTTGTCTGAATTCGCTTGGCAATTAGCAGTCCCGCGACGTCGATATCCAAGTGGATTGTGCAAACAAGAGTTGGGAATTGTAACGAGGATTTTTCTACTCAAAGGGGGCCGGATGAGCCAGACGAAGCATACAAGTACTTTCGAAGTTGGGCTAGCTCGCCCATGAAACAGGCAGCCAATCTATTTGCATGGGTGATGCATTCGACGCCCCGTTAGAAGGCTATCAATCAGCCGACCCACAGCCACCTTCAGCAGGCTTAACAAATCAAGCACCTTGTCTTGTCGCGGCGGTTTGGGTACGACTGGCGCTCCAACCCGCCTCATGCCCCAGGTCGTGAAGGGCGACTTCCCCAACGTTGTTGTAAGACTGATCTCGTAATTTTTCTGCCAGCCACCTCTGCATCATCAAAGGCCCAGAACTGGCGGCGCCCTGGTAAGGCTTCTCTTGTTCGCCACAACCCGAGTTCCCAAGCCAGCAGCGGAGAACTTTAGCGTAAGCAATACCGGGATTTCCATTTCGAGACGCATTGACCTTGAAAATTCCAATTAGATCGACTTACAGACACGGAATGGCAAAACTGGACAGCAAACCTTGGAGCCGCCAACTGCGCATTGTTCACCCAGGCTCGTCTGAGCCGAGGGTGCCTTCTCCGTGGACACCATTCTTGCCAGCGTAGTTGAAATTTCACAATGCCGGGTATCAAAAGAGATAGTCGCAAGGGAATGAAATGGTGGCCTTCGGTGACTGTCTTCGCACAATGTGTAATTCTGAGGATTCTGAAGCCATCTCCTTACGATATGGGTAAGCATTATATACCTCTGCTTAAACCTTAAAGTATATTCTGACGAGACTTTTGGTTTCTTTTGTTCATTTTGCGTGGCTAACATCTGAGGCAGGCTCTATGTTATGGATCTCATTATGGCAAGTGACAGTCCGTTGTCGAAGCGCGCTCTTTACCAACAAACGCGAACCTTTGGAACTTTTCGACATATGACACAACACTTCATTCGCACTGGCTGACACATCAGATGCGGGAAATGGGCGGCGAAAAATTTATTCACGTTACGATCATCAGCTTCGCCAGACCGTTTGTAGTACTTTCTTGAGCTTTTTTCATATCGAGGGACGGTGGCGGGCTATTGAAAGCCTCTCCATTCGTGAATTAGGTCAAATGCAAGGTGGGATCATTTCCCAACGCGCTCTCGTAGGTAACTTTTAGGATCTTTTTAACACAGTCGATAAAGTCTAATTTCCAATCTCAAGACGTTGCCACTGCCTCGTATCGCCAAGCGGTGGCACCGGCCAGACCGGTAGCGCTAATGGTCTCTGGAATTTTATTGACACTTTTTATGCATTCACGGAGCATTTTCTAGGCAAGAGTTCTAATGCCACTGGTGATACCGATGCCATTGGTGACATTGATGTCAGTGGTGAGACATGCGTACTTTGGAGGCCTCATGGAGGAGACAGGGCGAGCCGCGGCCTCCGGTGAGCGCGGGTTCTCGCATACCGCCAATTGACCCTGCAACGTCCTGGCTGCTGCAAAGAAAAAGTACGTACGTTTGCGAGAGTCAGGAGTAACATGCGTCCTCATCGGACACTGAGTCGCATGGCCATTTGGCAGTTGCCCAACGCTGCGGCTGTGTGACACTTTCGCCAACAACCACGCTGGCTGGACGAGAGTTTAAGAAATCTCATAAAGCGAGACGCGGTGCTGCTTCTCGAGGCCCTTCATCTGCAATTCGTCCAATGTGCTGCAGAGTTTCTTTCGCACTAAGATATCTTTTTGAGATTTTGATCCCATTTGCTAACTCTTTCAAGATTCGCCATGAGTTTTCAATTTCCCTTTGCTGGTGTCATGGGCTGGGGCAACACCGAACATCTACCTGGCGGATTTTCTGAAGACAACCTCAACTTCACTACTTTAGAAAATGTTCCGGCGCTTGCAACCGATGCAAGTCGATCCAATACGCTCCAACCGACCCAGGCGCAAGACTCGGGCAGTGATCCGCGAGCAACGCTCCCCAAAGGTACCAAACGGAGGCGAGGCCGCAACAAAGACTTGGACTGGGATGGCGTGAAACCGCATTTGCGGAGACTCTACCTCCCTAGAAAGCCGGGCCAAAAGGCGAAGATTCTTGATGATATTATGAAGATTATGGAGGAGAAGCACTCGTTCAGAGCAACGTACGCAGCCTCAACAGTGACCTTTGATGCACTTCCTGACAGTCCAAAGGCCCAAGATGTACAAGGACATGTTCAAGTCGTGGGGATGGCGGAAGAATCTCCCCGCCGATGTTGCTCATTTCATGGTCCACAAGGCCAATGAGGTGGAGAAGCAATACCCAGATAAAGCAATCTTCTTCAAATACGGCGGCCAGACTTGGACCAAGGGGAGCGCGATCCTCAGCCTCAACAGAGCCACCAAAAAGAATGACGTACCCAACCCAAACAGTGAGTAAGATAATCTTTTGATAGCCAGACCTTGGTACTGCGGATTAACAATTCTTTGGCTTTAGATATGAAGACCCCGGCCGGGCTTCGGTACGTTTTGCGAACGAAGCCTACGGAAACAGACACGATGTCCTCAAAAAGAGCTACAGAGTCTACTGCCGGTCAAGAATTGATAGAAATATCCTCCTCTTCCTCTTCACCTTCCCCAGAATCTTTGTCGGAAACATCGGACTCGGATACCGACACAGACTCCACGACATTAGCACTAACTTGGAGAGGCCGTACGACCAAAGACCTTCATGAGCTTTTCAACTCTGCCAAAGCCATGAGTCGTCGCGGTGATACGCAAGCCGCAGAGCAGTCTTTCAAACAAGTTCTTCGAGGCTACAAGCGGTTGTTAAGCCCTACTCACGAAGACACTGCCAAAGTCGCCACCGCGCTCGCCACCTTCTACGTGGAGCACGACCGCATTCCTGAAGCTTACGCTATCATAGAGGACAACCTTAGATGGCACATTGAGGACCTTGGCATCGGCGATCGCAAAACGCAACAGCGCATTTCGAATGTTGTGGAACTCTTCAACGGCTGGAACAGACAAGATGATGCTCTTGCCCTTCTGGCTCGAACGAAGGCGCTGCTGCGGAACCACAATCCCTCTGGCCGGTCTGAAAAGCACGCTCGTGTTGACGACATAACTTCTCATGGGTTATACGACTTTAGTTTACTCCAACAACCTTTCGACATGTCGCAAGCAATTGGCAACGTGGAAACTGGTGACTTTACAAATGCTATTGGCATAGCACGTATGTCTGTGATTGCTGGGGATGAAAGCGTAGAAACGTTGCTTCTCGCAATCATTCGTCAGTGCAGGTCTAACGCCACAACTTTCGTGGTGGAGAGGCTGCAGGCTTGGACGGAGCTTGTGAAGCTCTACCAGAAGCTGGATACCGTCAATGGTCAGTTTGTGCACATGAACAGCGCTAAGGAGGCCTTTGACGAAGTCATGAGTACCTATCCTTGGGCCATGAAGACACGAGAGCGCTTCAAGGTCTTCCAGGTAATGGAAGCATGCTTGGAGCTTGCAGCGGCATTTCTGAAAGCCGGCTATGATAGTGGCTCTTCCGAAATGTTCGACAGAGCACAAGACAAGGCGTCAAACATCTTTGGCTGGAATGATGAACGTACAATTTGGACCAACATCTCCATCGGACTCCTTTATCAACGATACCGAGGTTGGGATCTCGCCAAGATATGGTTTCAAGCGGCACTTTCGGCTGCCAGGGACCGGTACGACAGTGAAGATGGTGTGAGGATTTCGCTGGAGGAAGCTATCGAGAATGGCCATTTCTCTTACGTCAATGACGAGGGCAGACCGTTCAAGACGATCTTTGGTGTCACAGGCCTTACGATACGGCCAAATAGACTGCATTTGGAATGAGAGCTGCTGTGAATTCCGTGGCCGGTACCACCGTAGAAGCATCTTTTGCGAGGAATATTAATGGCGGGTGATAGCTTTTGAATGATATTAAATTACCAATTTTCTTCGTGGACATGAAGGTCAAGGGAATCAAAGTTTTGCATTCTTCTATAATTTCGACCCCCCGCTTGCTCTCCTAATCCTGTACTTCCTACCTTTGCTTCCTCGTTATTCACGTTACATCATTGGTGGAACTCATGGCCGAAAATATAAGTGGACTTTATGTGAGAGTTGTTTTGATGTGAGAATATCCCACTATTTGGTTGAGTCACTGTACCGTGTCTCGTCGTGTACGTGTGTAGAGATAGTATGAATTTGAAGGTGACTCTGTCTTGATTGCTATTCTCTTTACTTCTTCATGCACCCGGCCGACTGTAGTCAAGATGTCGTACTCGGTGCCAAACCTGGCGAATCGTGCGTTCTTGTCCCTCTCTCGCAGGTTCAGTGGCAGATGGCCCTGCAGGTCGTACTGCAAGATATAAGCGACTACCTAACCTCACGTCTTCGATCGACGCGCTCTCAGGGTCCTGAGGAGGATTAGCAGTAGTAACCAGTCCGCCGGCTTCTTGGAGAATGCAAATTCCCGCCGCTACATCCCACTCCCAACAGCCTCCTTCCCACCAAATGTCGAAGGCACCCATGGCTGTGTATGCGAGGTCGAGAGTAGCGCTACCCAGACTGCGTACACCATGTACCATTCCTCCTTTGCCTCCTCGACCTCCCACCTCTGCTGCCATGTTGATGAAACTTTCGACTTTGCGATGGAGATTGCTGTCTGGTTGATCTCGTCTGTCCTTGCCCCATTCACAAGAGAAAATACAGCCGCTAGGCGCCTTTGGAGGCATAGGAGGAATTGGGTTACGTGCTAGCGGTAGCTGCTGCGTCTCGTTGAGCCATGATCCTCGACCTCTGCAAGCGGAAAATAACTGATTGAGAAATGGCGCATTGATGACACCGATGGTCGCCTTTCCGTCCACAATGAAGCCTATGGACACACAGAACATGGGAAATAGGTGGATGTAGTTCACCGTCCCATCCAAAGGATCAACACACCAGGTTGGAGACTCATCGATCAAGTAGTCACGAGAGGCACCTTTGGAGTACGTCTCTTCGCCGATGAACCTGATGTTGTCAGCGCATGTTACAAAAGATAATCGCAAGACCTTCGAGGACTGACTTACAGGGGGTAGTCAACTCCGACCGCTAGCGTGAAAAATGGGGGAAAAGGCGGTGACAGAAAAAAACGTCCCACTTAGGAAATTATTAGTCCAAATCTGGTTAGCGTATTTTATTCCAACCTCATCC
>Ga0335072_10004364_pt1 | contig 21054 bp, 36 predicted proteins | sample Lox_Sample_21_FD_206725 | JGI IMG/M metagenome (GOLD analysis project Ga0335072, IMG submission 206725) | Soil microbial communities from Loxahatchee National Wildlife Refuge, Florida, United States - Lox_Sample_2.1 | ecosystem: Environmental > Terrestrial > Soil > Wetlands | place: USA...
TGCCGGTCTTGTGTTGCCGCTCAAGTTCCTCAAAGGAAGTCCGCGATTCGGACTCCACATTCCCGTGCTCGTCGATGAGTTGTACGATTATCTCCATCTCGGAAGCCTCCGCCACCACGGCGTGAACGGTTTGGTGTAGGTGTTCGACGACAGCCAGTGGTGATAAGGCCGATGCCACGCCGCGCGTTCGCAGGTCTCTCCCGGGCAATCGAAGTTCGAGTAAAAGTAGTCGCACTGCTTGCCGATCAGGAAGGCAATCGCGTTGGTGAACCGCCAGGTGGGAAAGTCGTCCATACGCGTAGAGACGAAGATCCACGCTAAGGCGGAAAGGGAAAGCGAGCATCCCAATACTGGGTGGCTGAAAATGAACGCGACGGTCATGCCGCTCACGATCAGCCCCATACCGATCAGGTGCCATCGTTTGCTACCAATCACAATGAGCATCGCCGTGGAATACCACAGGATCATGGCCAGAACAAACCAAAACACATAGATGATCCGGCAGCCTGCCTGATATCCGATAAGCAAATGCGAAAGAAGCGCGTGCACTATATCCTCCCTCTCTTTCCCCGCAGAAAGCGGGGCAGCCTACGCTTGGCGTCGAGTCGGGGCTCAATCCCAACTGCCCGCTGTTGCGTCCTCAGCCTCTTGGCTTGCTTTCCGCTCAAAGGGATCTCCTCCCCACATTCTGGTAGGTCGCCTACGAATCGGCGAAATTAGCTTCAGGAACCCCGCAGGTCCGGAAACCCCACTCGCGCTTCTTCGGGGTTGTAAAGATGAGCGACCAGGCCCTTCCATAAGGCGTGATGACGTTGTGCAGGAACTCGGCTGGACGGTAGAGAACCGCGCCAGACCTGCGCCGGTAGAGCTTCGTTCCGACCTGTTCCAGGTAGCCGCGCCACAGGATGATTGTGATGAAGCTCCAAGGATGGTCGTGGCAGTCCGGGTGCCATTCCGGCGCATACAACTCATGTAGATAGATGTTAAACCACGGTGTCTTCAGCAACGTATACCGGGTGAATTCTTCGTTGATTTCCTTCCAACCGATGTCCTTGCAGCGAAAGAGGCGTCTCAGTAGTTGGCTCATCGCGGCCTCTTGTCGATTAGGCGAGCCACCTCTATGGCCTGCCAGAACGCATACCCTGACATGATTTCGGTAGCCACGGCCCACCAGGAAAGACGGCTGACGCAAAAGAGAGTGACCATCATCATCATCACCCCATACAGGAATAACGTCAGACAGAGGATAGTTAGGTGTCTGCAACTGATGCAGCGCTCAGATGGGCTTATCTGTATTGAGTTTGGCACGTGTTACCTCCCACGCTTCCTTCTTCGTCTTCATCGGGTGTCCGATATGACCACCTAAGAGGGCGGGACGGTCGCCGTCCCATATGGTCCAGAAGCGCTTTCCCCACCGCACACACCGTGCATTCTGGAAGCGCTCCCGGACCTCGATTTCGGCTTCGGTTGTCATGCCGCCAGAAGCATCTCTTGCAGGCTGCTGGCGGCTCTGCTGCGCATCTTGAGGAAGGAGGGTAGCTTACGCATCTCTCCGTCCTCGTAGATCGTCTCCAGGAGATCGACCCAGGGATAATGAAGCTCCTCACGCCGGATCGTACGAAACAAACCGTCCGAGTCAGTGATGAGCGCGAGCACGCCACCCTTCGATTGCTTGCCCTTATCGGTGATGGGGTCCTTGCGAACGTCGCGCGGAACGCCGTTCACCGTCATTGAAGAGGTCTTGACGGCAAACTTCTGGGTATCGCGGTTGACCTGCTGAAGTAATGCGCCGCCCATGCCGAAGGCCAGGTTATCCGCCGACCAGCCCGCGCCGGTGACGTGGGTTAGAATGTCAATAATCGACCAGTAATTGACGCCGTCGCCCTGGATCAAACGAATCTTCGGGCACAGTACCTTAAAGCCCTTGGCGTTGATCTCGATGCCGAATTTATAGCCCAGGATCTCCAGGCATTTGAGCAGGACCGTCTTCGGATCGCCGGAGTCCGGCCTGACAATGACCGGGAATACGCGGCGCAGGATCTTGTCGCGGAGGCGTTCGCCATAAATCTGCTCGCAGGCATTGAAAATATCGAAAGAATCGCTCACGCTGGCTACCGGAGTGCCGGGATTCTTGTCGATCAGGTTCTCGATCGCGTCGCCTTCATGCTCACGGCCCCAGGAGGTAATGGTCGAGTGCTCCGATGCCGGGATACTGAGGTTCGACAGGTCTTCGGGCCGGGCTCCGTAGTACTGCTCAAGATGCCGGACGCCGATCAAGGTGTCGGTGCCATGGAAGTTAAGTAGATTGGCTGCGCCGCCGATCTGGGCCGACTCCTCGGAGGAGACGCCGCGATAGCCGAAGTCTTGGAACATGTAGTTGACGTTCGCGGGCGTACCCGTCTTGACCAGGAATTCGAGTAGGACTTTCTTGATCTCGTGCGATAGAGTGGCGACGGTGGTTGGATACCAGCTTTTCAGAAGGAGCGATTCAACGTGCTGCGCCAGCGGGACCGTGATGGGGCCGCCCGTGTTCTCAACCGTCCACAGGACGTTTGAGACGGGGACCTCCATACCTTCGGGCACCGCGCGAATACGGAGCGGTAGACGGCCCTTATGTACGGTCCGGATGTGCTCCCACATGCCGTAGTTGAATTTGTTGGGTCCGGGGAAGGTACGCCCCGTCAGTTCGGCGGCCCGCTCGATGCCGCGCTTGGTGACCTGCTCGCCGCACATGTATTCCTGGGCGATGTAGGAAGTCCCATGGGCGATAACGGTCGGGAACTGGCCGCCCCGGGACTCGCAGTAGCTGTGGATGAATTCCGCGCCGTACGGGAACAGTTCATGGTGACTTAGCTTATAAGAATCCGTGCGTTCCATGATGCTGGTGTCTAAGGGCATCCTCAATCTCCTCGCGGCGGTTCTGATTTTCCGCCACGAGGGTTAATACCGATTGGGGTGTATCGCACCAATTATCGAAGAGAAATCTCTAACCGTGGCGCTCGGAAGCAGATGTCACCGCTGACCGGAGAACGGAAAGAGGGGGTCACCCTTATGATCGAGGCCGACTGGCTCGGCGAGCATCAGCGGACTAATATCACCACGATCACCGGCATTAAACCGGTGATAGATTAGTGCACGGAAAAGCGGCCTGTGCTCTTCCACCATGTTTTCCAAGAATCGCTTAATTGCGGCGGCGGACGCGCGATCTCCCATCGACGGCATTCGGTGCCAGGCTACCTCTTCGAGATCGTCGGCAGCCTTGAGGATGCCGCTACTGTTGACGCCTTGGAATAGTACGGTCATGATCTTGTCGGTTTCCTTCCGGTAACGCCAGTCATCGACGCGGACACTGCTGACATACTCTAGGTAATGCACCTCAAGGCCGGTCTCTTCCTGGGCCTCGCGCACAGCGGCGTGCTCCAGGTCAATATCGGTAACATCGACATGACCGCCCGGGAAACGCCACAGCTTCTCGCCTGGCTTGCGACCGAGTACGACCTCACCAGTGGATTCGCTGAAGATAGCAATATCGACGCACTGGAGAGAGATCGGCCAGCGGTTCTGGGTCGAGTAAATCACACCGGCCCGAAAATCGGCGGACTCCATCACCCGGTTGCTGACCTCGGCGCGGATTTCCTCACCGCTCTTTTCGACCTTGATCGGTAATTCGACGGGGGTGAATGAGCCGGTGTAGGCGGAAGCAAACGAGTCACGACCCCCGTAGAGGGTGATCACGCCGTAGGGGGCGACCTCGCGGATGCGGCGATCGAGATCCTGGCTCCATACTTCGTCGGATGACCGGTCCGGCATCGGGATCACGTTCAGGTCCGGGAAGGCCGCCTGGAGCATTCGCTTGCGGGTAACGAAGTCGAGCGGGTTGCGCTTCGTCGCCAGAGTCAGCGCGGTCCCCAGGAAGACGATGACACGATCATGCCTCATCAGAACGGCCTGGATGAGTTGGATGTGTCCTTGGTGAAGTTCATGGACCTGAAATCGTCCGACTATAATGCCGTATGAAGGCTTAACCATATCTCTCCTCTAAAAGCCGAGCAAGGGCTCGGGAATCGATGATGCGCCAAGGACCATCCTTCTCCTGGATCTCGGCCATACAATCCGAGGTCAGCTTGAACTGACCTAAAATCGGGTGATTAACAGCAATTTCGGGTGCGCCTCCGGGGAAACCGTCCACGATACCCAGGTGCAGGCCAACGCTCCCAATAGGCAAACCGTTGATCCGGATGTTGATGTCGGGAAATAGCAGTTGCACCTGTCGCCCTCACGTCGGAGCATCCCTAGAGACACTTAATAGGGAATACCCCTTATGGGGATTCACCCCAATTTTGGGGACTATTTTTCTTCAAAATTCGAGCATCGGGATCGGCTTGAGCGCTGGAAGGCTTGCCGCCTGAGAGCCCTCGACCAGCGGAGCCGGAAGCTCAGTAGGCATAGGAGCATCTTCGACGACCGGAGCCGTGAGAAGCGCCTCTTCGAGTTCGAGGATACCTTGCTCAGCCCACTGGGTTTCGGCTTCGGGGCCGGTGAGTTCCGGCTGTTTCTTGCCAATCAGCAGTTGGAGCGCCGCCAGTGCCTCCGGTATCTGTTCGCCGCGATGCGCCATGCGCCAGTTACGAATACGCTTTTTGGCTTCGTACCGCAGATCGACCAGTTTTCGCTGGACAGTAGTGCGGCGGCGTAGCATAGCGTGTTTCTTCAGGTCGGAGGCCTCCGCGTCAGCCATCATGTGCAGGAAGTGGCGGCCTCGCTCCAGCTTGACGTAAAGAGCCGGAGCGACACGCTTAATGGTCTCGAAGGCGCTGGGACCGATCGTGACTTTACCTTTGCCGCCATCACGCGGCTTCAGTGTGAAGCAGAAACGCGTCGGTTTGAGGGTAAGAGCGCACTGCATGGAGTGACCTTCACCGCAGTCATAGCACTGACCACGGAAGTCCCACAGGCTGGGGTGCATCCCAAGTCGCCGGATAATGTCGTCAGTGCGAAGTGTCGCCATACTATAATCTGGTGACTCACTTCCGATTTGGAGAAGTTTGCCGCCGCGCCCAGAACATTTTTGCGAATTCCTGCGCGGCCAGATCCGGATCGATCCCCTGGGCGACGGCCTTGCGCCGGAGGCCCATCATGGGATCGTAGAACGCGGGATCATACAGCAACCACGAGGATGTCTGTCCGTGCTCGCGCATAAAGCGAGCTTCGACCTCCGAAGCAGCCGCAGCGGTCTCGAAGACCATAAGGTCAAAGTCGGCAGTATTCGGGCGCTTCCCACTTTTGCCTTGCCGCAGCCATTGTTCGTATGCCGTTAGGTAGCGAGGAAGCGCGTCGGAAGGGGCGGTAGAGACGTAGGTGGCCATCAGTGAAGTTTTTCCTTGGGGGCCTTGGAAGTAATCGCTCGCGACCAACCACAGCCGGGGCAGACGTTGTAAAAGATGCCGGGCATCCCGTCGATTATCTTGGAACCTTCGACGATATAGAGCCCGTTCTTGATTCCGCAGCCGCCGCACACCTTGAGGCGGCGGCGCAGGATCGAGTCGGGAACGGAGGACTCATCCCAGGGAGGCACCATTTAGACCAGGTCTCCCGTCTTAGCGAGCGCGGCCTCAGCTTCCTGCGCAGCGGCGGCGGACTGCATCTGGTAAAAGCTCGCCTTCGCAAGCACGAAGCGGTTGAGCCATGACGGCCCGAGATTATTACGCACACGCTGGAGCAGCCAGGACTTGTCGAACCCATCGTAGTCGCCGTCCATCCACGCCTCCCGAAGACGGGCCTTCCAGGTGCGGCCATACTTGGCGGCCCACTCGCGGATCGCATCGATCTGCTCGGGCGTAGCATAACCTGCGGCGTTGACGGCGTGGTCGTTGGCTTCCTTCTCGCTGATCACTCCGAATGGCATATCCGTCACCTCTCACTACATTCTGGCGAATGGTCAAGAAATCGGCGAAGTTTACCGAAAGTCCGGGGGCACCACGACACGGTAGGTGTCGAAATCCTTGGCCGTGGCGGCACGGAGGTTGGCTGAAGGTGAGATCGCGACCGGGCCATTGATCGGGAGGTGGCCGCCCCGCGTAACGTTCGACGCAAGAACGCCCATCATGTTCGGCTGCTCGTCCTGGATGTAGCCCAGGGTGTTCTCGTTGAGGACAACGTACTTGGTCGTGGTAGCCATCGGTGTCACCTCTCACTACATTCTGGCGAACCTGGTGGAAATCGGTGAAGTTAGGAATTCAAAAGTTGTCGGACGACACGATCACCGGCCTCAGTCGTGTCCCATCGGCGTACGGTCTCATTCAGGTCGGCTGACATGCGCGTACCCCACCAGGCAACGAGGCCCTTATCCTGAAGAGCGCCCAGTACCCGAGCGGCGATTCCACTATTTCCAAGCTTCCCCTTATACGCCACGTCTGCATAGCTCAGGGAGGGAGATGCGGGGCTGGGCCATAGAAGTAGGATGGACTTCTGGAGATCCGTAAGTTTGATGGGCGTTATATCCGTCATATTATATTCTGGGGCGTCGTCGTCAAATCGGCGAAGTCTTTGATTAGGCCCGCTTCGCAGCCGCCTCTTTCGCCATCTTGAGCTTTTCGAATGTACCCACATATTGGCGGCCATGGGTCAGTGTGTATTCCGGGGTGTTACCGATGCCCCACCCCACGGACGTTTTGCGCCGAGGCGTGCGGTAGCTACGGCTGATCTTAAATCGAACCTCGCCGTCCACAATACCGAGCCAACTGCGGACCAGGCCGCCGAGGTGCTTCTCAAGCGTCCAGCGGATCATTACGCGGCCACCTGTCGGTCACAGTACCTGACGGCGCGGTCGAGATTTGCCGTCACGTAAGGGAGACTCTCACTAACTGTGATACCTGCTCGAAAGATTTGATAGTAGATCGAGCCAAGAGGGGCGATCCGTGCGTTGGTCGAGGTCCTTCGGGCCACCCAAAAGTCCCCGTTCTCGTACATGATGTCGGATTCTTTCACTTTGACACTGCTCAGGGTCGCCATGTTGTATACTGGCGAGCCCGGCCCTGATTGGTGAACTTTCATGCGACCTGGTGCGCCAGGCCTGCGGCCAGGGCGTCGAGCCAGAGGAGGACTGGGGCTGCGTTATCACCGATCGCGAGCCACTCCCCCAATAGATCGTGGATGCCGTCTTCGAGTTCATGGAGCGCGGTCACCGGAACGGAGGGAATTGCGCCCTTCCGGCAAAGAACGTGCAGCCAGATGTATGCGAAGAGCCCTTGTGGAGGCTGGTGGCGGAGAAGCTCACGCCCATCACTGAATGCGGTGCAACGGGCTAGGACAAAATCACCGTTAACGAGTCCACGTAAGCGCCGGAGAGCTTCGTCGGGGGCAATAGACGACTGAAAGCGCGATTTCAGGACGGGAAGGGAAATTCCTTCGGGGATGTGGTACTTCGTGCCGCTTGCCGTTTTGTCTTCTTCGCCAAGGCGCTTGAATTCAGTGAGATCGACGTCGCGCCCGGCCTCAGCAGCCTCGCGAACGTACCTCCGCTGCCGCTTCCAATACTCCGGATGCCTATCCGCCACCTCCGAATCCAAGACCGGATGAGCGAACCACCCTCCCCATGGGAGAAAACCTTCGGCGCTCTTTTTAATCTTCTCGGGCGGCAATTACGTCTCCTTTATAATCCTGGTCCAAATGTTTGTTGATGCAGTTGTCACACCATAGCTTTGGCCACGTACCGAGCCCATCGGACTCCATGCCGTTTCCGACCAGGTCTCGCTCGGTGCAGTCCGCTCCACACTCGCAACATGGTCCGAGGACCTCTACCGGTTTCGTCTCCTCCGTCAATCCATCCGCTCCTATCCCTTCCATTCTGTCTGTGGCTCTTCTTGATAAGCCCGCGCAGCGTCAGGATGGAATACGCAGAGCGCGTCGCTGGCCGGTGTAAATGCACGACACGTATCGGGACGCTGCTCGTAAATACTACACCGGCCCTCATCCGTCACTTTGGGGCAGCCGAACCACACCAGCACGTACTCCTTACCGCTATCGTCCCGATATACCTGGCCATGGGAATGGGGCTCGAAGGGTAATCCGTGCTGTCCAACCCAATGCAGCGCGTCTTCTCTCCATGTCTTCCTCCAGAACGGAGGAGCGTCAGGAAGACAGAACTTTTTGCAGCACCGGCCCGGCTCCGGGCAGATCGAACACAACTGCATCGGATCAATAGCGGCCTGGAGAACGGGTAGAAGGGAGCCCATGTCTACGCTAATCCACCTTCACGCAGGAGACCGCGCTATTGGTCTCGTAGCAGACGATGTGATGCGTTCCATCCGTGAGGGTGACGATATGGCCGTCATTGGAGGGGAGGCCGGTTTCCAAGCGCCATTGATTTTCTTGCCCGGCTTCCTTCCACGCACGTGCAAATCTACCGCTCCCGAAGCCGTAAATAATCATGCCGAGGCTGGCTACTACCAGCCCGCAAAGAAAGGTAAATTGAAGGTCGGATAAATTGAGGTTTCTCACGCCGTCCGTCCTACGCCGCAACAAGGCTCATGAAGCATGTTGGTTTTGGTCCCGCACTCGACCGCTCCGCCCCCATCGGGAAGATGGCAAGCGCAACGATCGGGACAGTCGCGCCACGGATCGGCGCAGTCGCGCGACGGTTCGACGGGCCGCAGCGGCATCCCGAGCCCGACCTTCTGCGCGGTCTTCGCCCGGTAATACGTATTGGGCCGTAAACGATTCTTCGCCATCTTGTAGTCCAGGGCTATCTTGGTGTTGATCTGGGCCTCTTCGGCGAAGGCAAAGAGGCTAAGCTGGACGTCGGCGACTTCCTCGGCCAGATTGGCCCGATCAGGAGTGCGGTCAGCCGTATATCCGCGAGCTATCTCCTTACCAATTGGAACCTCAACTGTTGCACGAATCATCTCGGGAGACAGTCCGGCTTCCAGGGCAAGCTCGGCGACTTCCTCCACGACGACGATGCAGCGATTCCGGATTCCCTGGAATTCGGGGAAGGTCTCGCGGCACCACGCCGCGACACTCTCCTGAGTCTCGCGGCTCATATCACCGATGACCTCCCGGATCTTAGACTCCAGTTTGCGCAGCCGCTCGATCTCGTCGCGCATAAAACACCCTTTGTTACGAGAGATAGTGATCACGTCGGAGTGGTCGGCATTCACTTCACGAATGAATGCGTCGATCAGTGCCGCTCCGCGCTCCTGGTCGCGCTTTTGGAAATCGATTGGAGCGGCGACTTCATAATCCGGTTTGGCGGTGTATGCGGCGATCCGACTCCGCATATCCGCGATAGCTTCCGGGCTCATTTCGCCCTTGAGTACCAACTCTTCGGACGGAACGTTTTGATCCATATCCATTTACAGTCCCTCCACGACGAACCGGCTGCCCACGGTGGAGAAGCCAGCGTCTTCAAACGTCTTTTCGAGCCACGCGAGATCCCGATGCGGAATACCCAACTGCGCAGCTTTGCTCAACTTCGATGAACCGGGCTCCTCACCCACCAATAGGTGTGTGACTTTCTTGGTCACGCCGGATTTCGAGATCGCACCCAGGCTGACCAGCTTTTCGGTTATATAGTCGCGTGGCCCCACGGTAGGAAACTCACCAGTAACGACAAAGCTCATCCCCGCCAGAGGTGCTCCGGCTACCTTGGCGACCGACACCGGGGCCGGACGCACGCCCGCGACGAAGAGGCGCTTACAGAGATCATCAAACGCGGCGCTCGACGCAACGCGTAGAATCTCGGCTTTCTTATGCGGCCCCACACCGTCAATGCTCATCGACTGAATGTCGCGAAGCATCGGTGCCAGGGTCAGCATCCCTTCCGACCTCAGTTCCAGCTTTTCCGCCAGAAGTTTTCCCATCTGGACGCCGATCATAGGAATGCCAAGCGCCGCGATCCAACGATCCCACCGGGCAGTCTTCGCCCTCTCCATCGAGCGCACCATCGAGATGATGGCGGCGGAAGGTAGTAGATGCTTGACAACAATCTGGCGACCGAACTTCTCCTCGCCGAGAGTCTCAAGACCCTTCAGCGCCTCGACCTGAAATTCGAACAGGTCCGCCAAGGTCGTGACGTAACCTTTTGAGACGAGTAGGGCGGCAAGCTCCTCACCCAGTCCATCGATCTCTAGTTGGTTTCGGTCCGCGACGAAGGTCAACATATCCTTCAGCCGCCCAGGGCACACGTCATTCGTGCACCAGTGGGTGATGACGCCGGAGCGAGGGTCGGTATACTCCTCGATCAGCGTTGAACATTCGGGGCATACGATCGGTGCCATGATCTCATGCAACATCGAGACTGCTCCTTTCTTCCGCGAGCCTCTTTCGCACGGTTCCGATGGCGGTAAGCAACTCAAAGTCCGTGAGCCCGGCATCCTCCGCCAGAGACGGGATGATTCGACGGGCCACATCAATCTCCCTCACGATTGGAAATCCGAGGGCCTTAATGATCTGGCCGACGTAGTCGCCGTTGGTGACATTGATGTGTCGGGTTCCTGGCGGCAGGATTTGTACTACCCGTGCATCGAGGGCTGATGCTTCGGCCTCGTTTTGATTGCGGCCTTCCTGATGAAACTTGAATTGCGGGTTGCGCGGCAGGAAGAAGTTGATGTTACGGAAGTTATGCCAGCGATCCATCACGAGGCGATGGAATTCCGTATCAGTCGGATCTCCATAGACAATCGAGAACAGGAGGGCGCTATCGGTGACGATCCATTCAACCTGCCCGGCGAGACGCGACAAGCGCCGATACTGCTTCGTGAAGACGTACTGCTGGTCGGAGAGGATGTTTTGCCTCTTCTCCCAGGTCATATCTTTCGCGTACTCGGTGACAAGCTCGACGCTCATCCCGGCCTTCTTCATCTCGACGAACAACTCCGCCGCAGTGGTGGACTTCCCACTGCCCGGGCCGCCGAACAGATTTACGACATTCAGATCGAACATCGGGCTATCCCTTCTTGGGGGCCAAAGCCGCCTGGGCCAGAGCCCTGGCCCGATCGTCGCCTTCCTGGGCGATCTGCTCCATGGCCGCGTGCAGTGACTGAAAGTGACCGACGATATGAGCCTGCTGATGCATAGTGCACACACGCAGGTTGCAGAACGTGCACGCCGTCGCGGTGTGGGTCTTGTCACTGCCGTGGGGCTCCGTGCAGGGGGCAAGCGCCACCTTCTTGAAGCCGAGGTTAGGTGCGTTATTTGCCATTTCTGTACTCCGTGGTTGAGTTGCGGTTAAAGGTGGCTCAGAGCAGGTCCGTGATGTTTACATGGACCGTTCCGACGAAGTCGGAGACCGAAGGCGTACTCGATTTCCCGATGGTGATGAGTGAAATGACTCCCGGCGTTTGAGCCTCGGAGACTATGACGCGGGCGCTCCAAAGCCTGGAAGGAACATCTGATTCGCTAACACTCGTCTGCGCGGCCACGGCTTTTACAAAGGACTTATCGCGAGTTGCGCAGATGAGTTGATCGACGGTGAGCGTCTCTTTTTCGATCTCACTGAAGGCCGCCGAAAGTCGAACCAGTTTCTCGTGATCGCTAGACGGCATTGTGACCTCCGGTCTCTGGACTCAACTTATTGCGGAGCGCAGCGTGGCTGGCGATCAGGAAACCGATCGGATCTCCTCCGGCACCGATACCCGGAGTAATTCCGGTCAGGTACTTCGCAACACGCTTCTCGTCAAGGGTGTATTCGCAAGGATCGAGTCCTTTTAGACGCTGCTCCTGACGCCGGGCAGCATACTTCTCGGGATCGGTCGGCATGGCCGTCTGCCCAAACGTCACGGCGCTCTTTCCGACCTTGATGACAAACGCGCCACGACCCTGTTCGTCGTGTCCGAACATCGAGTCAAGCAGAGAGGCGACACCGATACCGATTCGTCCGTCATATGCCTTCGAGGGAGTGAATCTCGGGTCCTCGGCCAATTCCTGATTACATTCGATCGCGAACAGGAGGAGCGCCCGCATCGCCCTCGGATCAACGGCGGCGATCTCGTTTAGGAACTCAGTGGCTTCCTGGATCGTGATGGAGTCGCGAATCATTTTTCCCCTCAAGAGCTAATACGGCTTCCGGAGGGGCTCCGGGAATTGTCGAGGATAATTTCGACATTTCGATCGCGATTTTTTCCCAGTGCTTGATGGCGGCCAGCATTTTCGTTACCTCATGCTCGCTAAGTGCCGGACGGGGCTGGTTGTTCTTGCAATCGCAGGCATAGCAATGGCCGTAGCTTTTGGTGTGGCGGCAAAGTGTGCAGAAGCAAAGCGTGAGGCGCGGGTCGCTGAAAACCTCCTTCATCAGATCGCGGATATTGTCGCTAGGCATCCCTTACGCCTCCGGCTTGAAACGGTTTACGATCGTATAGACCTGGCGCAGGGTTAGACCCACGAAAGGGTCCACCTTCACGAGCCGCTCGATGTTGGTGCGGCCAACCCACGCATCGTCCAGGATCGCCCAATCCGAAATAAAAAGCGTTGAGTTGTTCAGAACCCATTGTGCGATACGATCATCGACGGAGCCGTTGGGGACGACCGGGGTGAGGCCGACGATGCGCGAAGCATCAATTCCTCTGGCCGTAAAGGCGCTCTGAAGTTCAGCCAATGTCGTATACGAGTCCGAAGACGAAGGCTGCACAACGATCTTCATGGAGGCGGGCGTCTCCTCCAGGAGGGTCTGGAAGTTGCTGCTGGCAGTTGGGCACCAGGCTGAGGCGGCATGAACGCCGGGCACCGGACTCCGCTTCCAGAAACGGGTAGAGGCTTCGGAAACCAAGACCCCATCGATGCCGAGGAAAAGAAGTTGTACGGGGGTGGGGCTCATGACTGTCCTTCTTTCTCTAAGGTTAGGTGGATGTCGTTTCCACCCGCACGGTACGTGATGGTGTCGCCGTCATTGAGACGGTGCAATGCGGCAGGGACGAGTTTAATGCGAATCTGCGGGCGGCGCGGAGCCGAAGAGGAGTCACCGAAGATGCGCCCCATCACACTTTCCGGGCCATCAAAGATTCGCCCCATGACACTGTCGGGACCATCGAAAATCTGACCCATGAGTGAGTCATTCCTCTTTTTCTTGCTCATTTCACCCCTCGTAGTTGGCGTTTGAAATAACGTATGCGGCGTTGTTGACGGCGGATATCCCGGTCATATTTGCGCCGCATCTTGTCAGTCTTCTGCAAGGCACGAAATCGTTGGAGCCTCTGAAGCAGATCACGGGCCGCATCAATCCTCTCCTGGATACGACGCAGAACAAGAGCACGTGCGTATTCCAGCCGAAGTTGGTGACCTAGTTTCAGGCACTCTTGCTCGTGATCCGCAACCCATAGTGCAATATGTTCCCGGGTGTACCACTCCTTGTCATCGATGTCGTACAGGGTGTAACTATCATTGCGGGCCGTGTGCAGGAAGCTTTCGTACCTGCGGAGCTTGTCTGAAAGAAAGGCGTGACGCTTACGCCGGTGTTCGATGTCCTTAGCGTTTTGTTGCTTATCTGCCATCAACATCTCCGGAATTAGCGGGGCTTGCCGTGCGACCTTATGTAGCGCCGAAAATAACGCTCGCGGGCATACGCTTTTCGTATCGCTAACTCGAATGCCCGGTACTGTGGATCTTTGGGAGACATGCGGGCGACCGTTTCCTGCAAAAGGCGACGGTGTGACTTCAGCACCTGCATTAAGGTGATCCCGATCTCCGTCTGCCACTTAATCGGCATGTACTGCCGATTTCCTGGGCGTCCGGGCTTCGCCGAGATGGGATCGAGAACAAACTCGTAATGGTAATAGCCGATATGGTTGTCCTGAGGCGTGAGGCCGCCGTCAAATAGGTTACTCATTCGAGCACCTCGGTGATCTGTGGGATCACGTCGCCGGACCGCACTACCGCAACGCGGCTGCCGATCTTGAGCCCCATCTCACGAATCCAGTTCAGGTGATTGAGCGTCGCCCGGCGCACCTCGGCCCCGGCCAGAATGACGGGATCGATCACACCGACCGGAGTCAACTTACCGTGGCGACCGACCTGCCAGATGACCTCGCGGAGGACCGACTCCGACTTCGCGTTCTGGAACTTGAACGCCACCTGGAACTTCGCAAACTTGGTTCCCAGGCCAAGAGCCCGGCGCTGTGCGCAGCTATCGACCTTGAGGACGATCCCGTCCATGGCGATCTCCGGGTCCCTCTCCTCCAGCTTCTTGGCCCAACGATCGAGCGCAGGTTTCAATTCCTCCGGCTTCATGATGCTTTCGAAATCCGGTAATGCGAACCCGAACTCCGTGTGAATGTTAACCAGACGTTCCGAAGCCGAGTCACCGCCCCTTTCGGCGAAGTCCATGAAGTCGGCAAGTACCTCCCAGGGCAGGAAGAGCACCTGGCGCTTGGTGACCTCGGCGAGATCCTTGAGCTTCATCGTTCCGGCCACCAGGTTTCGCGTGGACATGTAGGGTTTTCCACCTGCAGCGGCGATCTCTGCGTTCAACTCCAGAAGCCGCGACCGCTTAATTACCAGTTCACCGCGCACTTCGAGGTTGAGCGGCCCGGGAAGGAGCTTCGGAATAGAAGCGCAGGCGTTTACCTGGTCGAGAATCGACTCCCCAGCGTCGCCGTCGCCGCGCGTGAGAGCCCGGACCAGACGGCCCCCTTCGTAGGTCAGCGAGCACGAAATACCGTCATACTTCCCGCTCAGGGTGTACCGGGGCCAACCGAGCGCGGCGGCCCACTTGTAGAGGTCCTCGAACGCGTAGATGTTCTCGATCGAGCGCATCGGGCTCTTGTGAGGAATACGCCCACCGGGGTCGGTGCCCACTGTGCGAAGGACGGTGGCGTGCCGAGCCTCCTCAGGATGTTGCTTCACAAGTGCGGCAAGCTGCTGCTCCAGCGAGTCGTACTCCGGATCGGACATGCTCGGCTCACCGGCGTAGTACGCTTGCCGTGCCTCTATCAGTTTCGTATTTAGTTCGTGGATCATCTGACCGGCTGGAGTCATGCGATACCCCTTTTTGGAGACTTGTACTGCGCCGCGATCAGTGCGAAATCTTCACAATCCAGCCACACAACGGAGCCTAGAACCTTTTTAGCCGTCGCCTGGATCGACAAGATTCTCTGACGTTCGAATTCTCCCTCAATGCCGTTCGGGAACTGCGTGAAATACTCATAGTGCTTTTCAGCTTCTCGTAAAGCTGCCTCACGAGTGCGTTCAATCCGACGACCGAAAAATCCGAAACGGCGGTAGTAGCGATACTTCGCTACCAGCATGGCCTGGTGTTCTTCGCGATCTAACTCAAGCAACCAGAGCGTGGTCCTGCACGCGGCCAATACCGCGTGCTTGTCGAACGGATTTCCGGTGTCTTTGTGGCTCATGGCGCTCCTTAAAGGCAAAATCCGGCCCAAATGACGGTGTCGATGGGGCCGAGGTCGGGCAGCGTTTCCATAGCGATTTGCTTGTCGTGCCACCGATGCAGGAACGTGATCGCCTGACCTTCGACGCCGTTCGAACCGTATTTCGGATCGGTAAGAGCCGCATTGAGAAAATCGAGCGCGGCTTCCTGCTTCGCGGAGATGTCCATGGTATTGATGAGGCCTCCGTGTGCAGCTTTCAGGATGGCGAGTTCCTGCTCGGTCGGGTTCTCACGCAGGAAAAACTTGGTCGTTTCCGGGATTTCTTCCCAAATCAGCAGTAAGCGCATGGCATTCTCCCGTGAGCGTGGTGAACCTCACAATAGGTATTACCGATTGGGAGGTTCACCTTGAAATATTCGATTGTGAAAAGGGATTTATTCGGTGGGGGTGTCGAACTCTTCTGTCTTCTCGGGGAGGCTGAACCAGTACTCCACGTCCGGGTTGACCGGCGTCGGGAAGCCCTCACCGGTCATCTGGACCGCACCATACGTGTCTTGAATAGCTCGACGGGCTTCCTCACGATCGTAGAACTTATCGACCTCTTGCCAGGAGATCCCGTCCTTCATTGGGAGCGCCTTACGCTCCGCCTCTTCTTCGGAAGAATGCCCGTCCGCACCAATCGGCATGAGCATGAATACGACCTCGTACGGGAATGCTCCTTCTTTGCTGCCACTCGGCCAGCACCGGCTCACCCGGATTTGCTTGATCCGGGCATCGATACCCAGGCGGCCATCAAAATCGTAACCATCGTCGCAAAGCAACGCCAAGGTGCGGTTGTTCTTTTCGGCCCACTCCGTCCTGATCTTCTGGAGGTGATGATTCAATGACTTGGTGAGTTGACTCGCATGAACACCAGTCCCAGTGGAGTCAACGGGGCCGAGGAAGGGCTCCTTCCACTGCTTCACCGGCACCATGTAAAATCCCCAGTTGTTGGGATGTTTCGGGGCCTTCTCAATCAGGTCCTCTGAATTTGTCCTCTTGTTGGCGTACTGACCGATGAATGTGTCGTGGAACTCCTTTTGCTCCTCCGGCGTCGGGGCTTTTGCATACATCCAGTTCTCGGGAAACGAGTTATGAAGGGTGAGGTAATAATACTTGCTATCGCGATAAACCACTCCGAACGGGATCGCCAGGTCGGGGTTGCGAACGTACTTGCCCGCGCGAATCTCGGCCCGGACGCGCTTCCAGTCCTCAAAAATCATCCAGTAGTTGGCCGGATTGAAGAAATGAAGCATCTGGGCATCGAAGTTGGCAACCACATCGAACAGCGCTCGCTTCTCGGGTAAGGTGAGGGGATCGGTGAGCCCAGCCCAATCTTCGGCCCCGTCCCACTCCTTCAGGGTCGTCTCGGAAGCGGCGTACTGTGGCAACTCCGCCCAATTCTGTGCGGTCTTCTTGATGACCCAGCCCTTCTTCCGGGCCGTGAAGTCAACCGCGTGGACCCATACATGAGGCCGCACACGATCTTCCCGCTCCTCGGGACGCGGCGCGGTGTACAAACGGAATTTGTCGTTGCCGGTCAACACCAGCCGCAGCGGCTTGAAGTCTTCGTTCCTGGCCCACTGCTCGGCGGCTTCGACATACTTGGCCGAAGAGATCCTGTCCCACATATAGTCGAGAAGAGACTTCCAGGCGTCGTGAACCTTCGCATCGGAGAGCTTGGTCGTATCCGGCAACTGAGCACCCCGGTTCGCTGCTCGCCATGCGATGACGGTCTCATCGATAAGGGCGTCCACTTCCGGCCCTTCGGGAACCTTCACGGACAAGGCCGCCGCCTTTGCCAGAGCATCCTTGAGGGCTTGGCGAGCCGGTGCTTCCTGTTCCCGCTCTTCACGCAGGAACTTTACAGCCCGTTTGAAGAACTGAATGAAGTCGAGATGGTCCTTCCGGGCGGTGCGGTCGTAGATGTATGCCTCTAACTCCTCCGGCTTGACAGCATCGAGCACGAGGTAGGTGATGGCGTATCCATCGGAGGCTTTACCGAGATCGACGCGGGCGTCGAATACCCGGCTACTGCGCCAGGAATTGGATTTTACCGGCACGGACACACAAATCGCGTCACCTTGACGATAAGCGATTGCCATCGAAGTAGATTCGATCGGCTTGGCCTTGAAGTGGTTGTAGCGATCCTCACGTGTAACCGCTCCGGGAGCCGACTGGGAGTTCATCGCGTTTGCCCAGGTGGCGAAAACGCGGGAGCCGGACCGGAGGTAGGCGTTCTTCAGGGCCGCCCATTGCCGAAAGGTGAGGCGCTTGACTTCCGGTAGGAGATGGTCGCCTTCGGCGTCATGGATGAAATGCATGTGCTGGCGCTGAAAGCCGGTGGAGACGAAGTCCATCCCTTTCGGACCCGGGTAAAAGGTGCCGAATAGATTCTCGCGGTGATCGAGCCCGGCTAGGAGAATCAGGAAACGCTTGTAGTGCAGCGACAGACGTTCGTGCTTGCTGAGTCGGTCGGTATAGCGGACATCATTGAAGGTGATCTCACGGCCTACGGTGCCTTCACGCCGCTCCCAGAAACCTACGTCTTCCTGGAAAATTGCGTCAATCTCCCGCTTGGAGGGGAACAGATTGTTGGCCGTCAGGTGGGAATCAATAGGGGAGGAGACGGCATAGAGGTTCTCACCATCGCGCACCAGGAGGCCGACTCGTCGATTCAGGGCGTTACGGTAGCCATTGACGAATACATCGCCGTAGTCGCGTTCCCGGGCCGTAGCGGCATAAGCAACGATGCAGCGCGGGGTCGGGAAAATCTGCGCCACCAGGCCCGGGCGCTCGCCTAGAACCTTGAAAAAGGTCTTGATCTCGGAGTGATCGAAAGTCTCTTCCACGTCGGCAAAGACCGAGAGTTCCTCATCGGCGAAGAGCTTCCGCTGCATGATGGTCAATGGCTCATCCGGCGACGCGGACTCGCCTTTCTTGATGGTCAACACCTCAACATTGGTTCCGACGTACAGGTCCAGGGATTCGATACCGGACTGGAGGCGGCTCACGTAACGGCGGACGTCTTCGGTCTGCGCGAGTGCGGCGGCGGCCTGCTCCTGGTAGAACGGCAGCATGGCCTCCACGGCCTCTTTGATCTCCACGTTCCGTTCGCCGATCCAGGCGGCCTTAAGTGTCGCAATCTCGAACTGGCGCTCGGCGGCAAACCTCATCTCGAACACCTGCCCCGCTGAGAGACTAGTGGAGAGGGGAACAAGCTGAACGCTATCGGAGGTTGCGATGTCCTCGCGGACCTCGGCGGGAATCTGCTTCTTGTCGGCCCATTTTTTGAGCCCGGCCTCCGTGTACTCTTTGAGGTCGCCCGGGGTAGAAGTATTCGCAAGCTTCAAGGTATCCTGAAGCTCAACGATCCGAGCCTGGATGGCGGCAACCTCATCCTGCCGGATACGCACGTAGTCCGGCTCCAGTACAAATTTGCGAAGGAACTCGGCAACGAGGAAGCGATGCTCTTTCAAATTGTAGTCGCGGTATTCCCGTGGCTCCCCGTTTTCATCGGTGACCTTTGTGGTAACGGACTTGCCATACCAATTGGGGTGGGTACGCAGAATGATGGTATGGGCCTGATTGTCTACATCCCGGATCGACTCCAGAAGGAGAACGTCACCTTCTTCAATGTGCTGTTCCGGGATCGCTTCGAGCGCACGCCAGTACTGGCCCTGCTCAAGCGTGATCAGATCGCGTTCTTCGCGTGTGGTCGTCATGCTTGTTGACCTCCGTCCGCGCTCAGGGAGGCGATCGCGGTCAAATTACCGTCATCGGTGAAGTAAAAGACCCCTTCTTTGAACTCGATAATCGGTCTGACCGACAACGTCATGGAGACCTTGCGGCGCTGACGCAGCAGGCGGGTGACGCCATCCGTACCGACGCAGACCCGGTAGGTCTTGTTGTTGAAGCGGTGCCCGGGCTGGTGCCGTACGAGCATATCCCCGTGGGCTGGTTTCCGTGTGGTCATCATATGATATTCTGGGCCGCGCCTCGCGAATCGGTGAAGTTTTATTCCTCTGCCTGTACCGGGTTTTCGGAAAGCTGGCCGACGACCCATCCCAGCGCCTGGTGAACACCCGACCAGTAGCGGCTGCGGGATGTGTCCGGGGCTCCGGACTTCTCCCACTGTTCGAGCTTCTGGACCGCCGTTTCGAACATCTCCTGGATCTCCGAGTAGTCCGGCTTGCCCGTCGCAGCCACGATTTTGCGCTGCGCCTTGGGGCTGAGCCGTGATTTACTCGCCGACGATCTCACCGGCTGTTTCGATTTCGGTGCCTTCGTTTTCGTTGCTCCCATCGCGGGGTGTCTCCGTCGTAAGCTGTGGTAACAGATTCGATGTGCTGATTCCGGCGAGTGTCTGCATGATCGCTTCCGGCTTCACGAACTCCCTCAACTTGAGGAACAGCAGGTCGATGCGATCGCGGAATTCGCGAAGAGCGGCGCTGTTCTGTTTGTTGTCCGGGATGCACGCAAGCACCGTGCCCGACCGGTCGCGAAACAGCTTGGGCCAGGGGCTGATCCTGCTCTTTCCGCCATAGACGCGCTCGCGCAGCAGTTCGGTGCCGTCCCAGGCGATCCCCTTCTCAATGTTCTTCCAACTGAAAACGAAGCCGGTGCCGATGCCCTCGTAAGGACGTTCAGGCCGGATTTCGACCAGGAAGTAATTGAACCACTGGACCTCGAATTTCTTGTCGAGTTTCTCCCACATCGCGCAGCGGAGCGCCTCGATGTCCGGGCCTTCCAAGATGATGTCGGCTTCCTTACAGACGACGCGGAAGTACACCTCTTTGGTGGCCAGCGGCGGCGTGTCGCTGTCGGCAAACTGCTTGATGATCCGGAGTTCGATCTCGACCTTCTTGTCCTCGACGGTCTGACGCGGCTTAGCGTCCTCATCAGCGCCCGCAGGGACCTTCTCCTGGATGCCCTTGTATTCGTAGATCCAGGTGTCGATCAGCTTACCGCCCGACCCTTCGTTGCTTGACTTCTGTCTCGCCATCTAGTGCCTCTTCCAACCGAGGATTGTGAAATCTTCCGGGTACAAGCCGACCCCACCGTCCGGGTCCATCCCCCGTGTCACCTGGAGAAATGCGGACTCCATATCACTCCACACGAACTGTCCTTGTTGCGGACGTGCGTTCTTGTGGACTCTGTCAATGAAGCGTATCGTGACCGGCCTCTGTTTGCGCTTCGGTGGTTGTGTTGTACTCCAAGCCATTTAATGCCTCTCCTAAAAGCTTCCAAGTGCTTTGTAGTGCGAACCGACGTTGCCCTTCTCGATCCACGCCAGGTACTTCTCCGCCTGCTCACGTACCAACGCGCTGCTGCCCTGATATGACACGTACTGCACCCGGACCCAGCGCCCGGACGCCCAGGCACCGGCATGGTAACACGTGTACAGGCCCGTGCCGTTGGGACTGCGATCGAGGTTGATCTTGGGGTCAGCCTCCCAACGTTTCAGGTGCGTTCAGCGCGTCCGCGATTTCGGTCAGAGGCCGCACCTTTTGCTTTGCCAAAGGCTCATGATACTGGCGGCTCCTTCGACCGCTTGGATAGCTACTGAATCGCTTCGCATTCATGCCACGTTTTGAGTAGTTCGTCGCGCAACTGACGTGAGGACGCGGCGGCATATTTGGCGGCAAATTTGGCGGCGGACTTGGCGGCAAATTTGGCGGCGGCCTTGGCGGCG
>Ga0335072_10004365_pt1 | contig 21050 bp, 19 predicted proteins | sample Lox_Sample_21_FD_206725 | JGI IMG/M metagenome (GOLD analysis project Ga0335072, IMG submission 206725) | Soil microbial communities from Loxahatchee National Wildlife Refuge, Florida, United States - Lox_Sample_2.1 | ecosystem: Environmental > Terrestrial > Soil > Wetlands | place: USA...
ATGACGAGGGTCATGTTGATGACTTTCTTCGGAGAGCGCCGGTGGGACGAGAAGGTGCACCCGCATGAGGCGCCGCCGATAATGACGGCGCCGATGATCGTGCTGGCTATCGGCTCGGTCGCGGCCGGCGGTTTCCTTATCCTCGCTAACCGGCTGATGAGCTTCCTCGGGCCGGTGACCGGGGTGCCGCCGGTTTTGCACGGGATCTGGACTCCGGCCGGCGGCGGGGCACTGGCGCTGGTCGTCGTCGGTGTTGCGATCGCCTGGGTGCTGTACGGGCGCCGCGAGGTACCAGTGACCGCGCCTGCGGGCAATCTGGTGACGGTCGCGGCACGCAAGGACCTGTACGGCGACGCCATCAACGAAGGCCTGCTGATGCGGCCTGGCCAGTGGCTGACCCGGTTGTCGGTGTACTTCGACAATCGCGGCGTGGACGGCCTGGTGAATACCGTGGCCGCCACATTCGGCGGGTCGTCGGGGCGGATGCGCAAGGTGCAGACGGGCTTCGTCCGCTCGTATGCGCTGTCCATGCTGGTCGGGGCCGTGCTGCTGGTTGGCACGTTCCTGCTGGTGCGCTTGTAGAAACTGTGAGGCTGCCGAACTGATGAGCACATTCCCCTGGCTGACGGTAACGGGCGCGGTCCCGCTGGTCGGCGCGATCGTGATCGCGCTGACGCCCGGCAGGTCGGCGCCGGGTGGCCCGGCTGACAGGCGCGCGCGTGACCTGCTGGTGAAGCGGATCGCCCTGGTCTTCTCGCTGATCACGCTCGCGCTGACCATTGTGATAGCGGTGAAGTTCAAGGCTGGCGGCCCGCGCTTCCAGTTCCAGCAGGTCTACCAGTGGATCCCGCAGTTCGGCGTGCACTATGCCGTCGGCGTGGACGGTATCGCGCTAGTGCTGATCCTGATGTCCGCCGTGCTGATGCCAGTGGTCGTGCTGGCGTCCTGGAATGACGTGGAAGACGTCACCGCCACCGTCGCTGCCAGCACGGCTGGCGCGCCCGCGACACCGGGTGCCCGGGCACCGCGAACGCGGAGCGCTAAGTCGTACTTCGCGATGATGCTGGTGCTCGAGACGATGATCATCGGCGTCTTTGCGGCCACCGACGTCTTTTTGTTCTACGTGTTCTTCGAAGCCATGCTCGTGCCGATGTACTTCATGATCGGCAGCTACGGGGTAGGGCAGCGGCAGTACGCGGCGGTCAAGTTCCTGCTCTACAGCCTGCTGGGCGGCTTGCTCATGCTCGTCGCCGTGATCGCGCTGTACGTCTACTCGACGACCGGCGGGCACCAGGGCACCTTCCTGTTCACCCAGCTGAGCCACCTGACGCTGAGTCACACCACGCAGGACTGGCTGTTCCTCGGCTTCTTCATAGCATTCGCGATCAAGGCTCCGCTCTGGCCGTTCCATACCTGGCTGCCAGACGCGGCCACATCTGCGCAGCCGGGGGCGGCAGTGCTGCTGGTCGGCGTGCTGGACAAGGTCGGCACGTTCGGCATGATCCGCTACTGCCTGGACTTGTTCCCGTCCGCGGCGCACTACTTCACACCGCTGGTAATCGTGCTGTCGGTGGTGGGCATCTTGTACGGCGCCATCGTCGCGATCGGTCAGGCCGACATGAAACGCCTGATTGCGTACACCTCCGTCTCCCACATGGGGCTGATCACGCTCGGCATCTTCGCGATGACCAGTCAAGGACAGACCGGCGCCACGCTCTACATGGTGAACCACGGCTTTGCCACCGGTGCGTTGTTCCTGCTGGCCGGGTTCATGGTGAGCAGGCGCAAGTCGCATCTCATCGCCGACTACGGCGGCGTGCAGAAGGTGGCCCCGATGCTGGCCGGGCTATTCCTCGTCGCCGGCCTGGCCGGCCTGGCGCTGCCGGGCCTGTCGACCTTCGTCAGTGAGTTCCTGGTCCTAGTCGGTACCTTCACCAGGTACGAGGCGGCCGCCATACTCGCCACGGCTGGCATCATCCTGGCCGCGATTTACATCCTGTGGATGTACCAGCGGACAATGACCGGCCCGGTTCGCCCGGAAGTAGCACACATGCCGGACCTGAAGGCACGCGAGCTTTGGGCGGTCGGGCCGCTGATCGCGCTGATTGTCTTCCTCGGGGTCTACCCCAAGCCCATTCTGGACATCATCAACCCGGCCGTGCACAGCACGCTGGTGGGCGTGCACAGCACTGACCCGGTGCCGCCGCATCCGGCCACTGCGCCGGCCCGGTCAGCTAGCACGACCAGCAAAGTTAGTAAGACCGGTACAGGCAAGATCACCAGCCTGGCTCATCATCAGCATGGCCAGGGCAAACAGACACGACGCAAGCAAGGGAGCTCGGCGTGACCGGCATCGTCGCGGCGACCGCACCGACAATCGCCGCTCCGCACTTCGAGTGGAGCCTGCTCTCCCCGATGCTGCTGGTCTTCGCGGCTGCACTAGTCGGGATCCTCATCGAAGCTTTCGCCCCCAGGGACCTGCGGCGGCCGATGCACGTCGCGCTGACGCTCGGCAGCCTGGCCGGGGCGTTCGTGCTGACGGTCGTGCTGGCCGCTGAGAGTCCGATCTTCGCTGGCGGTAAGACCGGTGCCGTGGCCGCGATCGGGACGGTCGGAGTCGATCGGCCGACACTGTTCATCCAGGGCACAATCCTGGTCCTGGCCTTCGTCAGCGTGCTGCTGATCGCCGAGTCCTCGCATGAGGTCAGTGCGTTCACCCCGCAGGCTGCTGCTGTTCCCGGTAGCGCCGAGGAACGCGAGGGCCTGCTCGCCGGCCTGTCACACACCGAGGTATACCCGCTGACGCTATTCGCGGTCGGCGGCATGCTCCTGTTCCCGGCCGCGAATGACCTGCTGACCATGTTCATCGCGCTTGAGGTGCTGTCGCTGCCGCTCTATCTGCTGTGCGGCCTGGCCAGGCGCCGCCGGCTGCTGTCGCAGGAAGCCGCGATGAAGTACTTCCTGCTCGGCGCGTTCTCGTCGGCAATCTTCCTGTTCGGCGTCGCGATGCTGTACGGCTACGCGGGTTCGGTCAAACTGTCAGCGATCGCCACCGCCGCGCAGAGCGGGGTCGCATCCTCCACCCTGCTCTATGCCGGCATCGCGCTGCTCGGCGTGGGCCTGTTGTTCAAGGTCGGCGCTGTGCCGTTCCAGGCGTGGAAGCCGGACGTTTACCAGGGTTCACCGACGCCGATCACTGCGCTGATGGCGTCCTGCACGCTGGTTTCGGCGTTCGGTGCGCTCCTGCGAGTGTTCTATGTCGCCTTCGGCCAGCTGACCTGGGACTGGCGGCCAGCGATGTGGGCCGTCGCTATCGTGACCATGCTGGTCGGGTCGGTGATCGCGATCACCCAGACCGACGTGAAGCGGTTGCTGGCGTATTCGTCGATCGCGCAGGCCGGTTACATCCTGACCGGCGTCATCGCCGCTAACACGGCCGGGCTGTCCGGAAGCTTGTTCTACCTGGCGGCATACGGCTTCGCCACCATCGGCGCCTTCGCGGTCGTCACGCTCGTGCGGGACCGTGCCGGCGAAGCGGCTCATATGTCCAGCTGGGCTGGCCTCGGGAAGCGCTCACCGCTCGTCGCTGGTGTTTTCGCGCTGTTCTTGATCGCCTTTGCCGGTATCCCGCTGACCAGCGGCTTCACCGGTAAGTTCGCGGTATTCCGCGCGGCGATCGAGGGCGGCGCGCTGCCGCTGGTGATCATCGGCGTGATCAGCAGCGCCATCCTGGCGTTCCCGTACGTCCGGGTGATCGTGCTCATGTTCTTCAGCGAGCCGGCCACCGAGGGACCTGTCGTAGTGCGCCCGAGCGCGTACACCGGCGTGGCAGTGGCGATCGGGGCAGCTGCCACTGTCGTCCTCGGCATCATCCCGGGCCCGCTACTGAGCCTGGCCACTCATGCCGCCAGCCAGTTGTTCGTGCGCTAGGCCCCGATCACGAACGCAGCAGCGACGGTTTCAGAACAGCTACGAAACCAGAACGGCAAAGCCAACTCCCAGCGCCGGCCGGTCCGGTTCTGCTAAATATGCTGAATAGCCCTTAGCTGGCGCCATCGCACCGAAAGTGCGGTTCCTGGGTTAACAACCAGGTAACGGTAGCCCAATGACGGTAAACAAGGCGGGCAGGCTGCGCGTCCTATAGGTACCGGTGGCTGATCTAAAGTCGTCTGTATGGGAGATCGTGTGATTAATCACGGTATGCGAAACCAGGCGACGGCTACTCTCGTCTACTGGCCTGCTGACCGTGGGCAATAGCGGCGAGCTCTTGGCGGCGGCACGCACCAGCACGCCTGCTGTAGTTCTGAAGCTCGATCGCAACGTAATGCACCACGGCGGCCTTGGCGTCATTCGCAGCCTTGGGCGCCTGGGCGTGCCGGTCTACGGGGTACACGAAGGGCCGTTCGCGCCGGCCGCGAGCTCGCGTTTCCTGCACGGTCGGTACTTCTGGAATCCGGGCGTCCAGGACGTTGCCAGGATCCAGGATGGGCTGCTGCGGTTGGCAGACCAGATCGGCGAACCTGCGGTGCTGTTCGCGACCGACGACGCCGGCGCGATTTTCCTCGCCGAGCATGGCGAGCCACTGCGCTCGGTGTTCCTGTTCCCGCATCCGGAGCCCGACCTGCCGCGTCGGCTCGCCGACAAGTACTCCCTCTACCAGTTGTGCCGCGAGCTCGAGGTTCCGACACCGCACGTCGTCATGGCTGATTCGACGGCCACGATGAAGCAGTTCGCTGCTGACACCGGATTCCCGCTGGTAGCCAAATTGGCCGAGCCATGGCGCGGCCACCGCCAGCTACATAGCACCACCGTCCTCGCCGATAGCGGCGCCCTGAGCAGGATTTGGGCTGCCTGCTCCGAGACTGGGCCTCGCCTGATGTTGCAGGAGTTCGTTCCGGCCAGTCCGCAGTCCGACTGGTTCTTTCACGGGTACTGCGACAGCAAATCTGCCTGCACGCGCGCGTTCACCGGGATCAAGGAGCGCTCCTACCCGGCGCATGCCGGCCTGACGAGCCTCGGTCGCTCGGCTGGCAACGACAGGCTTCGCGCGCAGGTCTGCAGGCTCCTTGCGGCTATCAGTTACCGCGGCATCATGGATCTCGACATCCGCTGGGATGCCCGCGATGGCGAGTTCAAAGTGCTGGACTTCAACCCCCGCCTGGGCGCCCAGTTCCGGTTGTTCGAGGACACTGCCGGCGTCGACGTGGCCATCGCCCAGTACCTGGACCTCACCGGTCAGGAAGTGCCGCACGGCGAACAGATCCATGGGCGCCGGCTCCTGGTGGAGAACTACGACCCGATAGCCGCTGCCAGCTACTGGCGCAGCGGCGAGCTAGCCATTCGGACGTGGGCCAAGTCGCTCCGGGGGCTCGACGAGACGGCCTGGTTTGCGCGCGACGACCTGCTGCCGTTCGGGCTCATGTGCCTGCGTATGAGCGGGCGCCTAGTATGCCGGCCGTTCGCCCGGCGTGCGCCGCGAGCCCCGGCCAGTGCCGGTCTGGCCCGCTTCAGCGCGGGCCGGGCAGCGGTAGGTAAGCCTGTGCAGAAGGAGCGAGTGCAGGACGACTCCCTGGTCAGCCGCACTGTGGCCAACGACACCTTGATCAACAAGGAAAGGATAGGGGCATGAGTGACGCCGTCGATGTCGCCATCGTCGGGGCAGGGCCGTACGGACTCTCGCTCGCTGCGCACCTTAGCGCGGCACGTATCCCGTACGCCCAGTTCGGCATCCCGATGAACTTGTGGCGGACGGCGATGCCTCAGGGGATGTTCCTGAAATCTCAGGGCTTTGCCTCCAACCTGTCGAGTCCGGATGGCGGGCACACGCTGGCGGCGTTCTGCGCGGCAACCGACCGTCCGTACCGTAGCTACGGACTCCCGGTGTCGCTGGACACGTTCGTCGCCTATGGCCTGTGGTTTCAGCAGGAGCTGGTGCCGGGGCTGCGTCAGACCCTGGTCACCGATGTAGTCCCCAAAGACAGCCACTACGAGATCAGCCTGGCCGATGGCGGCCAGGTGCAGGCGGCCCGGGTAGTGATCGCAGCGGGGGTCGAACACTTCGCCCGGATGCCTGAGCTACTCGCCGGTCTGCCGGCGTCGGTGTGCTCGCACAGCTCGGCGCACCCGGATCTGGGAACCTTCGCCGGCCAGCGGGTCATCGTGCTCGGCAGGGGCCAGTCGGCGCTGGAGTCGGCGGCCCTGCTGCACGAGAGCGGTGCGGACGTCACGGTTGTGGCACGCAAGCCGTCGCTGGCCTGGAACGGCCAGCCACTGCCGCCTGACCGGCCGCTCATGCAGCGCCTCCGGGAGCCCGAAGCCGGCCTCGGTTCGGGCTGGGGCACGTGGTTCTACTCCAGTCACCCCGGCCTATTCCGGCGGCTGCCGGCCGGCAGCCGGCTGCAGCGGGCAGCAACCGCGCTCGGCCCGGCGGGCGCGTGTTGGCTGCGGGAGCGGGTGGAGGGCCAGTTCCCGGTGCTACTCAGCCACACTCTGACCGGAGCGCAGGCAGAGGGGTCCGGCGTCCGGCTCCGGTTCGAAAGACCCGACGGCACAGCCGAGTTGACTGCGGATCACGTGATCGCTGCTACCGGTTACCGCAGCGACGTGACCAGGCTGACATTCCTCAGCGACCTGCTGCGCCCGGGTCTGCGCACGCTGGCCGGCACACCGGTAGTCGACCGGCACTATCAGTCCTCAGTGCCGGGCCTGTACTTCATCGGTCCGGCGGTCGCGCCGGCATTCGGTCCGGTGATGCGCTTCGTGTTCGGTGCCGACCATGCAGCACGCACCGTCGCCGGGTCGCTCGCGGCCGGGGCGCACCAGACCGCGGTCGGTATCCGATGACCAGGATCGAGTCGGCACGGCGAGCTGATCCGCTGGCCCGGGCAACGAGCTACGGAGCGCGTCCGGTTCGCCGCGTGCTGGGTCCAGCCGCAACGGTCGCGGCCGTTGACCTTGTTGCACTGGCTGGCGCGGTGGCAGCGGCCGGACGGGTCAGCCTCGCGGCGGTGGCCTATGCTCCGGCAGTGCTGGTCCTGCTGGCGGCTGGGGGAACGCAGCGGTTGCGCATCTGCCTCCGGCTGTCCGATCAGGCAGGCCGCATCCTGGCCGCGGCCGCGGCCGCGGCGGTGCTGCTGCTGCCGTGGCTGTCCGCTGCTCACGCCTGGCGGCTGGCCGCCTGGTCAGCTGGCTGCTTGCTGGCCGGCCGCAGTCTGGCCTACTCAGGCGTCCGGATCGCGCGACGGCGTGGTTTGCTGACTGAGCCAGCTCTTCTGGTAGGTACCGGGGAGACTGCCGTGCTGGTCGCCAGGCTGCTGCGCGAGCATCCAGAACTGGGACTGCGGGTGTTCGGCTTCGCTGACTGGCCTGGCGCGCCTGCGCAACGGGTCGGCGCCCTGGCGTTGCCAGTGCTCAGCTCAGCTGCCGATCTGCCACGGCTGATCGCGGACGTCGGCATCCGGCGGGTGATCGTCTGCACAGGCGGGGAGGCGGACCGTGAGCTGGTCCATGCGCTGCGAGCCGCGCGGCTGCAGGGTGCCGACGTCGTCGTGGTGCCAGGACTGCACGAGCTCGGAATGGCTATCCCGCGGGCGTGCCTTGATGAGATCTGCGGCATCCCGGTCATCCCGCTTCGGCGGCCGCCAGGTGCCTGGCTGGTCGCCAAGCGCGCTGTGGACATCGTTGTTGCGGGGTTGCTGCTATGCCTGCTCGGGCCGGTCATTATCGGTCTGGCCGCAGTCATTCGCGTCAAGTCCGGCGGGCCGGCCTTTTTCCGTCAGCTTCGCGTCACCGGAGCCGCGCGCGCGGCGCAGGTACTCAAACTCCGCACGCTCCCGGCACATAGCAACTCCGATACCTGCTGGTCGGTGCCGGTCGAGTCTTGCACGCGCTTCAGCCGCTGGCTCCGAGTCTCGCACCTCGACGAGCTTCCGCAGCTGGTGAACGTACTCCGCGGGCACATGTCGCTCGTCGGCCCGAGGCCCGAGCGGCCGTACTTCGCGGAGCAGTTCGGCCGGACTGTTCCCGCATACCGGGACCGAGAGCGAATGCAGGCCGGACTCACCGGCCTGGCCCAGGCGTCAGGATTGCACGGCGATACTTCGCTGGTTGATCGCATCCGGTTCGACAACCAGTACATCGAGTACTGGTCGCCTTGGCTGGACCTGGTCATCCTGGCGCGCACCGCGGCGAGGGCAGTCGGCGGCGCGCTAGGCCGCGGCCAATGACCGCAGCACCTGCGGCAGCAGTATCGGTCACCGCCCGGCTAGCCCTGCGCGAAGTGCCGATGATCTTGATGTACCACGCCGTGGCAACGGCAGGTTTCGACCCAAACATGCTGTGCGTTTCACCAGAGCGTTTCGCCGAGCAGATGGCCTGGTTGCAGAGAAGTGGCCTGCGGGGAGTAAGCGTCCGGGAGTTGACCGAAGCGATGCGCGCGGGCCAGCACCGCGGGCTGGTGGGCATCACCTTCGATGACGGCTATACCAGCGTGCTTGACGCTGCGCTGCCCGTGCTGAACCGGCAAGGATTCGGGGCGACGGTCTTCGTGATCTCCGGGCGGATCGGCGGCCGCAACGACTGGGACGAAGGGACCGACTGGCCGCTGTTGTCCGCGGCCGGAGTTCGCGAGCTGGCCAGTGCCGGTATCGAAATCGGCTCGCACAGCGCGAGCCATGTGCGGCTAGAGGGACTTGAACCGGACGAGCTCACCCGGCAGGTACGCCAGAGCAGAGCTGACTTGGCTGCGCTGCTGGGCCACGAGGTGCCGGGCTTCGCCTACCCCTACGGCGCCATGGACGCGGCGGCCAGGCAGGCCGTGGATGACGCGGGCTATTCCTATGCCTGCGCCGTGCAGGTGCCGCGGCGTGGGCTTGGATACCTGACGCTACCGCGGATCTACACAGGACCGCGGGACTCCGCGGCACGAATGACGGCCAAGCGGTACCTCTACCGGGGCTACATCGCTTATCGCGGAAGGCGCGCATGAAGGTATTGCACGTGATCACCGGTCTTGACGCTGGCGGCGCCGAGTTGCAGCTGGCGATGCTTGTGCAGCGCACCCGGCACGACGCAGACGTGGTGGCCCTGTACAACGCAGGGCCGGTCGCGGACATGATCCGCGACGCCGGCGGCACTGTCATAGATCTGGGCATGACCAGGAACACTGAGGTGTCCGCGCTGTTGCGTCTGCGCCGTATCATCCGGACGGGTCGCTACGACGTCGTGCACGCGCATCTGTACCGTTCGCAGATCTACGCCCGCCCGGCCGCTCGGCTGGCCGGAACGCCTGTCGTGCTCACGACCGAGCACTCGATCGGCGAGACTCATATCGAGCGGCGCAAGATGACGGCCGGAGTGCGCGCCCTGTACTTCGCCTCGGAGCTCTTCTCGGACGCTACTATCGCCGTGTCCGATGTCGTCAGGGAGCGGCTGGTCCGCTGGGGCGTCCCGGCAAGAAAGATCACCGTTATCCCCAACGGACTGGATGTCGATCGGTTCGCCTTCGACCCGGATACCCGCGAGCGCGTCCGCGCTCAGTTCGGCATAACGCCCGGCACGTACGTAATCGGCGCGCTAGGGCGGCTGGACCCCATGAAGCGAGTGGACCTGACGATTCAGGCTGCTGCACCGATGCTGGGCGACAAGTGCAAGATCCTGGTGATCGGGAGTGGCGAGGATGAAGGTCGGCTCCGCGCCGCGGCCGAAAAATTCGGCGTGACAGACCATGTGATCTTCGGCGGCTATCACTCTGACACGGAGCGCATGCTGTCGGCCTTCGACCTCTGTGTCGCCGCGTCAGAGCAGGAGACTTTCGGTTTGTCCGTGCTTGAGGCGCTCGCGAGCGGCTTGCCGGTGCTCTACACAACATGCCCGGCGCTGGACGGCATTCAGACAGAGTGGGCGCGGCGAGTTGAGGGGACGCCGGCCGCCATAGGTGCAGAGATCAGCAAGGAACTTGAGGCGGGCCCTCGGCCAAGAACGGTGGACGCGAAGGTATTCGACCGCTACGGCATGTCGGCGATCGCCAGCGCGGTTGACGACCTGTACGAGCGGCTTGCGGCTCGCCGGCCGCGGCGGGGCATCCGGGCGCATGCCAGCCTGGAGCACTAGCAAGCGAGATCGCCAAGTGCTAATGGGTATCTTCGTAGCACCATGTCTGAGCGCCCCGTCCAGAACAGTCGGCCGGTCCCGGTCGCGGCGATGCCGGTCTCCCCGATCCGGGTTGCGGCAGTTATCACCAGGCTGGAAGGCGGGGCTGGCGCGCTTGCGGTGCACGGGGCGGTCGCCTTGGACCCGGCGGCGTTCCGTGTGACGATCATCACTGGCAGCGGGGACGTGCTAGCCGCTCAGGCCCGGGGCGCCGGGGTCGAGGTCATCATTGAGCCATCGCTACGGCGGCCGATCGACCCCCGCTGTGACCTGGCTGTGACAGCGCGGCTTGCCGCGCTGTTCACCAGCCGTAAGTTCGATGTGGTGCATACGCACACCTCGAAGGCGGGGGTGGTTGGCCGGGTGGCGGCGCGGCGGGCCGGCGTGCCGAGGATCGTGCACACCTACCACGGGTTCCCGTTTCATCAGTTCCAGTCCGCCTCGCGGCGCAGCGCCTATGTTGCCGTCGAGCGCCGGCTCGGTCGCAGCACCGACGTGGTGCTGTGCGTCGGTCCGGCGGTCGCCGCCGAGGCGGTACGCCGCCGGCTCGCCCCGCCCTGGCGGATCAGGGCGATCGGCGTCGTCGTCGACGGGCCGGCGGTGGTGCACGCGACGATGAGTGCCCGGTCTGCTGGCGCCCGGGCCAGGGCGCGTGCCGCGCTCGGGCTTCCTGACTCGCCTGGCGCGGTAGTCGGGGTCGTGGGCAGGCTGACCGCGCAGAAGGCGCCCGAGGACTTTCTGGCCGCGATGGCCCTGCTCAACCGGCCGGGAGCAGCCGGAGTCTGGGTTGGCGGCGGCGAACTTGCGGACAGGATCGCCCGGCTGGCTTCTCGCTCGACCGGAGCGCGCGTGATGCTGGCCGGGGAGCGCGCGGACGTGCTTGAAGTCCTGCCTGCGTTCGATGTCTTCGCGCTGCCGAGCCTGTACGAAGGATTGCCGACAGCAATCGTGGAGGCCATGATCTGCGGCGTTCCGGTGGTCGCGTCGGCTGTCAACGCCGTCAGTGACCTGGTGATACCGGGTGAGACCGGGCTGCTAGTCGCGCCGCGGCGCCCAGATCAGCTAGCAGCGTCGATCAGCTACCTACTCGACTCGCCGGAGGATGCCCGCCGGATGGCCTCCGCCGCGTGCGCCCGGATCAGCGGCAGATACACATCCGCCGCGCTTCGCGCGTCGCTGACGAGCGCGTACCTGCCTGATGCTGAGGCCAGCGTCGTGGCCGTGCCCTGAGGAGGCTGTGCGCAGCGCTAGCTGTCAGCGCGCACAGCGCCGCTATGCTTACCCTGCCGAGCCGATAGGAATGAGCCGCTAGAAGATGTGCAGTGGTCAAGTCGCTACCAGCTGTCTGCTTATCTTCGGGAAAGCTGGAGGATAACCTCAGCTATGACTGGCCTGCCAGCCGTTCCGGCGGCCCATGAGGGGACCCACGTGATTGCCGCTATTCCGATGGAACTCACCGACGCCGCGCTCGCGTCCGACGTCGCGGACGGCCTCGCGCGCGTCGAGGACGGCCTGCGGGCGGCCGCTAAGGCACAGCATGGCGTGCTGACCGAGGCCGCCGAGCACCTGATGGAGGCGGGCGGCAAGCGCTTCAGGCCGATGCTGGTGTTGCTGGCCGGCCAATTCGGCGACCCACGGGACTCGCGTATCGTGTCGGCGGCAGTCGCTGTCGAGCTGACCCATCTGGCCACTCTCTATCACGACGACGTCATGGACGAGGCCAACGTGCGGCGTGGCAGCGCCAGCGCCAACTCCCGCTGGGGCAACACCGTAGCGATCCTGACCGGGGACTTCCTGTTCGCCCGCGCGTCTGAGATTCTGGCTGACCTGGGCACCGAAGCCATCAGGATCCAGGCTGAGACATTCGCGCGGCTGGTGAGCGGTCAGATCGCGGAGACTGTCGGCTGTCAGCCGGGCGAGGATCCGCTTGACCACTACCTCGGCGTGGTCACCGAGAAGACGGCCTCCCTGTTCGCCACGGCTGGGCGGTTTGGTGCCATGTTCTCTGGCGCCCCCGCCAGCGTGATCGACCGGATCACGCCGGCGTGCGCCGCCATCGGCGTGGCCTTCCAGCTCTCCGATGACATCCTCGACGTAGCCAGCGAGTCCGCTCAGTCAGGCAAGACGCCAGGCACCGACTTGAGGGAAGGCGTGCGCACGCTGCCCATGCTGCACGCGCTCCGGTCAGCTGGCCCCGCGGACGGCAGGCTGGTTGAGCTGCTGAGCATGCCTGAGCTGACCGACCCGGCGCTGCACTCCGAGGCGCTCAGCCTGCTGCGCGAGCACCCGGCGATGGCGATGGCCTGGGCGGATGCTAGGCAATGGGCAGAGCGAGCCAGGGAACTGATCTTGGGCCTGCCTGACGTCCCTGCCAGGGCGGCATTCGAGGCGCTCTGCGAGTTCGTCGTCGAACGGACGGGGTAGGCAGGGACCAGGCAAGCTGCACTTGCCGCGGCTGGGCGAGGGGACCGCCAGCCCGTACTTGCCGCACAATATGCCGGGAACGACCGGGTTTGCGCCATCGGGGGATCAAGGGGCATCGATTATGGGCGTGCCTGTCAGAGCTTTCACCATCGGACTCGCGGGGTGCGCAGCGGTCGCGCTGGCCGGCTGCGAAGCTAGCGGCTCTACCGGTATCAGCGCGACCAGCAACTCGATGAGCGGGTCGGCCAAAGAGCCGAGTGCCGCAAGTCTGACGAGCTCGATGCAGAGTTCAGTCCGCAACGCAAGCGGCGTGCATGTCTCCGGCCAGTTCTCGCGCGACGGAGTGCCGCTCGGCGTCGATCTGGACCTCACAAGGGACGGTGATGTCGCTGGCACTGTCAGTCAGCGCGGCATGCCGCTGCACGTGGTCGCGGCGAACAGCAAGATCTACATAGAAGTGACGCCAGCGTTCCTCCGGGTGACCAGCATGCCGTCGGCGGCGTGCGCGACGGCCTGTGGCAAGTGGGTCGAACTGACCCGTGGGGAGGCCAGCCAGCTAACCGGCGACCTCAGCATGCAGAAGCTGCTGACCCCCCTGATGTTCGGCGAAGCAACGGCCTCGGCCAAGGCACCCAAGCTGACCGCGGCCGGGCATACGACAGTGGACGGGCAGCCGGCCTGGTTGCTGCGTGCTGGCGACGGCAGCACTGTGGCGGTGAGCGCGGCCGCGACGCACTATCCGCTCGCGGCCCGCAGTGGCCGCAGCCCGCACCAGGTGGTGACCTTCTCGAAGTGGGATTCCGTGCCCGCGCCGAAGCCGCCGCCGGCCAGTCAGCTGCTTCATATGAACGTCGGCTAGCCGGTCAGGTGACCGGCCCCGGAGGTAGGCGTTCCCGGCCTTTCTCGGGCGGGAACAGGGCGCAGCCCCCGATGGTTGTGCCTGCCGGACCGAAGGAGGACCTGTGAGTATTTTCGGTTTCCGTAAGACCGAGATGGCGACGGCGGAGGACGCCTTGCCCGGCCGGAGCACTGCCATGACGGTGCCGGCCCGGCACGAAGTGCTGGGAACGCCGCTGCTGCCGCCATACCCGGCAGGCACGCAGATCGCCGAGTTCGCGCTTGGCTGTTTCTGGGGCGCTGAGAAGAACTTCTGGCAGACGCCGGGCGTCGTCTCTACTGCTGTCGGATACGAAGGCGGCTTCACCCCGAACCCGACGTACGAGGAAGTCTGCAGCGGGCGCACCGGGCATGCCGAGTCCGTCCGCGTGGTGTTCGACGCCGCGAAGGTCAGCTTCAGCGAGCTGCTGCGGGTGTTCTGGGAGTCCCACGACCCGACGCAGGGCATGCGCCAGGGCAACGACGTCGGCTCCCAGTACCGGTCCGCGATCTTCTACCATTCGCCGGAGCAGCAGGCCGAGGCTGAGGCGTCACGGGCGGCCTACCAGAAGCGGCTGACCGAGGCGGGCTACGGCGAGATCACCACGCAGATCGTGCCGGCCGGCGAGTTTTACTTCGCCGAGGACTATCACCAGCAGTACCTCAGCGACGCTAAGAACCCGTACGGGTACTGCCCCGATCACGGCACTGGCGTCTCCTGCCCCATCGGCGTCGTGCGCGCCAGCGGCCCAGCGGAGGCATTGCAGTCGGAGAAGTGAGGTCGCCCGACCCGAACCGCATGTGGCTGAGTCGCATCGCCTCACTTCAGCACCGTCAGGTATTTCCCGCTCCAGGGAGCTGAGTGTTCCAGTTTGCGCGGGGTAGGGGGATGCCTTTACGGCTGTGGAGGCATGCGATGGCGACTGATACGGCTAGCGGCGCGGGTATCCGCAGCCTGATCCCGGCCCGGATCGACCGACTGCCGTGGTCGCGGTTCCACACCAGGCTGGTGATCGCGCTTGGGGTGGCCTGGGTGCTGGACGGGCTCGAGATTACGATCGCCAGCAACGTCGGACCGCTCCTGACGCAGAAGAGCACCCTCGGCCTCTCGGCCAGTTCCGTCGCCGACATCGCGACCTGGTACCTGATCGGCGAGGTGATCGGCGCACTGGTCTTCGGGCGGCTGTCCGACAAGCTAGGCCGGCGGAACCTCTTTATGGTGACGCTGGGCGTCTACCTCATCGGCAGCGGCCTCACCGCGGCGACACCGGCCGGGGGAAAGTGGTTCATCTTCCTGTACGCCACCCGGGTTGTCGCCGGCATGGGCATCGGCGGCGAGTACGCAGCCATCAACTCTGCCATCGATGAGCTGATCCCGGCGCGCTACCGGGGCCGAGTCGATATAGCCGTCAACGGAACCTACTGGGGCGGCGCGATCATCGGCACGATCGTGACTCTTTCCCTGCTCAATAACATAGCTCCGGACACCGCCTGGCGGATCGCGTTCGTCGTCGGACCCGTACTGGCCCTAGTGATCATCTTCGTGAGGCGCAACCTCCCGGAGAGCCCGCGATGGCAGATCATGCATGGCAGGGAACAGGCGGCCGAAGCCTCGATCGCGCAGATCGAAAGCGACGTCGAGGCTACGAAGGGCCATCTGGCGCCGGTCGGCGAGGATAGGGCTATCGATATCGTCCCGACGCAGCAGATCGGGTACCTCCCGCTTGTGCGGGTGCTGTTCGCGCGGTACCCAGGCCGCGCCGTCCTAGGCGCGACGCTGATGATCACCCAGTCGTTCCTGTATAACTCGATCTTCTTCACCTACGGCCTGGTGCTGGAGTTCTTCTTCCACGTTAACCCCAAGGACACCGGCTGGTACTTTCTTGCGTTCGCGGTCGGCAACCTGGCGGGCCCGCTGACCATCGGGCGGCTGTTCGACACGATCGGTCGCCGGAGAATGATCGCGGGCACCTACCTGATTTCGGGCATCCTTCTCGTGATTACCGCGCAACTATTCAAGGCGGGCACGCTGAACGCGACTACGCAGACTCTCTGCTGGGTGGTGATCTTCTTCTTCGCATCAGCGGGTGCGAGCGCCGGCTACCTGACCGTCAGCGAGATCTTCCCGTTGGAGGTCCGGGCGAAGGCAATCGCCGTGTTCTTCGCCATTGCCCAGTGCTTCGGATTCCTGGGTACGCACTTGTACGGGCACCTGATCGGGACCGGCACGGATCCGAACGCCCTGTACTGGGGATACATGATCGGCGCAGGCGCGATGATCCTTGGCGGGCTGGTGGCGGCCTTCCTTGGCGTCGATGCGGAAGGCAAGTCGCTGGAGGACGTTGCGCGCCCGCTCTCGGTCATCGCCAAGCCAGCGCAGGCGATCTTCCGTACCGGCGGCCAGCCTCCACCCAGGTCGGCCTAGCCCTGGGCAGTCGCCACCGGACCGTGCTTGCGTGCGCGATAGGCAGCGACATGCAGCCGGTTGCCGCAGGTGCGGCTGTCACAGTAGCGGCGCGACCGGTTCTTCGAGAAGTCCACGAACACCGCACGGCAAGTGGGTGACTCGCAGGTTCGGATCCGGCCCGCTTCGCCAGCCACCACCAGCCAGGCCAGCCCCATGGCGAAGTGCGCAGCGATACGGTCAGGTAGCGGCGCCGTCGGCCTGGAAACGTGCAGGTGCGGACCGCGGCCGTGGTGCGCGGCGATCTGCGGGCTGGCGCTGGTTTCCAGCAGCACGGTATTGATCTGGTCGATGGCTGCCGCCTCGTCGCCCGCCTCGCAGCTCGTCACGATCGAGTCCAGCCGTGCCCTGTGCTGCCGCATTCTGGTTAGGTCGCCGGCCTTGGCCTGGACACCAGCGAACACGTATCTGTCCGCCAGCTCCTGCAGGTCAGTGAGCTTCGCAAGCCCGTCGCCCGCAGCCGATCTGCCGGTGTTGATCAGCTCTACGCAGCCGGTCATGGCCTCCAGTTGGTCAGCATCAAAATGACTTTGACTCCTGTCGCCTGCGACCCGTAGGGTGTTGCTCATGTCAGCACCGTACGGCAGAACGGTCATGACCGGCAACGGCCGGGCGACCGGACGGCCAGTGCTGATCGCGACGCTTGGTGCGGCCTGCATCTCCTCCTCGGCCATCCTGGTGACGCTTGCGCATGTCGGTGCGATCACGACCGCATTCTTCCGCTGTGGGCTCGCGTTGCCGGTCCTGGTGCCGCTTGCGGTGCTAGAACAGCGCCGGCTCGGCCCTCGCCCGCTGAGGAGGCGGGCCTACGCGATGCTGGCCGGCCTGTTCCTCGCGATCGACCTGGTGCTGTGGAATCACACGATCAGTGACGTCGGCGCTGGGGTCGCTACTGTGCTCGGCAACCTCCAGGTGTTGTTCGTGGGCGTCTTCGCATGGCTAGTGATGCGCGAACGGCCGGGCCGCCGCTTCGCGATGACACTGCCCGTCGTGCTGGCAGGCGTGGTGCTGGTGTCCGGGATGCTGGGCGGCCATGCCTCCGGGTTGCACCCGATGGCCGGAATCGGCTTCGGTGTCGGGACCTCAGCGGCGTACGCCTGTTTCCTGCTCATCATGCGGACGACCGCCGGCCACGGACCGCACGTGGCAGGGCAACTGACCGACGCAACGATCGGCGCGACAGCCGGCACAGTCCTACTCGGCTTGATCACCGGCGGCCTGCAGCTTGATATCCCGTGGCCATCGTTCGGCTGGCTGCTCATCCTCGCGCTGCTCAGCCAGACAGTCGGCTGGCTGCTGATCACTTCCGCATTGCCCCGGCTACCAGCCGCGGTCTCGTCGCTCTTGCTGCTCCTGCAGCCGGCCGCGGCGATGGTACTTGCTGACATCGTGCTTAGCGAGCGGCCGACGCTTATCCAGGTTGGCGGCGCAGTGATCGTCTGTGCGGGTGTCCTGTTTGTCGCCAGGGCTCCCGTAAAAGCCAGCGCCGCCGAGGATTCAGGCGCGCACAGCGAACAAAACATAGCCATAGCTGAGCCCGGTGGCAGCCGGGTTGCGGCGGAGCCAAGCCGCAGCCACCTCAGCCGGGAACTCAATGTGCAGCACAGCGGTGAGGTCTGCGTGGCTGGCAAAGCGCAGCTCTGACCGGACTTCATGCCTGGCGGCGCCCCGCGCGCGCCACCAGGCGTCGACGACGGCGGCGGTCTGCCGCGGGGGCCGGACCGCCGCCGCGGCCAGCAGCCGAGCGAACTCACCCCAGCGGTAGTCGTTGTCGACTGCTACCAGGTGACCGCCGGGGCGTAGCACGCGCAACACTTCTGTTAGTCCGGCGTCCGTCCCCGGCGGAAAGAAATAGGCGAACCGCGCGTGTACCACGTCCGCGCTCGCGTCGGGCAGCGGGATGTGCTCGGCCGACCCGGCCGTTACCGCTGTGTTCGCCAGATCCGCGGCCGCCCGGCCGGCCACAGCGCGCAGTGCAGGGTCCGGCTCGATGCCGATTACCTGCGCTGCATCCCCGGCGTAGCGCCGAAGCCAGTAGCCGGTGCCGCAGCCGAGGTCGACGATGATGCGACCAGCCCACGGGGCGATAGCGCGCATCGCGGTAAGTACGTGCCCGGCCCGGTCGAAGGCCTCATTCTCAAGTTGATAGCTGTCCGGGTGCTTGCCGATGTTCGGCGCGAACCGCCAGTCAGGGAATGGAGCGAGGCCATCAGCTACATGCGGCACGCTGCATCTTAAACTGACGGCAGCATGGAGCCGCGCCGGCTTGGTCAGCCGCCCGGCGCTGCCAGCGCAGCAGGGCCGGGCGAGCTCGCGGGCACGGCGCGCGCACCGCCTCGGCCGGCTATCTCGCGGTTGATCACTTCCGCAACCGCCTGAACCGTCTGAATGCCGTAGCTTTCGCCCTGCCCCCCGGCAGCCGGAGGCCCGGTCAGGACCACGATCTGATAGTTGATGTCCTTGCCGGTAAACGCGCCGATGCTGTTGATGTGCCAGTCATCCGCGTCCGGGTACGGCAGCCAGCCGTTCTTGACGTGCACGGTCACGTCCGATGGCGCCCCAGCGGGCACGCCCCACCGCTCAGCGGGGATGACATGAGCCATCAGGGAGAGGACGTAACTACGTGACTTCTTGCCGAGAACCTTGCCCGGATAGCTCAGCAAGTGCAGCAGGGTCAGCTCATCCTTGGCCGTGATCAAGGTCAGGCCCCACGCCTCGTTCAGCAGTGTGTGCCGCATGCCGGCCTTGTTGAGGAACCGCTGCATGTCCGTCATTCCGACGTCCTGCCACAGATCCGTCGCGGCGTTATTGCTGGACTGCGTGATCATCAGGTAGGCGAGATTGCGCTGCTTTTTAGTCAGGTGACTAGGGCCGTGCTCCTTGAGCAGCAGCGCGCTGAGGATCGTCACCTTGATGACGCTAGCGGCGTCGAAGTGCGTGTTCTCGTGCAGCCAGCAAACCAGGCCCGCCGCTGGATCGGCTGCTTTCAAGCCGACGACCGAGTCCTTCCGGCCCGCTAGCGCCTTCTCGATGCCCGCGGAGATACGTGCGGCCAGTTTCGGGCGCTTAGCTGACGCGCAGATGCGGCTTGCCGTCGTTGCCGCGGTGCGCCCGGCCGGCACTGCGACGGCCGCCGTCGTACTCGCGATTCCGGTCCACGCCAGGATCATGATCGCGGCCGATGTGGTTACAACCCTGCGCCCCGCGCGGCTCATTCGCATCTCCGTCATCGATATCCCGACACTGGAAAGACGCCCGGAACTGCATCTAGGTTTGCAGAGCCGGCTCGCCGAATCGCGCCGCCGCTGATCGGCGAGCGGCAGTTAGCCGGGCCAGATCGCGGAAAACTACGAAGCGATGTCGAAATCCGGGCGGACTCGTTCGTGGCATAACTGAGAGGCCGCCGCAGCGGCGCCTCTAGCATCTACCGGGAGGAATGCAAGATGAAGTACGTGATGCTCATCCTGGACACCGAGGCCCGGGGCAAGCTGACCCCAGAGGAATACGAGGCCTGGGGCTCGGAGATCATGGCCTGGTACGAGAAGAACTCAGGCACCGGCGCGCTCGCCGACGGCGGCCACCAGCTGCAGGCGCCGGACACCGCCAAGACCGTCCGGGTCAGCGGTGTCACCGACGGCCCGTTCATCGAGAGCAAAGAGGTGCTCGGCGGCTACTCGGTGCTTGAGGCCGAGACCATCGACGAGGCAGTCGAGATTGCCAAGACCTGGCCGGGCGTGGACCGTGGCCTGGTCACGATGGAGCTGCGGCCGGTGGTCGTGTTCTGACGATCAGCTGTCCAGACGACGGGCGATGAGCTCGCGCTCGGCCGGGTTCGCGGCCAGCGCGAGCGCTCGCTCGTTGGCCGCGCGTGCGTCTGCGGTCCGGCCGACCGCGGTCAGCAGCTCCGCGCGGACCGCGTGGAAGAGCCGGTAGTCGTCCAGCTGGCCCGCGAGCGGCTCGACCTCGGCGAGCGCGGCCTCCGGCCCGGACGCGAACCTTGTCGCGACCGCCCGGTTCAGCTGAACAACCGGTGAGGGCGTCATGACCATCAGCCTGTCATACAGCAACCGGATCTGCTGCCAGTCGGTTTGCTGATAGTCCGCAGCAGAGGCATGCAGCGCTGCGATAGCTGCCTGGACCTGGTACGGCCCGGGGTGCCGCAGGGCAAGGGCCCGGTCGAGCAGGCCGGCCGCCTCGGCGGCCAGCTCGTGATCCCAGCGGGCGCGGTCCTGATCGGCCAGCCGGATCAGCCGTCCCCAGCCATCAAACCGCGCGGCTGCCCGCGACTCGTGCAGCATTAGCAGCGCAAGCAAGCCCAGTACTTCGGGTTCCCTTGGCATCAGCCGGCGCAGCAGCCTGGCCAGCGACACTGCCTGCGCTGCCAGGTCCCGCCGGGCCGCGGTGCGGCCGGCCGAAGCCAGGTACCCCTCGTTGAAGACCAGGTAGACCACCGCCAGCACGGCTGCCAGCCGCCCGCCTAGCTGATCCGGATCCGGAACGCGGATGGCAACGCCCTTGTCCCGCAACGTCCGTCGCGCCCGCGACAGCCGTTGTCCCATGGTCTGCTCCGACACCAGGAACGCCGCCGCGATCTCCCCTGTCGTCAGACCGCACACGGCTCGCAGGGTGAGCGCGACCTGTGAATCGGCCGGCAGCGCTGGATGGCAGCAGGCGAACACCAGGCTGAGCAGGTCGTCGGCCTCGGCCTGCGGGTCCGCGAGATGCGCGGTAGCCAGGCCGGACCGGTCCTGAGTGACAGCGAGCAGCGCGAGCTTCTCCCGCCCGGCCCTGGCGCGCCGCTGCCGGTCCAGTGCCTTGCGCCAGGCGGTGGTGGCAAGCCAGCCGCCCGGATTAGCCGGCAATCCGTCGGCCTGCCAGTGCTCCAGGGCCTCAACAAACGCGTCCTGCACAAGCTCCTCAGCCAGCCCGACGTCGCCCAGCCGCCGTGCGAGGAGCGCACGAATCCGCGTCGCCTCGGCGCGGTAACCGCGCTCTAGCTCGTCGGCTCCCATTGCGCCAGTGTGACAGCCCAGGGGTGAGCGGCTCGCGTCTCAGCGGATCTGGCGTATCCGGTCACTTGTTCCCCAGGCCTGGTCGGCTGTCCAGACGAGGGCGTCGAGCCGGTCACCGAGGCCCA
>Ga0335072_10004366_pt1 | contig 21048 bp, 16 predicted proteins | sample Lox_Sample_21_FD_206725 | JGI IMG/M metagenome (GOLD analysis project Ga0335072, IMG submission 206725) | Soil microbial communities from Loxahatchee National Wildlife Refuge, Florida, United States - Lox_Sample_2.1 | ecosystem: Environmental > Terrestrial > Soil > Wetlands | place: USA...
GATTTCCTATGTGTATATGTATTTGTCCATCCCCAGGTAGAATAGGTAGCAATAAGCAGTGCTTCCAGAACCATTTCATGCATACCTGTCTGCTGCGCGCAACAACGTGCACGGATGGCAGAATGTGTAACCGCTTTGAAACCCAACGGTCGCGGTGCTCCCAAGTCGGCAGTACCTTTGGCAGAAATGTAGCTAACAACTTGCTGGGCAATTATACAATCTTAAAGTCCGAGTACCGACCGAAATACCTTGGCTGCAGGGCAGTGTTTCACCACGCAAATTGAAAAAATGCACCCGAGGCTCGGGATTTCGCTGCGAACAGTCTATGGATCGTGAAGCTCTCCTCGAATTACAGTCTCCATACCTCTTCTCGCTTCACTCCGCCCAGGTCTGGTTCGACCTTCTTCCCGATTTTCTTCGGGATAGCAACGATGGCGTATCTGGAACGCTGGGCGGGCGTATGCGTTGCAACCCAGAAACGACACCGCCGTGGGAGCCCATTGCGGCCGCGCTGGCCAGGGGCCAGAAATGGACTCGCGCAGCCCGGAGTCGATTGGCCGAGTGGACGGCGGTGGGCGATGGCGGGGTGAGAGTAGGTGACCATGGGTGCGCGAGGGTGAGGGCGGCGAAGGGTTTTATATCGCCCAAAGCGGCAGGCGCCCCGATTTACTTGTAATCGGGGGCGGTGGCGCGAGCAACCAGATTTAGTGATCTGTCAGCATGCCATAGCAATGTTGGTCACACAATTACTGCGGGAAGCTCGTAATCTGACCATGCGAGAGCCAATATGACGGTCGACGTTCTGAACTCCACTTTCAGAACACCGCAAGGAGGAACTAAGAAAAACCGAGCCAAAGAGATCACAGATGGCGCTGCCGAGATTGGTGAAGAATAGAGGCTAGCGAACGGAGATGGGAGTGGAATGTAGAAGTTAGAACTAGCAAACCAAATCACGCAATACCGGTAAATAGAAGACTTGATGCAAAATGAGAATTGTATGAGCTGATTACGGCCGAGGAGCTAGATAAGTGCCTGTCCTTTGAACATGGCATCTTTCACCTCTCTTACAACATCCTTCCGGTCGTGCTTCCCGACTAAGACAATGCCTCTGCCTCTCCTGCCCATGCGCCCGGTCCGTCCTAATCTATGCACAAAATCTATCGTAGTATGAGGTACATCGTATAAAATCACATGTCGCACCGCCAGCGTGTCAATGCCTCGCGAGCCGAGATCTGTTGTTACAAGAACTTTGGTGTTTGGTAGCCTTCGGTGATACCTTCCAGAAGAAGAGAGATCAGTCGGCTCTTTGTCGAATGGAATAAAGTCTCTGAAATGCCGCTTTCGGTTTGATGTAGGCTCTTTGGCCTCTCCCTCGACCCTGGACGCAGACGTAAATGCTGATAAGATTTCAGACTGTCGCTGCTCTGGGGTATCTCGTGTCAGAGGGACAGCGTCAATACCCTTGGAAGATAGAAATTTGGCGACTTCTTCAGCAGTATCTCGTTCATTGACGAAAACTATCATGCTCTTGACCGTGTGTGTGGCTTCAGTGTCGTCATGAGTTGCCTTTCCAATTGACCAGATAATGTCAGCACAAGCGAGGTTTCGGTTGCCCTGGTAAGGTGCCTTGTCAATGTCTACAACTCCAAGTTGTACACGACGAGGGATCGAGTGTAGCTTCGGGGTAACCAATCTAGTGATTTGTGGGAAGCGTTTGTCGAGAAATGAATCTAGGCTTCGCGGGATTGTCGCAGAGCAGAGAATGAGCTGTTTTAATGACGGGGCGCATCTGTCGATGATTCCACATGTGATTGAAGAGAAGGACCTGTCGAGTAGCGAGTCCGCCTCATCGATGACTAGATGTTGGACTCGACTAAGAATGTGTGGTTCCTTTTCGGCGATGCTTGATATGAGATGAGGAGTAGAGACGACAATATCGATCCCATTAGGATTGAAGAGACGGTTGCGTATGACTGTAGGGCTATTGCTGGCCGAAATCGGTGCCGACCGGTATTTAATTGTATGAGACAGTACTTTCACAAGGCCGCCGACTTGTGTCACGAGTTCTGAAGACGGGAGGAGTATGATGGCTCGAGGTCGACCAGTGGTGGAATGCGGGGAATTTGAAAGCTCTGGAGGATCAATCTCAAAAACATTCTTCGCTATTCGCTCCGCTCTATCTCTCTCCCTCTGCGCTTCCCGTTCCGCCTCCACAATCTTGTCTAATTCCTCTTGCCGTTTGACTGAGTCGATGATGGGAAGAAGATACGCCAACGTCTTCCCAGATCCTGTCTCCGCAGCCAAGAGGAATTGATCGAATTTTGGGTCATCGTCATTCTCCTTCGTTTTCTGGTACTGACCTTTCTTGCTGAGTAGGGCTGGAATAGCGAGCTTCTGCACTGGTGTAGGCACGATGTCGGTCATTCCTGGTAGTGCTTGAGAATAAATGGCACTATTGACGTCGGGTCGGAGGCCGAACTGCTCGAAAGAGTCGATCCTTGCAAGCTTCTCCTTGAGTATTGTCCGTTGATTGTATGACAGCGGAGTCAATGTAGCTTGCATTTTCAGGGCATGGAACAGAGGTTTCTCATCCCTGCTTGTCTTTGCAGATTTCACTGTCCTCTTGACAGTATCCGATTGTGCTGATTTTACAGATCTTTGCGCTGTTACTACCTTCTCCTGTCTGACAGCTGACCGTCGTCGCGGCTCAGCACGGGATCGAGGTATGACCCGGCCCCCTATTCTCGCTTCGGTTTGATTCATGCCTCCAAACGGTCCCGAAGGTTCTCTTTTCATGCCACTGCTGGCTGGGGCGGGTAATCGCGCGACATCTTTGGAGAGGGACATTCGAGAGGGTTTCTTGCGCTGGCGCATGGCCGTGGCCATCGTCCGTCGTGGCTGCCATTGTGGGAGGCGTAGCGGAGAAGGGAAGAATATAGATTCGAATTGACACCGTAGACAGACAAAACCCCGCGATAAGAGTGACATGAGCGGAATAGCAAACCCGTGCCTGGACCTTTGATGCGGCCTGATTGATGGCCCACGTCTGCTCATGCTTCTCGAAACTTAACCTCAGTTTCGAAAAAATTAAGGTTTGACCTGCGCGGGCCAGCCTTGGCAGGCCATTCCCTGTTTAGAGGATCGTTGCCTGGACAATGAGTAGCTGCATCTCCTCTGTTTTCCAAGTGGGCCAATTGAGTCTATGAGGGAGCACTGCCCGCCCTCTTCGCACTCACGGCACCTTCGTGCTTTTCCTCTCACTACACAACCACCTTCGCTCCCTCTCCGGTATTCCTTCATTTCTCAACAAATATTGCCCCAGGCACCACTGCCAGCCCTTCGGCAGGCCCTTCAGTCTACTGTGATCTCATTGACGCGCATCCTCAGCCGCCAGCTTTCGACATCACTACAGTTCACCGCTCCCGCATTCATGGTCCGGGCTTGCCAGGCTCTGCTCGTTCTCGAAAGCCAGTGAAGTCACTAGACCTGCCTTTCGAGATGGCTTCGCAGCAGGTCAGTCTTGCCATGCAGTGATTGTTTACATCCGCCTTAGCCGCGAAGCAGAATGCTAATCCGAGTCGATGTTTAGGTCCAACCTCTGCGGATACAAAAATCGGGCCCTGGAAGTTCTCCAACAAAGATGAATGGCCGTCCCCTCGCTGAATTGAGCCCGATGGCCGTTCGAAGAAACTCTCCTAGCTTCCCCCAAAACAATAAGGCAAGGACCAGCTTTTCATGCTCCGCCGCTACCACTAACGTGATCAGGGTAACATCTTCAAAGGAGACTCCTCTCCTTTCGACTCGTCTCCTTATAATGCCACTCTTACGAATTCCCCACGCCTCTTCTGGCAAGGGCGTGACCCAACTTCATCGGGACGCATGAGCCTCGAAAACAGAAGTCCCAACGAGCAGGAGCAGTCTCCTTTCCCTTCTAAGCGATCTTCAATTGAGAACCTCAAGAAAGCTTCCCGTGTCAAGAACAGCAGCATGTTTGCACAGGAGCAAAAGAATAAATATGATCCGTCGCAACCTGCATTACTCGACCGACCTTTGGCCAGCGGTCGTCCGTTAGGTATGCAGCTTCAAGGCAACCCCTTCCCTGGTCGTGGCCTGCAATCAGATGCAGAGAAGCTTGCCAGTGTCCACCCCTCTACAATTCAGGCTCCACCTACTCCTCAGACCACATTTTCGCCACAGAAGTCCATGACACCTCTCTCACCAAGCAAAAACAATACATCGCCCGCAAAATCGTCTCTTTCCAAGAGAACTGGCCTGAATGTACGAAACATGGGTTTCGATCCTGAAAATGGCATCTGGTCAGATGACGAGGATTCAACTATAGAACGAAAACTACCGGAGGGACGAGGACTCCACCGCCATGCTAAAAGCGTTACCTTTGATCAGGCTCCGCCACAAGTCAATGAGTATGAGATGACGACCCCGGATCCATCGTCCGTTGCCTCAGGATCTCGCGAAGGCAGCTACGACTCTATGGGTGATGAAGAAGAAGAAGAATTGAGCTTCGAGCGAGGCTCCTCTGTGGACCATGACGACAGCTTCGATGCGTCTCTGGAGGACACCGACAAGACTCCAGTGGTCATGCCAGAAGATTGGCGGTTCATGAGCCCAGACAACGCCAATACAGAGCTTGCCCAGCATGAGGAGGATGTCTTTGATGATGAATATGGCAGCCCAGCCCCAAACGCCCGACCAGGTCCCATGGAATATCGCCCACATCAGGTGAGTGTGGACTCAATCGACTCAAATGGTCAGCCTCGGCCTCTTCCACCTTTGCCAGCCACGCAACAACAAGGGATTTCGCAGTCGGAATCCAACAATAGCCTTTCTGGTACGGTTGAGCGGATCAGCAGTGCCCAGCGCTTTCTTCCCTCTCCACCTCAAGCCCCCGCTGTGTCAAAGTCAGAGCTACGCAGAATGAGTGGAGGCTTGTCGATGGATGATCGCCGTCGGTTGATGAAACTTCAAGATCAACATAAAGAGAAATCTGAAATCGAGCTACAGCGAGAACGGAGAATGCGACGTGCCGGGTCAAAGGAACCAAGTCCCACCAGGGTGGACAACAGCCACGGCCAAGGTGCAGATGCAAAACCTAGAGCTCAAACCAACTCTATCGGTCTTGATGACCCTGAACAAGCACCTCGGATCTCGCGAGAATCTATCTTGAGACGACTCCGCAGTGAACAAGATCTCTATTCTGAAGCGGGATATGAAGACGCACCAGATCCAAGTCCTACTTCCCGCCATGGTCTCCCCCTTGACCCTGACGTTCCCATACCTTCACTGGAAGATCCGACTCACATGACAGTCGAAGAGATCACTGAGGAGCGCATTACTATCAAGGAGGAGAACTCGGACGAAACTGATCTGTACTCCATACCAGATCTCTACAGCGGCTCGCAGGGCTCGGAGAACGGGATTGACGATGATGACACCAGCCAATACTCTCAGCCATCTCTTGCGCCACAGACACGGTTCAACTACGAGGAAGGGCAAGATACACCCAGGGCCCAGAGTCCTATTCGTGAGCCTGAAAAGAAAAGTCTGCCGTCTGAACGCGTGTCATTGCCAGACTTTATGGATTTCGGCCAAAGTAGCAGCTTCGATTTAGGTCTTGAGTCGTACTTGACGCCTTCTCCGCCGCTTGATGAGGAGCGTCTGCCAAATCCGTTGGGCAAAGATATATTGAAGGAGCTTGCCTTGGACAAGCCACTTCCAAATCTTGCGACGTTGAGAGACTCAATCCAGCGACCAATAACCCCAGAGGATCAGCTTGAACCACCTCGCTTCCCAGGTCAGGACGAAGGTAGCGCAGAACCCGGTACTCCCGAATCTGTCATCCGCCACCCAGTTGCCCAGTCACCATCTCCCGACCTTGATGACGCTGAAACGAGCGAACCAGGTCCAGCCGTGCCATCAAAAGACGAGCTCGACTCTCTGTCAGCTCCGTTCGGGTACCAATCAAGCAGGGAAGAAGCTACCACAGCAGTAATAGAGCGACCGCCAATTCCAGAGCGCCATCACAAGCAAGAATCTCTAAATGCGACAGAGCCGACTGGCGAAAATGAGACCCACGAGACACTTGCCCCAAAATCAGAAAATAAACGGATCAGCAGCCTCGTACAGCTTGAAATACCCAGAGATCACAGCGACGAGGGATTAGGCTTTGGCCTAGAGAAGGAGTTTGATCGGGTTGTAGAAGCACAAAAGGTAGCTTTTGAACTTTCCCTTGCCCGCTTACATTATCCCTTTCATGGACGCTTCCCTTCTTCGGAACTTCCTGCCGCCAAGGATGTCCCAAGGCAAGATGTATCCCAATCGATAGTGAGAGACATACCAAACCTGCGGCCACAGGGTGCTAGAGCTCTTCCCGGAGATCTGCGTGCTCGTGGACATCACTACCCTACTGATGGAAGTCATTTTGCTAATAGATCTCCTGGGAGACAGAGAGGATACTTGATGCGTCAGAACACCAAAGTCGTCGTTGCCAACAACCGCATCGAAGATGAGCCAAAAGCTGCTCCTGCCACAACCGAACCTGTGCGGGACGCCAACGATGTTGCTCAGGCCCCAAGAAAGATAAGCCAGCCGACTTGGACTGCAGAGCCGTGGAACGGTAAGTCTCGCCGCAAGAGCATTAGAGGCGTTGACAAGAGTCCGCGCAGGAAGGTCGCCGAACCCGCGCCCCCGCTTCCAGGACAAGCTAGCAATGTTCAAGATGCACTGGGCGCTGTTCAGGAAGACGAACTCGCCGAGGAGGAAGCAGAAGAGTTTGAGGATGGGACCGAGAGGGGAAGGCTGTTTGTCAAAGTCGTGGGGCTCAAAGACCTTGACCTGCCGCTCCCTCGAGGTATGTTGAGATGTTCCTTGGTCAACGGATCTGTGCTGACTTAATACCAGAAGAGAATACTCACTTCGCCCTGACACTAGATAACGGTCTTCATTGTGTGACCACCGCATGGCTTGATCTCGGAAGAAGCGCACCTATCGGTCAGGAATTCGAGCTTGTTGTTCTGAACGAGCTTGAGTTCCAGCTCACGCTGCAGATGAAACTGGAGGAGCGCAAGGTCGAGCGACCACAGTCACCAACGAAAGCTCCTGCTTCACCAACCAAGAAACAAGGCACGTTTGGGCGACTCTTTGGTTCACCAAAGAAGCGGAAAGAGCTTGAAATTCAGAAGCAACAAGAAGCCGAGGCACGACAGTCGGCCATCAGACCACGTACACCTCCTTCCGCATATGAGCTTGTGCAAGGTCTTGTCGCGAAGGATGGCACCTTTGCAAGAGCGTATGTTGCATTGAACGAACACGAAAAGCAGGCTTTTGGTCGACCTTACTCAGTCGACATAACGTGTTTCAATGAATGGGCTATGGAGGAAGTCTCGGTGGGTAGCTCGAGGAGTAAGAAAAGTCCCGCTTTGCAGCGCAAACCCCCTTATCCAATTGGCAAGCTGGAATTGCAAATGATGTACGTGCCGAAGCCGAAGGGTGCGAAGGATGAGGAAATGCCGAAGAGCATGAATAGCGCGGTTAGGGAGCTGAGAGAGGCGGAAACAAAGGCAAATCAACAGAATCAACACCATGCTTGGGAAGGATATCTGAGCCAACAAGGTGGTGACTGTCCAGTGAGTACTCATGTCATTGTGCGTCTCCAGGGCCCACTCGCTAACAGAGAACAGTACTGGCGGAGACGCTTCTTCAAGCTGGCAGGCACAAAATTGACCGCTTATCATGAAACGACACTCCAGCCTCGTGCTACGATTAACCTCGCCAAAGCCTCCAAGCTTATCGACGACAAGCCCGCTCTCACGCAGAAGGAGGTCTCCACGAAGGGCGGAAGACGCAAGTCCGCCTTTGCGGAAGAAGAAGAGGGCTACATGTTTGTCGAGGAGGGCTTCCGCATCCGCTTCGCCAATGGCGAGGTCATAGATTTCTATGCTGACTCGGCTGCGGCGAAGGACGAATGGATGAAGGTTCTTTGCGAAGTTGTCGGTAAAGGTGCTTCCTCTGGAACGCAGGCCAAGCGGTGGACGGAGATGGTGCTCAAAAGAGAAAAGAGCGTTATGGCGAAAGACAAGAAGATGAAGGCAGAGGCTGCGGCGGTGCCTTCGAGTCCGTCGAAGGGCAGTAAAGAGAGGCAGAAGCAGATGCAAGCTCATGCATCAGAGATGCCGATGCGACCAGCTTCGGCAAGAGAGCAGCAGGTTGGTGGGTTAGACTTCGGAGGGCCGTCACCAGATGCCAAGGGCCAGTACAGAACTCAGGCGCCAAGGCCACAAGGGTATGTGAGGACGGAGAGCTATCAGCCGCAATCCCACCTTCCACAGCCAACGTCGAAGAGTCAGGCGAACAGCCCGGTCAAGACGAAGATGTCGCCCGAGGAGAAGCGGAAGAAGACGAGGAGCATGATCGATATGATGTATCAGTGATTGATCATCTAACTGTGCTGATAGCGCGATGCTTTGGGCGGATGGGTGGCTGGATGGTTTGTTGGAGAGGTTTGGCGTTTTGAATGATTGATTGACCGAGTACATGATCCATCTCTTTTCTGTACAGACTCTCTATTCAGGTTTATATTCAGCCTGGCAAGAACTGGAGCGTATGGATAGCATCAAAGCCAACAAGTCGAAACGAAGACAGCCTTTAATGCCATAAAAGTTCTACAAATGATTAACGCTTCGACCCTCGATGTTACAGAAGGGCAAATTTCTTAATGCCCTCGATTTTCATTCGACATGGCCTCGTAGTTCTGGGGCCACCATTTCCCCTGTCTAAAATTGGTCGACCGGCTTGAGTCTTCGTCGTAAGACCACAATATTCTTCGTCATTGGCATGTCTCTATGACAATGGAGCCCGGTGAAAGAAAGAATCAGATATGGGAAGGCTGTAGGCAGCCTCCGTGATAGGAGACGCATCCAAATCCATCTCTACCCCTGCAACCACATGTACCCTCCACGGAGGACTAACCTGATGGTGGCCTGACCTAAGATTCTTAGTTCCGCAATTTGCCTGTATCAAATTCTCGAACATGCTCACCTCTTGTAACAATTCTCATTGTCGTGATATGCCACTTAACCTTCTAGACTGAGCCGTCCCCCAACTCGACGCCAATCTCCTCAATGGACGAGCTTGGACTTGTCACGCTTCGCACGTCTGACTCCGTAGCACCCTGAACTGACCTCGACCTGACAACCCTGTTTCCATGAATACTTCAACCGCTCATTTCACAACCCACCCTGAATACTGAAACTCCCCAAAATAATCACGAGCACGCAGATCTGGCCCCACAGAAACGGCATCCACGTGCTCATCTTGTAGTGTCCAGCACTGTACACGGCGCCCAGCACCAACCCGACAACGCTACCCGCGAGCAAGGCCTCGATCCCGCCCACGACGCAGTAGATGACCGGCACGATCCAGACCCAGCCCAGCGTCTGTTTCACCGAGGTGCTCGCGGCGTAGTCTTTGTGGCGGAGCGTGAAGGCGGAGCGCAGCTGCATGAGCACGGCCCAGGCGGCGGCGAAGACGTGCACGGCGCCGTACATGAGGAGCGTCCAGTACAACGTGAAGCGCCAGATGTCGGTCGTGTAGTACAGGTAGGCCGGGGTGCCGGGGGTGGCGCGGACGGGCCAGTAGAGCGAAGGCCAGTGAGGCGCGACGTAGTTGTGTGGGACTTCGGTCGTGGAGGTGGGCATTGTCGGTGTATGAGAGATGGGTGGCGTGGAGTTCCAGGGTTCAGGGTGAAGTAGGGTGTGATGTGATGGAACAGGAGTGGAAGGCAGGCATCCCGCTGTATTCCAATGACAGCTTCTCTAGGCTGGCTTGGAGCTAAAGGACTTTCTGTTCTTTTGTAGCTTGAGACGTTGCTTGGGGAAGAGCTTCACTTCGGAGCGGAAAAACAGAGCGCCGTGCCTTTTGGTTCTCCGCGATGCAGGCACTCGAGGCGACTATTTCGAACATTGTCCGCCAATCGACCACTGTAATTTATTCACATTTTCGAACTCTGACAAGAGCTTAGAGTAATTATTGTCTGAAAGCCCTTGATAGCTTTAGTTATGGACAGTTGCTTGAAGTCTATGTGTAAAGAGCCCGCGCCAGTACTATGCCCTGTGTATGAACAATCCCTAGAGAGTAATTACTTGACAGCATTGCCCGTAGTAGGAAGGATTTGAACAATCCTATCGATTTAATAGCTGGAGTAAGTACCATGAATTTTGGCCGATACAATGTAGCCTCCTACGTATGTCTGCAGTACCGCAAGAACTACTGAAGTAGAGGGTCCTGAGGTTATGTCAGCGTTTGAGTTCCAGCATATGAAGAGAATAGAAAGGTCTTGACTTACCCTGAAATGTTTCTGGGAATTGTTCTGCTTCTCCACTTTGGCTTGATACCTGTTCTGAGCCCGTTCGCCATGTCTTCGATCCCTTTTTTCTGCAGCAATTGCGAAGTTCTTTTGTGCAGATGTTACGCCCAACATACCTCCTTCATTCCTGCGGGCAATTTGACTGCGACGCAACTGTGGCGAGTCTGGTATATCTTCCATCTCACTGTCATCGTCCTCGCCGTTCTCGAGCATTCGTTGTGCACGCTCATTGCGCTCAGCCGCAGACGGGTACGAGTGCAGGTTTTGGCGATAATACTTCCTCAAACTCCTATGTCCGATTGTCCGCCCGTTAGGCAAGTGTAGCTCGTAATCGTCATGGAAAACTGCATTCGCGCCGTGGTGATGAGCATGGGAGTGGAAGCCATCTTTGCTACGGTGCGGTCTTGCGTCGGTGTGGGAATGATGTCTGTGCATTGGCAATCGCTCATACTGGTGCGAATGGTCGTCAATAGGTACGGAGGTAAGTTCTGCAGAGTCCAGAGAGGAGAAGGACGAATCAGTTTCCCAACCCTCATCGTCGCCATTGTCTTCGCCACTCGATTGCGAGGATTTTGGGAGTCTCACGCCGCCATCTTCATTTCGCGATGGCTCGTCCATGTCTGCGTCCTCATCTGGATCTTCGTCGGAATATGTACTGGAGAAGTCGTAATACTGGCCGACTTCAATCATTTCCTCTTCGGTCTCGAAGGCAATCATGCAATGACCTTTGTCACGCATATGTGTCTGTACAGCACTTGTCGTGTTCTTCAGTTTGTGGCAATATAGGCATTCATTGTTTTCGTTGATCTTGGCTTGGAAGTATTTCAATAGACCTTCAAGGTCGACAAGATAATTCTGTTCCGGAATGAAGAGTCCATGGAACTTGGTCATGTGGACGATGTTGAGCTTGGTCGTTGGAGAATCATAATTACAGAACAGACATCGAGAAAGCGGAATCTCCGATGGGCCGTCTTCTGAAGCTGCAGGTGGGTTTGCTGCCGCAGGCGGCGACAGTGGATGTTCTTGTCGAGGTTCAGCTTCTGGTTTTCTCGATATAGGATCATTTTCGTCTGATAGCGACGCATTCTTCAGTCCGTCTACGACTTGCTCAAAGCCTGCTTCGGCTTCGAGGTCTTTCCGCGATTTAGGAGTCACACTGGTTGGCTCTCCCTGAGGGATCGTAGAGCTCGCCATAGAAGCGGCCTCTGCAGAGGATCCTTTCTGTGAAGTTGCTAATCTCAACTTGTGTTTCTGGCTCCCAATATGGTTCTGGTAGGCATTTTCGCTGAAGTAGGTCTTCTGGCAGATACCACAAGTCTTTTGGAAGGAAGCCTTATCTGCTGCAGCATTCGTACTGGCTTGTGCCGTAAGGACTTTCTCGTTGAAGACTTCGGAAGAGATTGGTGGAAGGGAAGCAACGCGGCGTTTTAAGTTGTATCGGCTGTCAATTTGTCAGTCGGACCTTCTGAGCAAAGACAGAAAAAAGCTGTGGAACTTACTGCCAGTCACTTCTCATGTGCGTACGCTGTGCTTCGCTGGTTCTGAAGGCCACCGCACATGAGTTGCAGGTGTACGGATGGGTTTGGGTAAGATCCGGAGTCCCCTCCATGGTGCGAGGATCGCAGTAAGCTCTATTGGAAGGCAGAAAGGGTGGGCGAGGGGAAGCAATAAGTAAGGGACGCTAGGAATACGTTGTAACCTCACATTCGGAACTGCAGGCGTCTCAGGCGGAATTTACTATTCAAGCAGCTTGTGGCTAGCAGAAGTGACGTCTGTGCTCCCGAGCAATCAAAGCCGCCACAATCGCATTTATCAGCCACCATTGCCACCGGCGAAAGACCGGCGGCAAATATAGAGATGCTTGGTAGCAAGTGAAGGAGTGTGTGAGCTCGTAGCCCGCTTCGAGCTCTGGTCCAGCATGAAGGCCGGCTGACCCGGCAATCAAAAGACTTTAGCATTTCACAGGTTGGACTTAGGGTTTGGACGGAAAGGGATCCAAAAAGGATCATGAAGTCTTAACATTACAAGCTCGATCAGTACTCATCATTCGTGAGTCGTCAATGAATGCCCCAGTGTTATGCGAACCACGATATTCCTTCAAACGCCCCAAAACCATCGCTATGCTGTTTGCTAATTGGAAAAGGGTCCCAGTGCGACTTCAACAAAGTCAATGCTGCTCCAATTACTCCCATCCCCAGATACTGTACCCCAATTCATACTCAAGACGATAATCTTGGTGAAGTGTGGTAGCTTCAGAATGCACTAGGGTCGCCGATGCGTTAGTCTTCAACCCTTGTGCGACCGGCATGAAGGAGCGGGCTTTCAACACATGTACCGGGTAAGATTTGACATCATCATGGCTTTTAAAGGCCGCTGGAGCTTCAAGGCAAGATGCCAAGCAGCCCAATCAGGCAAGCGACCATGAGATAGATTGGTGGGACGATTGCTGATGCTGCATTAGGCGGAACAACCTTTCCGGACGAATTTACTGTCCAACCACTAGGAAGTCCGGATATGGAGGTTGGTATAGTACTGGTGATTGCCGTCTCCAATGTTGCAGTCGCGGAGCCAATCCACGGGTATATGGATGGAGTGACGAAGCTTGAGGTGGAATCTGCATGGGTGCCTTCAAATGGCAGCGGAACACTATAAGATGCTGGCGAAGTTATTGTCGGTGCTGCAGATGATGCAATGGTTGGGGCTGGGTCCGCCGGTGTGCCGTTGGAATTGATGGTGCCGCCGGTGGACCGGATTGACTGCCAGGTCCCAGTCGTGCCTGAGTATGTGTATTGGGAGCCCGTCGAGTAGTCAGTGACGGCGATAGACTTCAGGTACATCGTGTAAGGTCCAGCAGCGTAGTTTGTAAGTCCTCCGGCCCACTGGATCGTACCCGGTGGGTTGGAAGGGTCGCCACCACTCCATGCACCGACCTTTATGAACATGGGTGTCTGCGGATACTGGCCCGTTTCTGCTTCGGCGTAAGTCATTGCTCGGACTGTGACACCATCAATCTGCCAGACGATCTGTTCACTAGTCCAGTCAATGCTGTACATGTGGAACTCGTCGTGATTGTTAGGAGCATCGTGAGAAGCTCCTCGATTGTATGATGTTGTAATGCCCTTGCCAAAGTAGTTGCTTTGCACATGCGCGTCATCCCCTCCAAGCCACTCCCAGTCTATTTCATCCAAACAATCAGATTGAAGCACGGCAGAGCTAACAATGCCTACACCAGGTGCAGCTTTGATTTCGTAGTCGACGTGCCCAAACATGATATACCAATCCGATTGTAGCAAGGGTGAGTCTCCAGATTCTGCAATCGTGAACTCGGCGCCATTTGAGCCGTAAGTTACGGCGCCATGAGGTTGGAAGGAGCTCGAGGCACCCGAGGTGAAATCGATACTGACAGATTTGCCGAGAGCGGGGTCTGCCGGACAGTCGCCTTGAGTCCTGTCAGCGTGATAATCTTCTGGAGAAAGACGGGTCAAGTCGTACCTGACGTTAATGGGTTGCATGCAGTGTAAGTCTGTGCTGTTGATGCTGCTGGATAGAGTACAATCGCAGCCCAGAAAGCTGCAATGCCGGATGCGAGATGCATAGTGGAAGGTTGAGTATGGAGGAGTGGGTATTAGTACGGGTAGAGGAACGCCTGGGATCGTAAAAGGTGCTCTGTATGTGCAGAGAAAATATATGCCAAGGGAGGTGTGGTATGTCCTTGAAAAGCAGACAAGCAGAAAAAATTAGTCAAAAGCAAACACAAAGTACGCCTTCCCTTCACGAGTACAACAGCATGAGTTAGTCGACGACCTTCACGTTTCGCGCATTGGGAAGGTGCAAGGGCAAGTCGAGGGTTTTTGAGCAGGAAGCACGGCCGCAGGTTGATAGTTCCAACACTGGGTGGCTGGGGATGGGAAACGAAGGCACGTCAGCGAAAAATGAGTGTGCTTTGTACACGCCGTTTCATTCGTCAGCACGAGGGAAGTATGGCCTTGTGTACGTGAAGTCTAGACTTGGTTAACAATTTTTTCCAACCTCTTGAAGGTGAATTGAAGAGGTTGGTTCGTGACCTAAGCCAAGAATGGACAAGGTTTAGCAAACCCCCGCGTTTGCGGGACAACGATTTTCATAAAGCGGCGACATCTCGGCGATCGTGCCCCTTGCCGCTTTGCCAACTATAAAAGCCCCGTCCCCCTCTGCTGTTGCACTCCAGATTATTTCTTCGAGTGTTACTCGCGGCTTCCTAGATCGCCCTTCGCCTCGCTCACCCGCAGCTGCCCTACTCCAGCCCCCCTTCCTTGGTGCTCCAATCACCTTCCCTCCTTCAGCGAGCGACTTGTGCCAGGCGCTGCTCTTGTTTACCCACCCTTCGATCACACCTTTCTCGTTAATAGTCTGGCTTCTATCTCATTGACTACATTGTACACTGTAAGGCTAAATCTACATACGTCCATAATGCCAAGCTTTATCAAATGCTTCATCGATAACCAGCCTGCTTCAGCATTAATGGTGAGCAAGCAGTGCCATTCAGAGTAAGGAAAATGTCGTCCTTAAGCACGCGCTACTTCAGGAGGGCGGCGATACTCGGGGTACCAATCGTTCCAGCCGCGCAAGTAGTAATACATGTCCACCATGACGTCTTGGTAAGCGACCCTCATCCAGCCCACCTTGTGCTGCGTGCAGCCTTCGATCGACTCTTCTACCTCCTCTCTGGGACCCGGTCTGGACGGCTCCCAGTCCTTCCATATGAGGTTGACAAAGCCATCGCTGATGATGTCCGGTTGCGGAGGTGACGGTGCGTCGTGGACGACAGACTCCAACGCTACGGCGTCCACCTGCACGCAGTACCTGTAGCGCTGGGAGAGAGCTGGCCCCGTGCCTTGCTCCTGCTGCGGTGCAGTGGCGGCCCATTGCTTGAAATGCTCGCGGACAACGGATGTGCTGGCGCCGTCCAAAATGGACCGGTCCTCGAAGACGGTAATGCTGAGGCTGTCCATCATATCCAGTCCATTATAGATCTCTAGTGTATACCGGATTTGGCCGCGTAGACGCTCCATGAACTGGCCCCAGTCGTCGTCGCTTTCGTAGGTGCAGCGATAGATCGCGAACCCCCACGTTCGATGACCATCTTCCTGGAGATACCTCTCAATGTTGTCGGCGTTGTTGTTATGCGTGGAATATTGGGGCGTCCGTCGTGAGGGCGTCGGTGGGGACATTGTGTATTGTCGTGCAGTGTAATGGTAGAATTAAGAAGATGGCGAAACTCTTCAATTGTAACTTATGGTTGGTGCTGGAGGAGGAAGAGAAGCACAATCGTTCTTCCAAAGAATGTAGCTAGGTCAACAAGTGATATTGAGGCGAATATCCAGAGTCGAGCAAAGTGTCGACTCGTGAAAATCGTGCGGGTGAACCCCCTGTCACCGTCTTAGCCCAATACGCTAAACGCGAAGTGGTTTAGTTTGTCTTGGCAGGTATCTGCCGCTTTTGATGGGTATAAAGGACCCCGTCCCCTCTCGCCGCTTTGCCATTCCCTCAACCGTTCTTTCCTCCTGCCCCGTCCTCTTCGTCAAGACTTGCTCCCGGCCCGCCGGCACGGTGCCGCAGTGTCTCAGCCATGCAGACAACAAGCACCAATCCTGGCCGCGCCCCATCCACTTCCTCGACCACAGACCGGGTACCTACCCACTGCTGGCCCAGTCGGACGCTCGCCGTCGCGACCTCGAGGTCGAGGTCTAACACGCTACCAATCGTGAAAATGCCTCACCAGCCACCCTGCCTGAATCTCCGGCCAGCCGACCTCCAATATTTGGCCCACCTGACCGTGTGACTCCTCGAAGTGGAGATCCTGAGAATCAGAGTGACGGGCCCGCCGACGAAACCGGGCTGTCGAGACCCAATCATTTCCGTGAGTACGACCTAGGCAGAGGCCTGACTGTCCCTGGGGCTGACGTGGAATTACGGCCTCTAACATGACCGTCCGTTGAATCATTCCTTGCGAACCAATCGAGTGTTTAGGGTGTCATCCTGACGGCCTACAAGTTTCGCAGGCCGTGGTTGTCTACGCTGCGATGGGCTGTGATGCACTGCCTGTACCAACTCGGCGTAGACCAGGTGATGTGCGCTAGCCGTTTGGGCCGCATCGGCCCCCCGGATCGACCTGCGTCTCCCTGCCTGCATTTGCTGAGACATTGTGGGCCACAGCTTGTGGATCCTCGTGTTGGGCCACGCGGTCGGCAAGTATCTCTCGGTTCCTGAGCCACTTATGAACACTGCAGATCTCAGTAGCGCGGGCTCTAGTCTTACCCTGGTGTCATCTCAGGCCTGCACCCACCCTTTTGATTCGCCGTAGGCTCCAGGATGCTACCGATAGCTGAATTGGCCGACTCGCACTGCCCCGGTTTGGGGCTTGGTCTCGTTGGCACTGTCTACTTCGACGTCAGTTGAGCCCTGTCTCATTGGACGATTGACTGGGGTTAGGGCGGAGCCCACTTCGTCGTGTCTCGGAGTGGCCGCGGAAAGACCTCGGGCTTCGTGACATCGCCCTGTGGCTATACTGCGAAGCCAGGGGCTTCACAGCCTCTGGAGGTCTACGCCTCTTTCCGCCAATGAACAAGACCGAGCTCTCAGGCGATGGCCCGTCTGACAGGCATTCATATTAATCAAATCCTGGTCGTTTATTTGCTTCCTCACACCTCACATCTCTCTCAACCATGCGATTTAGGCCCATTTAGTCATCTTAAGAGCTATTATAGCAAGAACCTCAAATCTTTTATCGCACCAGGCGATACGCAAGTGACTCGCGCTCGATTCAACGTCCTCTATCACCGCGCTCGCGAGGAAGGTCTCACGGCTCAATATATACTAGCGGGTTGGCGGCGGAGTGGTCTTTATCCTCTCGATGCCCGCAAAGTGCTAGATAGACCTGAAGTGGCGCGTTATAGAGCGACAACTCCTGATCTCGCACCTCCCCAGAATCGTCTTACCCTCACTCCTCAAGATGACTACGAATATGGGCAAATCCGAGAAGCCCTGAACGCAAAACTCACCCGATCCGGACGACAGCTTCAAAAACAGCTCTCTCACGCTTATTTGCGCGAGTCTAGCGCTCGCAAGCTTCTCTCTTTCGAGGTCTCGAAGGCGCGTAAGCGAACCCTAGAGGATGAGGTTCAAGAGACGACAAAAAGGTTAAAGAAACAGGATGACAAGCGTACCTGGGATACGACCGAGATCTTCAAGGCAAGAGGCTACACCGCGGAAGAAACCACGGGCTATATAGACGTTCTGCCCAATCGGGCACTAATCTATAATGTAGAAGAAGAGCCAAATATATAGAGAATCTATATGCAAAGCCTTAAATCATGCACCCTCGAGATGGCGTCGTTGTGATGGTAAACGTGCCTAATGGCCTACACCAAAAAGTGGCCGGAAATGTGGTGTGGCCGGAAAACTGGTGGCCGACGTTAGAAGTGGCACCCTTTTTAAGGAAAGTATGCCGAAGTCAGCACCTCCTCGAACGCAACGTGGCTGGCTGAACTGCGAAGATGGTTTGCTCAACGCAACATGCTTCGCTGGCTGTCGGTGGCGCCGTGAAACTTGAGGACCTCAGGTCGCCACAAACGCCAGTCGAGACGCATGTCTCAGCTGTCCACATCGTGGAGGACTGCAGGATGTCGCTGGAAAGTCGGATGTATCTGATGTGCTGTCGTCCGCGAAAGCCACGGTGTAGGGCGGAGCCAATGGCACATTGGACAGAGCGCACCTAGCTCGAAGAAACTTCAGCTTCGAAACGTGCGCTGGCGATGTGTATCTACATGCGGTAGCATTATGCCCATTCTTCCAGTGGAGCTGTTCGAAGTGGCGCTTCCTTTGTGCGTTGTGGCGACCTGAGCTCCTCAAGCTGAACGGAATGGTGTCAAAACAACCGTTCATCCGGATACGCCCAGCGAGTATATGAGCGGTCCCTGGTTCATCAGTTTGCGAATCTCGGATTCGGATTGTCTCAGTAGGTTTTCAAATGACAATGCTCTCGAAGATGCTCGCGTTCATCATCTATTTCACTATTGCTGCTGCGCAACTATTCACCGTCCAGAATCCAGATCTCTCGCTTCCGTCACAGCTCATACCAGGCTTTCTGGGAGGCCCGCTGGGTCTGACAGATGAACGTCACCAGCTGATCCAACTCGGTGACATTACTCCAGTCTCGGATACTAATGGCCAGCCGCGTTGTTGTGAGTGATTTTCTTTACTATTTTTTGCTACACTAGGATCTATCCCTAATATCTTACTAGGTCCGCCTGGAACCATTAATGACGGCACTTCCTGCGTGTTCCCAGAAAGCTCAATCTGCCCACCAGACACACATCTGGTAGACAACTTTTGCGTTAGCAACAAGCCACCAGTATGTCCCCCTGGAAGTATACCCAAGGGAAATGCCTGTGTTTCTCCACCCGTGTGCCTATCTCCCGCGACTTTCAACGCCTCCTCGCACACGTGCGAGTCATCGGCTCATATCCGCTGCCCAGATGGCTTCGACTTTCGCGACGGGGATTGCGTGTCCAAGGACGGCCCAAAGTGTGAGATCGGCTTCCACATGGGAGATGTCCTATGCGTCTCCGACAATCCACCCACTTGTACTGGTGATCTCAAGTTCAACGATGGGAAATGCGTCAGCAAAGACCCTCCCCAGTGTCCCACTGGGAGTAATCCCACTGAGGACGGTAATTGTCTAACGACTTCGGAACCCACTTGCGATGACGGCTTCGAATTTAAGGCTCCACAGTGTGTGCGCAAACTACCTCCAGGATGTCCTGATGATACTTTCAAATTCAATGGTGAGGTGTGTGAGTCAAAAGTGCCGCCGACATGCACTACTGGCAAGATCATCGACAATCAATGTGTCGACGACGCTACATGTCCCAATGGAGCCACCATCGAAGGCAACGAATGCAAAGAAACTACCGATGCAAAATGTCCGAAGGGAAGCCACAGCTCACTGGACGAAGCGAGTAAGACCTCGGTATGCTGTCTGGACGGGCTCGAATTTGATGGCAAGGTCTGTCATGCGCCTGGAACCGACCCCAACAATTGCCCGTCTGGTACAACATTCGACGCTACCTCGAACATGTGCGTTCGAAGCCCAGAAAACGTGATATGCGAAAGCGGGTTCCAACTACAAGAAGACCAATGCGTTAGAACGACACCGCTCCAGTGCCCTGGTAGTGGTAAGCTCGTCGGCAACAAATGCATCTTTGACAAGCCGACCTGTCCATCTGGGTCAACCCTGTCACGAGATCGATGTATCAGCGATAAGGGCCTGCCATCATGCCCAACGGGCTCGCATCTATGTGGGGGCTCTTGTGTATCCGACAAGCCGCCCAGCTGCCCGGTTGGTAGAGACAACGGTCAGGGTGGCTGTGTGCTCACCGGCCTCCCCACCTGCCCAGATCCCAAATCGAAGCTAGTGGGTCGGCTGTGCGTCTATCCGGATCAACCTGCCTGCGAAAGCGGTTTGCCGATGATCAACAAAGCCTGCACCTCGCCGATACCGCCGGTATGTCGCAAGGGTGCCAGCCCCAGAGACGGCAAGTGCGTCTCATTGACACCTGTCAGCTGCGTGAGTGGGTTCAAGTGGAATGGTCAGAATTGTGCTAGTGACGCAGAGCTCTGTCCGAACGGCGGAGCGTTCGACGGCACATCTTGCGTCCTCAAGAAGCGGCCAACCTGCCCTGAGGGCAGCGCATTGAACAATGGTCGCTGCGTGTCGACCAACATCACCTGTCCTGGGAAGACGACCTGGGACGGCCATGCCTGCGTTAGCACCGGCACTCCGGAATGCGTGGGCACCGACCTCGAGCTCCGTGGCACCCAATGTGTTTCGAAGAAGGGCCCGGGTTGCACAACCGGCAAACTTGAAGGTGGGCAATGCGTTGCTGGAGAGCCTACGTGCCCGCCTCGGACACACCGGAGAGGGAGCGACTGCATTGCCGACGATCCACCTCAATGCGGTCCCGGCACTCACCACGTGGGCGATCAGTGTGTTTCGGAAGTTCCGCCGACATGCCCACAGGGACTCGAACCCGACGGAGATGACTGCGTCAGTACTCCTACCTGCCCAGAGGGCACTCGCTGGGATGGTAAGCAGTGCTCCGTTGGCTCATCGTATAGGTGTTTTGAGTTCGGACCCTTCTGTCCCAAGATTCAGCCGTCGAGGCCAGTTATCGATGCACCCAAATCAGCTCGAGAGTAGGAGGAGAGGAAGGAGAAGATAAATCACTATCAGCTACGTTGGGTGCATTAGTCAGTCTATATTGCAAAACAGAGATGTTCGCGTCAGCCTTCCATCAGCCTTGTTCATTCCTGTATTTATTCTCCCCATGCCACAGAACCACACATCACATTGATTGCACAGTCTACAAGATTTGGCGATGACTATGACCCGATCATGCATTGAATTCGACCAATCTATCTCCTACTGGAATCTCTGAATTTCTATCTCATTAAATTCGCTTAAACCATATCCGGTCAATTGCTTCAACCGCCCTGCCCAACTGGCCTGTCGCTGATAGTTGCGACCAGTCCTCTCAATTGAAACTTGCAAAGCCGAGCCGGGCACTGCCACCTGGTTACTCGTTCTTTCGGTTGACACTGATGTATACATCAGAACGGCTATGGAA
>Ga0335072_10004368_pt1 | contig 21042 bp, 20 predicted proteins | sample Lox_Sample_21_FD_206725 | JGI IMG/M metagenome (GOLD analysis project Ga0335072, IMG submission 206725) | Soil microbial communities from Loxahatchee National Wildlife Refuge, Florida, United States - Lox_Sample_2.1 | ecosystem: Environmental > Terrestrial > Soil > Wetlands | place: USA...
AATTTCGCTCTATTCGCTCGAAAATGAGCTCTTTGAGCTTCGTACGAAGCTCAAAGAATTCCTCGAGGCGCTATTCCCCATTAGGACGGCTCGCCAACTCTCTTTCAACCTCACCTCCTTCTTCCTGGTGCGCTCTAGCTGCAGAAAGCGCCTCACTCGTCCTTCTCTTGCGAGGCTGCTTATCCTTACTGCCAGCAGGCCTCCCACGGCGCTTCCTTGACGGCTCTTGAGTGTTCTGAGGCGCCTGAGAGGCCTCAATATCCTCAATGTCCATGTATTCGTCGTCGGTAGGTAGAGAAGTAGTAATATCGATGGTATTGACGGTATCCGCAGAGGTAGGAGGCGCTTGAGTGGAGGATCGACGTGCATTGAGTGCCTGGAGGCTAGATTAGCTCATTTTTGATCAAATCGATGTTGTTGTACCTACCGCAGAGGAACGAGGAGCTCCATTAAGCTCAAAGGCTGAAGGATCGCGCTGAGTACTTGAATCTGGCTTCCCTTTGCGCGGACGGCCTTTTGATCGTATTTTGAGAGGTGGCAAGAGTGCTGGAGGCACTACCGGGGTCTCCAGAAGCACGGGATCAATGGTGTTGATGTCGATTGACCTGCTTGATGCGGTAAGTCATCAAAGGGGTCGTTCCGCTCTGGAAAAACTGGACGAGGCTCATTGAAGGTGCTATTCTGTGGAATCTCGCGCGGAGGCCTCTGAAAGAGCCAGAAGAGGTCAAAGAAGCCTGCAGTAACCGTCTGATCGCGAGAGAGCAAGCCTTTGATCGTGTGACTGCACGGTATCCCCATCGTTCTCTGGAAGGTGCCTGTGCAGTCATTCTTGAGCTTCGCATAGAGATCCTCAAAGGCCCCCTTCCGAGTGTTGAAGTTGAGAATGACGTATGAGCTCAGGAACACGCGTGGGGTGCTCACGAATACGCGCAAAATTTTAGCAGGGGGTGTGCAAAAACCCAGTAAGGGGTGTGCGTAAACTTAGTACTGTAGGGGGGTGTACGAATACCGGCGGCCTATAGTTAATTAAATAAAATAAAAAATGGCGCTGCCAGGAATTAAAGGTAATATGGTGGTTATATACCAAGCGTATGGAATGTGATCCGCAGATCTGTGGTCGCATCCCTGTATGCGCTCCCACTCACTGGCCTATTTCACTTTTCATCTCTAACGTATTTATCGTTCGACATTCTCCTTCACAGTCGCTCTAAATTGCGTGCCGAGCAGCAGCTAGGCTCAAACTCACTCGCTCACCCATATCCTCGCCTTCTACCTCATCCCTCCAGCTACGCTCTGAACTCCAGGTGAAGATAAAGGGGCTATGTGCTTTGACCGATGGTCGTGCCAGAGTATCGAGGCTCGACTTCATGCATCCTTCCCATACAGCTTGACGTGATAGTGAAGCAACCGGCTGAGGTATGGAAGGAATCGTCAGCGTACATGAGGCTGACAAAGAAGATCGCGAACAACTTCTTAGTCGAACGGAAAATTCTGGAAGAGCTGGGAGCCCATCCTAGGATTGTGAAGTATCACTCCCCGTTTCCGCAGCACCGCGGCTCTTTGCTAACACTCCCAGATACCATGGATGGCAAGACGAGCCCGAAAGCCTACGGGGCTTGCTCCTTTCCAAAGCTAGCCATGGCAGCCTCCAAAGTTACCTTGACGCGAACCACGATGGCATTCCGCTCTCTATTCAGCAACGGTGGTGCCGACAAGTTGTAGAATCTATCTCATACATACACCATCACGGTGTGATACACTCTGATCTACGGCCTGACAACTTCCTGGTACATGCGACCATACCGACGTCGCTGGATCTGTGGCTTTGCGACTTCGGTGGCTCGACCTGCGAGAAGCTCGGCGTGGACGGCAAACAGCTTCCTGACCCGGGTTTCTTCGATCCAAATGCAGAGTGGGTGTCAACAACAGCGACCGACATATTCAGCGTCGGCTCCGTTCTCTACAGCATCGTCTCGGGACATTGGCCGCATAGAGACCCCGGGCCGTTCAAGTCCGCGGAAGATTCTCGTAGCTATGATAAACTGGTTGAGGAACGTTTCAAGAATCGGGAATACCCAGATGTCGATCAACTTTTTGGAGGTGGCATCATCCATGGGTGCTGGACGGGAAAGTACTCGAGCGCGGATGATGTCTTACAAGCGCTGGACCAAGAGATAAAGATGACACTTGACTGTGGATTCGGAGTTGTCGGCTTCATAGAAAACTACGGTTACCACTACCTCGTCGAGCCTTCTCTCGTTCTGAGCTATTCCGACAGACAAATGAGTGACGTGCATAAAATTCAATGAGCGTTGCCGGAATGCCTCACAATTCGCACTCGTCATTATACCCGCAGCCTCGTACTCTGAAGCCTTAAAGCCCTTGTCGTTTCGTCAGCAACAGACGGCCAAATGCGAATCGGCGTAGTGCGAGGAAACGTACAAATCGAGTTCATGGGTTGCTACACCCGTACTTTCCACATTTCTCTGAAGATCTCTTAGATCCCAAACGGTTTATCTTAACTTGGTGGTCCGGCTTATCCTGATCTGAGCATGGAGAAAAGCTCATATCCGACTCCACCGCGTCTCCGCACGCATAAACGGTAGTGGCGACAGTCTTCTCGCATATGACGATGTGAACTTCTGTGTTTGATGGGAAGGACAGGCAGCCCAAAACATACCAGGTGTTAAATTTTTGTGTGTACAGAAAGGTGGAGAACAGACTGTCCTCACTCCGCCTCGTTGCTCGTTGATACTTATGCTTCCGACGCCCGAGTCCGCGGGCCGCCCATGCATGTGTTCGTGATCCTGCAGAAGGAGACTTTGGGCTATGTAGGAGGCAGAATTTCGCTGTATACCCTGGCCGTAGCCACCCGTTCAATTTTGTCTCGTTAGGCATTAATCCGAACAGTTATTCAACAAGGATTGTGGAAGCCTTAGGCCAATACGTTCACTGTCAGGGCTGCTGAGATTTGTCCCCCGGTTTTTAAGATTTTGTCCCCCCTTTAAGATTTGTCCCCCCCGCTAGTGGTAATTGAAATTACTGGCTTAATACAACCTAGCGCATAATTTCGCGCCTCTCTGTCGCCCGTCATTCTTGCCCTCAGACCTACGCGCCACCCCTTTGTTCCCTACAATCCTTCCTTTCCGCTCACCTACGATATCTTCGGCAAGTCTCTCGTACTATGCCTTATTCCCTTCCTTTCCTTGTGTTATTATATGGGTTTTGCTTCGGCTTTTCTCCCGCATTCAATGCCAAAAAAAAAAGGGAGCCAAAGTCCTTCTCTCACCTCCACGTGGTGGCTCCTGGAAACTAGTACGATATGTTCGACTAGGCCAACGAGATAGGCTCATGTATTTAATCAATGGAGAGATTTCGAAGTAGTACTGCTATACCTTTCCCTTTAGTGCCCTCTGTGTGAATCTCAGCTGCAGAAACCTCGTGGTTGAGGCGTAGGAGAGGGCAATTCGCTGGGATGCAGTAGCCCTCTATTGACACCAAATTGCTAGGACGGTACCTGTTGCCCTACCCACTACGGGGCCAAAAGGACAAGATAATCGAATCTAGTGCGATTCTCGCAGGTACCGATACATATAGCTCCTCACACAAATCGGCTCGAAAACGCACTGTTTGAGCCCCATGAAGAGCATCACGTTACGAACACCAGCGGCCTAGAAATACCGTGAAAAACTTTTTGGGCTGCACGTTTTCGCTTTAGAATAACTAATCGCAAATCCAAAAATTGTAAAGTACGATACGCCTTGGGCTCTGAAAGCCAACGTCTCCTTTCCCATTAGGCTTCTAGCGCTTGACTCACATCGAGGAATTCTGAATTACTATTCTTCTGAACGGTCTAAAAGCATCTAAACTAGGTAGCTTACAAGAAACCCCGAGGCCCCGAAACCTTACCGTCGCGTACATCTATGGCTGTTACAGCATAGCTGAGACGGAAAGTTGGGCATTTGGAAGGTGTTCAAACATTGGCGTTACGATCGTCGTCGCATTGCATTGGCGTCGTGGGCATTAGACAACAGCATGTAGATCAACCAGCGATATTTCTCTCAGAGATTAGGAATGTATGTCTAGTCTGCGAGTAGAAGACCTTACATTTTGCGCATTCAAACCTTCTGGTTAATTTTTTTTTTAGGTTTGGAGTAGTAATATGTCTTAGCCAACGGTCGTCATGTGCCTCCATTGATTCAGGGGTTCAGTCATCTTCATTTCTTCTCGAGCTAATATGGCAGTAGCGACGACCTTCTGACTCCATCTTCCGTCCGTGCCCAGAGCCGAAAGCGGCTTCAGCTCGCTTCTCTGAATGATTTCCATTGATGGCGTCCATGGCGAGCGCTGACAGACACACTTAGAGCCAATGACGGCCAATCCATACGAGCGTACGCCATGACCATACGATACGCCACCGCGAAGCCTAGCTTTAACGAATTACGCGATATTACATTCGCATTCAATCAGCTCATACGAGAGGCGACAATGGCTGTATTCTTCATTGTCAAGGCGCGGTGAACCCCAGTGTCGTCCGTTCCAACTCAGCCGTGTTGCTCAGAAACCATAGAGCTTGTTACACGTTCTTCTCTTTATACGCAAGCGGCTCCGCATATGCACGCAATATTGACAGCTTACAGTAAGCCTGTGCGGTAGATCTACGCGATCGCATACTAGACGCCAAAGCTTTGCCGGAGAGGTTCGACTGCTCTTAATTGGGTAAACGTGGAGAGCGGTCGACCTGAGAGGCTCATCTCCCTATTAAGGTCTACTTTATTAGCTGTCTTCACACTTCCGAATTTCTTCGCGCGTCAAAGGGCATCTTCAAGCCAACAGCTGAATCCGATTGCGCACCATGAACCAGGACTGATAGAACCTCCGGAATGGCCCACGAACGGCCGTACGTTCTGTTGACGGCGTCCCTGCCGATCAGCATCGCCATTTTACTACTCTACGGTTTCTTTGGATGCTGTTTGTGGTCGAGAGTGATCATCAAGCGGCCAGTTCTTGGATTCGCCCTGTTGCCTTGGTGGTCATTGCTGGCTGTTCGAGTTCTCCAAGCAGTGTTCGGAATCGTGAGCAGCGTCTCTTCTGACCAACGCAGCGATGGCTACTTGGAATTGCTCTACACTTACTTATGGGATGTCGGTCTCGTCATTATTACTTTCGCCCTGCTCAGGACAGCAGCCCTTTTGTTCAAGGTTAAACCGCTGAGCAAATCGGACATCTTTCAGTACATCTGGATAATCGTGGCCATCGGCCTTGAGACTATTGGCACAGCTTTCGCTGGGATCGAAAGATTTGGTGGCAAGTCGGGAACCAAATATGGTCCTGTTTCATCTGGTATTCTCCAGGCCTCAATCTGCATTGTCATCGCTACTCTTGTCGGTCTCGCTGTCACTTTTGTATATGCGATTGTGATTCGTCAAAGGTACGTTCCACCATAACATCTCAAACGAAGTTACTATTCCCTCGTTATGCTACTGGGATCAGTTTGAAGTTCTCAAATTCTGATTTGCTCGTACTCCGATATATGGGCTTCCCGCGAACCATTACATTTGTCTTTGAACTCTACTTCACTAGCATCATTAAGTGCTTATGATGTACGCTGACGCTTGCTTGTAGATCTCGTTCCACAAGCATTGCAGATTTCACCATTGCAGTTGTTTCGATTCCAATTATAGCGCTTCTCGGTGTTCGACTGGGACCTGATGCCAACCGACTTTTGATGTTCCATTCTCCATCGCTAGCATTTTTCATCGCAGCTGGGCTAGTCACAGAAATCCTGTGCACTGCAATCTGGATAGCGTTAGCAGCAGTGATTACCCGCTGGCAGCATCTACGGCGACAGGAGCTTCTTGGAACCCGGGCGGACAAGAAAGCTGAATGGGGTCGCCATATGGACGACGCGATTTCATATGCAGAAGCTGTGCGAGCTAAGGGTGCCGACACGTCACATCGCAAGAAGCCCTGGATTTTGTGGGTTGTGGAGACGCGTTTCTGGAACGAGGAGAAGCGAAGCAGCTTCATCAAAAGCGCTGCCGGACGTGAGGGAGCTGTCCAGATGTTACAAAGGTTGAAAGTAGTAGCGCTTACGATTGCTGATAACCTGGAGCTGGACGAAGACCCTGACCAGCCATTATTCAAAAAGCCGAGCAGAGCTATTAATATGAAGGTGACGGAGAGGAAGGTAGCAGAAGCATTGGTGGCGCAATCTGGCATGACCGAAGAGAGAGCAGCGAAGGTGGCAAGGGAATGGGTGATCATCTTTGTTATGGACTGGAATACCCTACAGCCTCTATCTGCATCATAATGACAATCAGCGCTCATGTAGATCCTCCTACATTCAATGCATGTTCTCTGTACCATTACAATGGGTATCATTGCAAAATCTTAAAACGATGCCCACTTCTCCAATAACTCGAAAGTTTTGAAGCCTGAGCCCTCTTCCGATGTCGCTGGCTTGACCATTCTTCTTCGGTCGGCTTATATCTGCGAGTGTTGGAGTGGTGCGATGCGAGGGCGAGGCAGCCTTCTGAATGACAACTATGGAGTCGCATTAACTTCGAGTTCTCGCTTCATCTATTAGTATTAGCATATGACTCTGAGCGTATGAAGAAATGGTAAGAAGTAGGAGAATGTTTGTATTTCAGAAACCCATTTCATAAGCATCGACGGCGGATATATGACGATACCCAGCCATACCTCTTCCGGCTCTTCCTATATTGAGGTGAAGGGCAATAACTCATCATAGTAAAGGGAAAAGAAATCTGGTCTTCACTTACCAATGCCAGTGTCGATCGTGCAACAAGTAACAACGGACTTGTTCTTGATCTAGACGAAATGTAGGAGAATGGTCTGGTACACTACTCTGCGAAACTGCGGTCCTCTATTGCTGCTTTCATCATCTTGTCTCCACTTAAGATAGATGTGGTGCAGATAACCAACTTCCGGCCCTTCCCCTCGTCTCTTAATCGACCTTCCATGAATCGCAGAGCAGCGATCTCAGCTCTTGATATGCCACCTAGAAAGAAGACAATCACAGTCTTTCCGATATCTCCAGGCCCAGAGCCGTTTAGCATCTGCTTCGCTCGAACAGCCTTCTCTTCTCCCGTTTGCGTTTCATCGAACGTCGCCCCGCGAATCTGTTTAATTACTTCTTCAAAGGGACGCCAACCAGTAGACCCGACCGATGCCGCGGTACCTTGGTTGACAGCTCCACGAGGAGCGTTGAGAGACGATATGTACTGCTTCTGCAGGATGCACTGCACAAGGCGAACACTGAGTGGTGCACAGCCACTGAAAACATAGGCAATGTCGTCAGGCTCTGCTTCGTTAACCTCTTCCATAATTAAATGCAGATTCCTCCTCACGACGTCGTAGTTTGTCGTCCTGCCAGCTTGACCACCACCATGGCCGAATACTGTGCCAACGGAAGCTTCGAGCAAGCCCAGCTTTTCTAGCGCTGCCAGCGTCAGCAGATGTTGATGGCCATAGCCTTCGACCACAGAGCGCTTAAACATCTCCAAATCGCGAGGGCGAATGCCATTGCACATTGTCGATTCGAGACACATCAGTCGAAGTACCTTGGTCAAAGGAACGTCTCGAGCCGTCAACTCCTCAATGTTATAATGCTGTGTGGTGGGATCAGCACCAGCCGCAATGTTCTGCTGAACTTCGAGCAGTCGCGTGAATATCTCGGAGCGTGTGCGCTTGAGGATGTCCTCTGCGAGATTGGTGTGCAATTTGAGACTTGCATGCTCTGCTTGATAACCAGGAAGCTTTGCCACGAATTCGCGGATCTCACTGACGGTTTTGGATGCCGTATTTCGATTTTCATAAGTTGACTGCAGTCGTCGAGCGACCTTGTTGAGCATCGGCCCAACTACCGCACAGTTGGCGTCTCGGAGAGTCACGTAGAGAGAATCGGTTTCATCCAGGACAATTTTTCGTTTCAAAGAACTTTGTGCGGCTGCCGATGAAGAAGCCTGTGACGCTTGCGGTGTTCCAGCTCCAGCAACGGATGAGTCGACTTCAATTTGATTTGAATTGATACCATACTCTTCGTCGATGAGACCCTCGTACGTCAACTGCGTTAAAAGAACCGTTGGAAAGTCAACCTCCCGATCGATGATAATCAGACTCTCGACAGTATTGCTTGGAATTAAGTCTAATACTGAAGAGCTGCTGCCCTCACCCGCAGCCAGTTCCGAACGCATCCGGATTAGAAGATTGGCAAGTCTTTTTGCATTGTCACCTTTGCCCGTGATTCTCGGGAACAATCCAAGACGTTGTTGAAACTGCATAAGTGCCTTCGCGGATGTAAAGATTGAAGTTGGATCTTTCCGAAGATACAAGTCGCTGAATGCATCTTCGAGTTCAAGAGATAGAACATCTTCGGCCACGGAGATGAAGTACAGTGGGTATTCGTGAATGCTTACTTCACCCATCACTCCAGCTTCTTCAAGGATCTGGTCTGAAACAAGCGTTCGCCTTGGTACCCAGAAAATCGAGAACTCATGGTCGATCTGACTGCTCTGGCGCAAGCGATTGATTTGGTCTGTGAACTATTAGCACCTGACGGTTTCTCCTTTCAATGTTACGGAATTGCAGATTGTTTTCCCTTCGTAGATTTTGCGCGGAAATTCGCTCCATCTATTTTCATTACTCTGCAACGGATGGTTTAGAAGTAGAAATAAAACAAGACGTACCAGCTAGTGTGAGGACTGTGTGTGCTTTCTCACCGCGTGCAAGGAAGACAATGTTACGCTGAGAAGTGTCGACGTTGTCATTTTCTAAGAAAAAGACTCGATCCACACCGTACTCTTGCAGTGTGGAAAACTTCACGTACAGACCTAGAGGTCCAGCAAGGGATTTCTCGATGACGAGGTTTTTCTTCCCACGAACGGATTCGAGTAAGTGGAGAAGGTCTCTTCTAGACTTCTCCGAGATCTCATTGGGGTTGATCTGCTGAACAGGACCCATGGATGAGCTCAAGTGCCTCGATGGCTATCATCTGAGCGAGTAAGGGCCAATTTGAATGAGATTTAACGAATTAGCAAGGTGTGAAGTTGCTTGGAGAGGATTCGATATTCGACATCTGCCTTAGCACTGAAGTTTTGGAGCTTGGACCTCAAACACCTAATACGATTGCAAACGAAGTCCAACCATTTACGAATACCACCAACTTTACACTCTTCATCTATTGAATTGTTACTCCGTAAGGTCTGTCTGATGCAGGCCTGTCGACTTAGATGGCTTCCGAAGCGCTCTCTTAGAGCGCCATCACTTTCCTACTGCTCCTTTAGTACCTCCTCTCACCATGAATCTTCGGAAGATACGTTCGACCTTGTCTGCGTTGGCGGTGGACCAGCCGGACTTAGTTTGCTGGCCGGATTACGAGCATCACCAATCACGTCCGAACTGAAAGTTGCGCTCGTCGAGAGCCAGGATCTAGCGAAAGCCAAATTCAACAACACCTCTCCGACGACCTTCGCAAACCGCTGCAGCTCCCTAACCCCAGCATCCGTCGACTACCTACAACGAATCGGCGCATGGCAGCACGTGGACCACAGCCGCGTGCAGCCGTACCAAGAGATGGAAGTATGGGACGGCGTGACGGGCAGCCGCATCTCGTTCGACTGGGCCACGGTCTCCAGTCCGTTTGCCTCGAAATCTCCCGCCGGCGGAACAATAGCCTACATGATCGAGAACGCCAACCTCACAGCCGCCCTCCAAGCACGCCTGTCAGAGCTCGGTGGCACCACAATGCTCTCACCCGCGCGCGTCGAAGCCATCACCTACGGCCCGCCCAGCACCCACGGGCTTGACCTGAGCACCTGGCCAACGCTGCGCCTCTCCTCCGGCCGCACCCTCTCAACCCGCCTACTGGTCGGCGCCGACGGCGCGTCCAGCCCAGTGCGCGCGTTCGCAGGCATCGCCTCCCGCGGCTGGGACTACAACCGCATGGGGGTCGTCGCGACGCTACGGCTCGGTGGCGCGCCCGCCCACGCCCGCGCCGCCTTCCAGCGCTTCCTGCCCGCCGGCCCTGTCGCGCTGCTGCCGCTGCCCGGCGCCGCGGCCAGCCTCGTGTGGAGCACGACGGGCGCGCGGGCGGCGGCGCTGGCGAAGCTGAGCGGCGAGGACTTCGCCGCCATGGTCGACGCGGCGTTCCGCCTGCCGCCGCCGGAGCTGGCGTGGCTGCATGGGTTGGAGGCAGGGCAGGCGGGCGAGGTGGCGTGGCGGCGGAGCGTCGCGGGCGGGCCGGACGGCGCGAAGATGCCGCCCGAGGTCGTCGCCGTGCAACAGGGCAGCGTCGCCGCGTTTCCGCTGCGCATGCGTCATGCGGACACGTATGTTGCGCCGCGGGTGGCGCTCGTGGGCGACGCGGCGCACACGGTGCATCCGCTGGCGGGCCAGGGCCTCAATCTGGGGCTGGCGGATGGCGCTGCGCTTGTTGGCGCGGTGGAGGACGCCGTCGAGGTGGGACGCGATGTGGGCTGCTTGCTCGGCCTGGAGAAGTACAATGCTGAGAGGTACGCGGCTAACAATGCGGTGCTGGGCGTTTGTGACAAGTTGCATAAGCTGTATAGCTGGGAAAGTGGCCCGGTGGTTGCAGCTCGGAGTCTTGGGCTAAGCGCGGTGGACAAGATGGGTTTCTTGAAAGGTTTCTTGATGAGAAGAGCGGCCGGAGCATAAACACTGTACAAGTCACGATATGAATACAACCACGCTTCAAGAACTTCGAGAGCTGTACACAAGATATGATCACGTCTTTGATATTAAGTATTACTGCCGTGATGTTCCAATTCACCGAGCACGCCTTGCTTGAAAAACAAGATGCAAGTTGCAAATTTGCTTCCGCCAGTTTTGGTCCGTCACCTTTCCGTCTCAAATCATGCAAAAAGGCATTCCCCTCAGCGATCACTGACCACTGCATCACAACAATTGTACAGCGAAGATGAATAAGCTTGTCATAGTCCTCTCAAATGGCCATGCCGAAGCCAGCGAAGATGGCCACAGCGAGAAGGCCGAAGCCGACAATCTGGCCGAAGGTAGCAATGTGTTGAGCACCAGATTTGCTGTTACCACTGCTCGATGAGCTGCCAGAGCCGGAAGAGCCGGAGCCCTGGCCGCCAAATGTGCCTCCGGTATTGGTGGCCGCAGATCCCGAAGCCGTTCCAGTCTCTGTCTGAGGCATAGAGCTAGTGCTAGTGGTGTTGATCCTAGTTGGGTTTTGAGCACCGCAAGGGTGTTGTTGTCTGCAGTTACTCGCGCAAGAATTGTCTTGACCACAGCCGGCAACACATTGATTGCCCCATTCAGTACATTCGTAGTATGGGATGGTCTGTGAATAGTTTGCAACTGCTGGCGTTGTGCCGTCAACGCAAACGCAGGTCCAGGCCAAAGTGCTAGGAACGCAAGTATTGGACTTGGTCGTTGCCGAATCGGTCTGCTGGAGGCAGAGGAGTGGGCAGGAAGATTCTTGGTCGGTACACCATGAATCTTTTGTTATTGTTAGTCTGCTCGGACTTTGCGTTTGGTTGGTTGGTTGTTTACTCACCTCTCGTGCTGAGAGGCACGGAGTTTGGGTCGATTGTCTGCGAGCTGGTGAAGCCAACGACAGCCAGGAAGACCGAGAGGGAAACGACGGAACGCATGGTGGAATGTCCGAAGGAGGTTGAGAAGAGACCGGAAATGTAAATGCTCAAACGAAAGACTTTGCAATTGATGAACGAAAGACGGAAAGAATTAAAGTTCTTCTACGAAGCGAAGGACTTGAGACGAGCAGTGACGGAGGTAAGAAGGGATGAAGCGGAAAGAAGGGAGCTGGTAAGGAAAGATCTGTGCTTCTTAATGGAATGGAGGTGGCGTTTGCATGGGAGCGAAGGTGGCTCAGGCTTGGGAGATTTACGGCGCGCCAACTTATGCTGCATCTCTGAGGTGCATGGCCCGGCGTGGAAAAAGAGCGCTGAAGCCACTACAGCTCGGGGCCAGCGTTCTCGGGCGGATCTATGGTTGCGGGCGTGGGAAGGGATTGGTGATAATGATTGTTCGCGATTGATGGCTGCCGTCGGGACTTTCTCTGAACCCACCGTTCAGGGTCTGGGCCGGTTCGCTGGAAGCAAAACAATTGGCCAATCCGGCATCAACTACCACAGATGGCGGAGGAAAGTGGAGATCTCGTGCAGCCTCCGAGCTCCTTTTGGACGGCAGACTGAAACCGTCCACACCATGATCCCTCGTACAAAGCAGCAATCCAAGCTAGCCTGATGCCGCTGACTTTATATAGCTTGTTGTTTTTGTCAAACCGCCGATGACTGCGACGACGAACAGCCGACAGCATGCCGGCAGCGTTCCGGCAGGCCTTTATTATTGACTCCAGCTGGTCAATCAGTAGGAATTCGGCCGTAGCCGCACGCAATAGGAGACATCTTGGAGGCGTTCTCCCCATTTCCGCTTGAGTCTTGGCTGGCTGCGTGCTGGGAGCTGTTGTGTTTTTTTTGCCGATCCTCCGCTAGAGCCACCGAGTCGCCTCATTGTTTCGAAAATCCACCGATCGGGTCGTCAAGCTCACCTTATCCCTGCCACATCAATAAACCTCAACCACTCTTGCCTAGCTCTCCACTTCCGTGGTCTAGATGGATGGAGTCTACGGGTCACAGTCCTTCTCAGCACGCGGTCTCAACCTCCTCCGTGGCCGGTGATGGCCGTTCTGTAGATGAGCCGCAAACCAGCCTGCCGCCCGCCACCGCCGACGCGAGCCCGCAAATTGTAGTCCCGCCGTACTGGCAAAGGCACCAGAGGGGAGAATCGCTCATCAGCAATGATAGCCATAGGTTGAGCAATCCCTTCATCAGGCTTGTCGACAATACAGACGAACCTTCGGAGCAGAGCAAAGGCCTCTGGGCCAAATCCGCTCAGATCGACCAACATGTCGTCGTCCGAGGCACCGCCCCCGGAATTGGAGATTATGTTGTTTGGACCTGCAAAGTCGAAACTCTAAATGGTGGAACCATCATTTTAAGGAAGAGGTATCATTCCCATCTTCAATTGCCTGTGGAAATCTTGCTAAGCCGATCAAGATACTCCGAATTCGACAAGTTGCGGAGAAATCTTGTCAAAACATTTCCTCGATCAGAAGCTTCAATCCCACCTCTTCCTCGCAAGTCTGTCGTTCGTAAGTTGAATTTTCTCACTGAGCGTAACCTGTTTACTCACTACGTCGAGGTAAATTCCAGGAAGACTTCCTTGAAAAGCGGAGAGAAGGTCTATCTTACTTTCTTAAGTCCGTGAGCGCCTCCGACATTTCTACCAACAGCAACTGACGAATTCTAGTTGCGTACTTCTGAATCCAGAGTTCGCTAGTTCGCCTGTGCTCAAAGATTTCGTGTTCAATTGAGACGAGCTGCTATGACTTTCTCCATCTCGTAATAATATCTTTTGAGACCTTGTACGTATCTTCTACGTGGAAAGCTCCGTTGCTACGTATATTCGCAGTATACTTGGCTAGAGGTGCAGTCTATTTGTCAATATGGTGAATTTGGGTGGCTCGGACAGGTTTAGGATATGTCATAGGCATATCCACAGATTCACGATCTATCCCGTCGAGCTGAATCTCGCTCTTCGTTGTGCCGCAGACAAGGAGGATTAGTCTGATCAGCATGGAAAGAGGTGTGGAACTCCCTCGGTCATGTATTGTGTTTATGATGGCAATGAACTATAGACTTTGGCCTTGTTTGGTAGAATCAATGCGTAAGTACATAGGTATTCATTGGGAGGGTATTCTGCGACCCGATACGAATTAATCAGAGGAGAACCAAGCTATCCATATCAAACGCTGCAGATTCCAGTTGAATGTATTTTAAATTTCATCAAGAATTTTCTTAGAAATCCTCACGTTTTTTGCTTTTCAGACGACGGTTCCATTGAAGTTTGGCTACCTACCTGATGGTAACTACCTGTCTTTGATGTACCTTCCCCAAGATCTGAGACGCGCCAGTCGAGGGTGATCTTTCCCCCCTACGTTCAACACAGCTTTCCCGCAACGACACCTGTTCGCAACGAATTATTGTACACAACAGCCTAAAGATGACCATCGCTCATCGAAAGCAATGGTCTCGTCGTCCAGACCAAGCTTGAGGTCATCCAGTGCACGCTTTGCGCGAAGGGATCGCCCTGAATCTCCCATTGATCGCGTCGAGGCTCTCAGCTCGACCACCAAGCCGAACAAGGCTCCTCAACGCGTTCGACAGTCGTCGAATCAGTCAACTAAAGAAAATCACGTCAAGACCAACGGTATCGAGAAACTCAACGTTCAGGCTCGCAAAGCCACAAGAAGCCAACCTCTGCCTCACCGCCCCTCCGTCTCTGCCGACCGCTCAACTCCGAAACCTCCGACCAAAGTTACAGTAGCACAACCACATGGCAGTCTGCTCGAGACTGTCAATGGCGTCCGAAAGCGCCTTAACATCACTCACGACGACGTCTCATCGAAAGCACCGACTCCAGGGCCGGGTAGCATAAATGAAGTGTCCATCGTCAACGGAAAACCACCAGAGGCGAGGGCGTTACGATCGAAAGATGGCGGATCACGAATCAAAAGTGAGCTGGCCATCTACTTTGGGAACTATGACGAAGTAATCAATGACATTCCTCGCGCTCCTGGTATGTCTAGTTTCTTAAATGCGCATCATTCAATACTATCAAGTTGTTGACCCTGTATAGAATTGGTTGAAGTCGACGAACCCATCCTTATACTAGACGAACCGCTGAAAACTCCTCATCCGAAGACGGACATTCGATCATACCTCAAATCCAGTATAATTCCTCCTTCTATCCCTCGCAAACGTAAATCCTCAGAAGCAGCGACGACTCAACATTCTCACCCAGTCCAACATGCAAAAACTATCGACTTGTCGAAGGTCCCTTCCAGCGGTATAATTCCATCAAGCGATCCACTTTCCGATTCTGTTTACTTCAAACCGCACAAACGAGCTGAAAGGAAAGAGAAGCGTCTCCGTAACATAGAGAAAGAACGAGCGCAGCACGAGAAGGTTCAATTGGAACAGATATTAGAAGGCCTGCAAGGGCCGGATTGGCTCCGCGTTCTCGGTGTGACGGGAGTTACCGATGGCGAGCGCAAAGACTGGGAGCCTAAGCGCAGACACTTCATCCGGGAAGTGCAAGCCCTAGTAGAAAAGTTTCGGGAATGGAGAGAAGAGGAGAAGAGGTTGAAACAGGAACGTGAAGAAGCTCTTGCGGCCGAAGAAGAAGGCAAAGAAGAACAGGACGCAAATCAAGCGAATGGAGCTGCTGAAGACGATGAAGCAGACGGTGTAATTGATGATGACAGCTCCGGAGTCCCAGACTCGAGTGACATCGACGCCTGGGCCGCACGCCAACTCAAACAAGAAGCTTTTTCGGCGTCAATATCCCGATCCAAACAACAGGCTGTGAAAGGGTCGACAGCTAAGCCTGTCGCCAAGAAGACGAGTACGGACAAACCCGCAACAGCATCTGTTTCCAAGCTTCAATCCAGAGACAACCCCACAGGGAGAGGGAGAACAAGTCGGAGTGTTGTTGCGTTTGGCGTACCACTTCCTGAGTTTCCAGAGAAGGACTTTGAATTGCCAGACGAGTATATCACTGAGGATGCTCTTCGGGCAAACGCGAGAAAGAGACGCAGAAGGAATAGGGAAAGGCAAGGGGTTGAGAGAGAAAAGGCAGGTCCGGATTGATGGGCCACTTGTTTGCTATTCTAGCCATAGCTGTAGCGATAGCTTTTCAATTGCTATCCATTGTATTCCAAAATCGAGCCAACAGCGAGCTCAATATGTAGGTATATGAAAGACAGGTAAATTTCATCACTTAAAATTAGATCGGTCCGAAAGAGGATGAAATTTCTGCACTGCTGGAGGTACAATTCAATCAAAGCTGATCTAGAATCCCCTCACCAGGTGATTCAAGCTCAGTTATGGCTTTACGCATGTGAAGGACAGGGACAAAGGGTGTTGTAAATCTTCCGGGGAAGTTTCTCCGATGCCGACCTGTAGCTGCGGTTTCGCGCCGCGACACCTTGACTGACATCCGCATCTGCTAAGAACATTGAACAAATCCGACCTGACAGTGGCGCGCATTCTTATTGCATTCAAAGTTTCGATCTGAAGAGCTCCTCGGAGTCTCTTCCCCTCAGTCTTCACCGCGCAGAAGACGCCAAAGTCGCCGGAGACCTCGTTCGCGCATTGCTTTCGTCGCCAATTACCGCATCTCGATAGATCAAACGATCCACGCCACCGTTTCAATCATCACTGTGCTGCTTCTCAGTGCATTTTCGGCGATGATTGTTCAACCATCCAAGCGTCAGTCCGTCCCGGGGTAGTTACCTCAAGGCAATATGGCTCCGATAGAGGTGGAGGAAGTAGAGGAGGCAGCTCCGCCGCAACTTGAATTTCGTGTACTACACCAGGAGGTTGAACTCAACGTCGATTTTTCTACAGCATCACTTTCAGGGCGCACTGAAATAACGATCGAGCCTCTGACGAAAGAGCTGAAAGCCATCCGCCTTAACTGTCGCCAAATCTCCTTGAAAAGCATAACCGTCGATGGAGTTTTGGCTTCGTCCTTTGAATACCATGATCCCTACGATGATCTCACTCTCGGTCGATCGTACAGTGTGCATCAACACCACCTCATCTATGGCAAGCTACAAAATAACCTCATGAGCCCTCCGAAAGGCGAACTAGTGATCCCACTTCCGAAAAAGGTCAAGATCACAGAGCTGAGCGTACCGGATCAAAAAGGAGGAGATGACGGAGATGTTACATACAATACTATCACGGTGGTAATATATTACTCCGTGAAACAGTCAAGAGACGCGATACACTGGGTGGGTCTGAGTGAAGACGATGCTAGGTATCCACATGTCTACACACGGAATCAACCTTTGCCCGGAGAGACGGCAAACTATGTATTCCCATGTGTCGACTCTCTCTCTGCGAGATCAACCTGGAAGGTACTCATCCGATGTCCACGGACACTCGGCGATATCGTCAAGAAATCTCGGCAATATAGTGGAGGTCAGACAACTAATGGGGATGATGCGCTTGTGAATGGATACCACGCGAGCGGAAACGCATCGGGGCGCGATTCTAATCACCTCACGGATTCTCATGTTTTTGAAAGGTCGTTAACCGAAGAGGATCAGGCACTTGAGTTGTCTGTTGTCTGCTCCGGTTACATGGAAGATAATGATGCTCCCGGTGACCATGACCCGGCTGACCGCAAGTGGATCTTCACTTGTAGCTCTCCCGTAGCTCCACAACATATCGGGTTTGCTATTGCACCTTTTGAAGTGGTGGATCTGTCCGACTTTCGTGAAAGCGACCAGGACGAGAAGCTTGGCCAAAATGCTGTACGTGTTCACGGCTTCTGCCTTCCAGGGCGAGCGGAAGAGGTTCGATACACGTGCATGCCAGTGGCAATGGTAAGTAGTTTCGCCTTTTCTTAGTATTTCTTGGGCATCAGGTATTGATTTGAACAGGCCCTGGATTATTTCACCTTCAACTACGGCTCGTATCCTTTCGAAATGGAAACTAGCAGCTACAAAATGGTCTTCGTAGACGATCTTGTTGAAGATGTTACCGACACCGCTACTCTTTCAATCTGTAGCACGCGCCTCCTGGTACCGGTCCATGTGCGTGACAACGTCAACGACATCGTCCGTGAACTTGTTCGAGGTGCAGCGACGCAGTGGCTAGGTGTCAACATTGTTCCAAAGACTCCTAACGACTTCTGGATTGTCCTTGGAGGTTCCTACTTCATGGCGGACGATTTTATGCAGACTCTCTGGGGTCGGAACGAACACCGCTTTCGACAGAAAATGAACGCAATTAAGGTCGTTCGCTTAGATGTCAAGCGACCCTCCATGTATAATTTAGGACCGTTCGCCGGACTTGACCGCTCGAATCTCGAATTTTTGAAACTTAAGGCACCTTTGGTGTTCTTCATCCTGAACTCAAGGCTCGTCAAAGCGAGCGGCAGCAAAGGGGTAAACAGGATCTTTTGGAGACTGCTTCTTGATGCCAAAGTCGGAAAGATTGACAACAACGAGATTGATACAGACAGATTTCTGCGGATCTGTGACAGAGTCGGCCATGCTAAGCTCGATACTTTTTTCCAGCAGTGGGTCTACGGTGCTGGCTGCCCGTCTTTCCACGTTACGCAGAAATTTAACAAGAAGAAACTTGTCGTGGAAACTACAATCTTTCAGACTCAAACAGACCAAAAATTGGATGAGCCACTTCAATCGAAGCACTTTATGCGCGACATTAAGGAAGCTGAAGAGAATGTCAGACCCGGTGGAGTTCAAAACTTGTTCACTGGACCAATGACCATTCGTATCCATGAAGCAGATGGGACACCGTACGAGCATATCGTTGAAATCAAAGAGGCGCGCACTGTGGTTGAGATTCCGTACAATACCAAGTACAAGCGACTAAAACGGACCAAACGCCAGAAAGAACGCGCAATTACCAATCAGGCCGCCAATAGTGCAGGGGACGAAGAAACCGACTCACTGGTCTATTGCCTTGGTGATGTTCTCCAAACTCAGGAAGAAATGGCTGAGTGGCGACTCATTGATTGGGATGAGATGACAGAGAACAACATGAACAACGAATCTTACGAATGGATTCGATTAGATAAGGATTTCGAATGGATCTGCGAATTGAGTTTCAACCAGCCAGCATATATGTACTTGTCGCAATTACAGCAGGACAACGACGTTGTAGCTCAGGTGGACACCTTGCAGTTCATGCTTCGACAACAACCGTTCTCAATCATATCTACCATCTGCATACGCACTCTGATGGACAGTCGATACTTTTATGGTATTCGGGTGCTGGCAGCTGATCTCCTTGCTCGGTGTGCAACTGAATCTCTTGATTGGATTGGCCTATTTCATCTTGAAAAAGCCTTCCAGGAACTTTTCTGCTTTCCCGACTCACCAATGACTCGATCGAATGACTTCTCCGACCATCGAGCATATGCTGTACAATGCGCAATTCCGAGAGCGCTTGCAAAAGTACGAGATAGGCGTGGACAGGCACCCGAGGCTGTTAAACAGTTCTTCATGGACAAGCTGAAGTTCAACGATAACTCCAATAATCAGTACAGCGATGCCGCATATGTTGCAACTCTTATGTCTGGCCTCGCAGATACTCTTATCACGCAGAACGACGGTGTGACGATGAGTTTCGACTTTGCTACTGATGATGATGAAATCAAGGCGATAGATTTCCAAAAGGCTGCCATCGAAGAAATTGAACGTCATCGCCGCATTGATGAATGGATTCCTTCCTGGAATAACATTCTTACAGTTACGGCTTTGAATTGCCTTGAGCGACTTGTTGAAGGGAAGGTCGCCCCTCGACGACTGACAGATTTCATTCCCTATACTCGACCAGAGAACTCCGATCCCGTCCGCCTACAAGCTTTCGATTCAATAGTTAGCCTTGGCTCTCTTACGGATCCAACTATCAGTCGTTGGGTATTATACTCTTTACGAGCATCACCGTCTCCTTATTTCCGCGAACAACTCATCCGAATAATCGGTCGAGGTCTCGGTGATGCTGCATTCCGTGGACCTAATTCAACGCCGCAGAGTGTTCCTACCGGCTTGGTAATCGAAGGAGGTGGTGTTGAGTCAAGAGCGTTGGCGATTGAAAGAACCACGACGCTTGCTGGAGCCTTGAAATCGCTAAAGGATCAGCTCGGTCGGGATGAGGCCCTCCAACAGTCTATCCTCGAAGTGCTACAATCCCCTACACTTAGTTGGAATGACTTCTTGGAGCTCCTTGCGGTCTGTCGCATCCTCTATGATACGATTGATAGCTTGATGGTTGTTTGCAAACTACCTCGTTATTGGCAGCTCAAGCACGAAGGTAACGCAACGTTACGCTTCACCAGGACCGGACGCTACCGCACCAAACCGGGGCCAAAATTCGATCCAAAGCTTCTGAAGCGACCTCGTCCGTCGCCTCCACCATCAAATCGAACTGATGTCCCCGAACCAAAGCGTTTGAAGGTGTCAGATTCTCCAAATGCAAAGAGAGCAAAGCCTGACTCAGCCCCTTCGCATTCAGTACTTACCACCGCACTCTCTTCTCAAGTTGAAGTGGAAAAGCCTCCCATAACCACTTCTCCTGCACCCTCTACAGCCTCACATGCGATTCCGTTGCCAGTGGCTCAGCCCGCTCCGATACGTCCTTCGGTTTCCCGCGCATCTACAATAGAGAAGGCTAAACCTGCGAAACGTTCCCGCGTCGTCACTCTTAAGCTCACGAATAAGGCCGCATTGGCAGAAGTAGAAGCAAGAGCTACTGCTTCACCTTCTTCTACCACCGAAGCTCCGCTTTCCCAGCCCAAGTCTCCAAAGGTCTCTTCACCAACAACCATCAAAAGTGAAACGTCCAGCACGATTTCTCTCTCCGTTCGACCGCCAGCTACGGAACCTTCGTTATCTGCGCCTCCGCCAGCAGATTCTCAGTCTCCTCCAATTAAGATCAAGATTAGACTCGGTGGTCTAGGTGGAAAGTGAACAGCAGAAAAAGCACCGAGTCTGTTCGGATATAGCTCGACCGTTGAGTATGGCGTTTTCTTTCTCATTAGCATCATATAGAGGTATTGTTGGTTTTCTGCATTGGGTATTCGGCGTGTATCTGGGTCGAAGCTCACAAGAATACCATTTCCAAAAGGCATCATAGCAAGGCGTCGAGGTGAAAAATTTCAAAAGACATACCTGAATGGTTTTGTCGTTCATGTAATTCTACACTTCAGGTTTCTGTAAGGTAGGGAATGAACATTGTCAATCACCAATTGTTTCTGCGAATATGCTCGATGCCATTCAGAAGATCCAGGGATGGGCGTAATACCCACTTAATACCCTTAATACCAGTATTAATTAAAGCGATAATTTAATACAATACCCCAGTATTAGACCGTTAATACTTGGGTATTATATTAATTTTAATACCTCGTTCG
>Ga0335072_10004370_pt1 | contig 21036 bp, 18 predicted proteins | sample Lox_Sample_21_FD_206725 | JGI IMG/M metagenome (GOLD analysis project Ga0335072, IMG submission 206725) | Soil microbial communities from Loxahatchee National Wildlife Refuge, Florida, United States - Lox_Sample_2.1 | ecosystem: Environmental > Terrestrial > Soil > Wetlands | place: USA...
AGTAATCCAAATAAAATCAGAGCCCCAACCAGCGGGAACAATCCGTGCAGCGGATGGAAGTGGAAATAAGGATTGCGTTGAAAACGAGAGTGTGTCGCCAGCATAAGACCTCCTTTGCGCCAGGGCGCATGCGGCAACCGGTTCGCCCCTCATTGTCCCACGAAATCGAGCCTCCGGCTGACATTTCCATAAGCGCGAGAAGCAGTCCGCCCGCTTGGCACTCGGGACTCGGTACTTACTTGTCCAGATCCATGCTCTTTACCGGCAGGTCCCAATGCGCATCGAGGATCTCGAAACGCCGCTGTTCTTCGCGCTGAAACGTCTCCTGGTCGGGATAGAGCTGCTTCTGCAGGGCGGCCTCATCAAAGGGCTCGTTCGCCACAGCGGCGTTCTTGAAAACGATGGTCACGCGATAATCCCAGCGCCCATCTTCGGTTGTGTGATAGCGCGGCTGATCCATCCAGACCCTCACCAGGCGCCCCATTTCGACCTCTTTCTTTAGCAGCGGATAATGATTTTTCTTGAACAGTTTCAGAAATTCGTCGGCGTGTCCCCATTTCGTTTTGTAGTAATACTCGACCACAAACGGCCGGTCTGACGACGGGGAAGTCTGTGCGTGAGAGAAAATTGGCAGCGCGGTTGCGAGTAGTGCAAGAGAAAGAAAAATGTTACGCATGCTGTGTCCCTCCTGAAGATCGTGGAATTTGTACACAGGCTAAGAGCGCGAGGGCAAGCTGCGGAATTGATAGCCGATTTATGGCACTGCGGCGCGCTGGCTATTCCGGAATATGAGAAACCCGCCCTCGGCGCGGCGAGCGAACGACGGTTTTAGACAAGCTTGGCTCACAGCCTGGCCTGCACCTTCCCAGCCAGTGTCCGGAAATCGCTGACGCCTTGCAACTCGTAATCCGGCAGCTCGACATGAAAGTGATTCTCCAGCTTTGTCAGAAGATCGAGCGTTTGCAGGCTGTCGATTCCAAGCGTTTTGAAAAAATCATCATCGGGAGATAATTTCTCGCGCGGTACTTTGAAATGTGCTGCCGCGAGCCTGAGAATTTCTTCCAGAGTTTGGTCGGCTGTTTCCATAAGCGGTCATTCTAATCGACACGCAATCAGGGCAAATAGGGCTGCGCGTCGGTGCTGTCAACGAATTTCTTCAATCCCGCTTCAACCGCCGGTTCACCAAACAACCAGCAGAAAATGTCGATCTCCTCTTTCAGTTCGTCGTAAGGAATGGGTTTGATGAACTTCTTTGCCGCCGCCGCCGTGCGCCGATCAAATTTCCCAAGCTGCGCGGCGGTCGCTCGTGCTGCCCGCAACGCCTCGCCTTCCCCCACAACCTGGCTAACCAACCCAATCTGCTGGACTTTCGTGGCGTTGAAGCTGCGGCCCGTAAGGAGCAGGTCGCGCACGACCGCATTCCCCAGATCCCGCTTCAGTCGAGGGATTCCGCCAAATCCAGGAATCAACCCGAGCCGGAGTTCCGGAAAACAGAACCGCGCCATTTTGTCGGCGATAATCAAATCGCAAACCAGAGCCAACTCGAACCCTCCCCCGAACGTGACGCCATGCACCGCCGCAATGGTAGTGAGCGGAGACGCATCGATCCGATTCAATCCAGCGTGAGTGCGCTCCAGAAAATTCCGTACGCCGCGCACAGCCTGGGATTTTTCCATTCCCCGCGAGCGGGTATAGAGCTCTCGCAAATCTGCGCCGGCACAAAATCCAGATTTTAATTCACTGTAGAGGATTAGCGCGTGAGCATCCTTTTCAAGCACGTCCAGCGCCGCGACAAACTGCTCCAACTCAGCCAGAGAGAGCGATCCCAACTCATTGCATGGCTCGCGATGCAGCGCCAGTTCGATGACGCCCTGCTCCACCTTCCACGATAGGGCCTGCCCGGTAAATTCTTTCAACTTTCCTCGCTCGAAGGAATGGCTAAACCGCCTGCTTCACTGTATACATCTCGTCGATTTCAACCTTCAACCGAGCCGCGATCACATCGCGCTTCAACTTACCCATCGCCGTGAGCATCCCATTCTCAATGGAGAACGGTTCGCTGCGAATGAAAAAAGCCCGCACCTGCTTGTAGTGAGGCAGTTCTGGATTCACCGCATCCAGTGCCGCCTCCACCTGCTCCCTCGTTACCGGTCCAGTCACAATCGCCGACAGATATCCGCGGCCGTTTCCCACGATCACGACCTGCTGTGCTCTCGGTAGATGCTGAGCGATTTTTTCTTCGATGCTCTCCGGTGCCAGTTTGTGCCCGGAGCCAAGCACGATTAGATTTTTGATTCGACCAACGATTTTCCAGGTACCGGAGGCGTCCATCTCGCCCTGATCGCCGGTGTGGAACCATCCCTCGCGCAGGACATCTGCGGTTTGCTCCGGACGATTCCAGTATTCCGGGAAAATGTTCGGCCCCCGGACGATGATCTCGTCATTCTCGCCCAGCTTCATCTCGATTCCCGGAATCGCGGGCCCCACGCGGCCGGGCACAGGATTTGCCGGATCATCCATCGTGCAGATGCCGGTCGTTTCCGTCAGCCCGTACACCTGCAACACGGGGATGCCGAGCATGCGGAAATAATCCTGAGTTTCGGGAGTGAGAGGGGCCGAACCCGAAATCAGCGCCTTCAGATTCGTCCCGAACAACTGTTTACGAACCGCTGGAAAGACGAGCTTGCCAGCTAAGCCAAGCCAGAGCGCGTCCGCCAACCTTTGTCGACCTTCTTTCTTGTGCACCCACGCCGTTTTTGCCCGGGAATAGATTGCCTCGGCCACCCCACCCTTCTTCGCTATCTGTTCATCCACGCCGCGGCGCATGCGTTCCAGCAGTTGCGGCACATTCAGAAAATAATGAGGAGCCACCACGGGCAGATCATTCGGAATTCTCGTCAGATCGGTGTTGAGCGTCACCAGACTTCCGCGCAGGATGAAAGTCAAAATGGCAATCCATGACGCGCAGAAGCTGAACGGCAGGTAATGATAAACACGATCTCTTCCAGTCCGGCCGCCCATCAATTGATCCAGCCGTGCTGAGGTGCAGCCGAGCATAAAGCCGACATTCGACGCGGTCAGTACAACGCCCTTGGCCTCGCCCGAAGTGCCCGAGGTGTAAATGATCGTAACGGGATCCTCGTCACGAACCTGCGGACGATCCAGCTGCACACCTTCCACTCCGTTGAATATCTCATCGAACAAAAAAGCCGGAGGCGCCTCGGGCCAGATCTTCTGAATCGCATCGAGCAAGCTGGCGTTTCCGCAGCAGACCAACGCCGGAGCGCTGTCTTTTATCATCGCGACGATCTCGGGGGGCGCTTGTCGGGAATACAGCGGGACGACGATCAGCCCCTCAGCCATCGCCGCCAGGTCCATTGCAACCCAGCGAATACCGTTAGCGGCCAGCAACCCGCAGCGTTCCCCCTTCTGCAATCCGCGTGCTGCGAGAAAAGTCCTTGCCTTGCGCACCAGTTCCAGCAATTCCACGCCAGTCACGCCTTTGATCTGCCCGTCGCGGATTTCCGCGAGAATGGTAGTATTCCCCGCCGATTTCACCTGCGCGAAGATGTTCCCGAGGAATGGCATGTTCTTATTGAAATCTCAGCTGTAGGCCGCGACCAGTTCATGAAGCGACGGGCTTATGGGCGGCAGATAGTCCTCCCAACTCCATTCGCCCCGCCGCGTGGGAAATTCCGGATATCGCCGCTGCACTTCTTCTTCGAAGTAAACGCCCATCCTCGCCATGACTTTCAAATTCTTCACCACTGTCCGCGCAATGCCGTCGGCAATCCGTTCGCCCTCGGTCGCGAGTTTCTCCAGCGCAATCATCAATTTCGACTCGAGTTCCGGATCATCGACGGTCATCAGCAAATCTTCATGCCCGCGCTCGTGCATCAGGTTGCGGATGCGCTCATCCATCGTGATCCCGGCCGAAGGCACCAGACCGGCCATGGAGGTCACAATTCCGTGATATCGCGACGAAACCATCATGTGGCAAGCGCGCAGAATGCTGACCAGTTCGTACATGTTGTATTGATCGGAGGTCACAATCGGCACGCCGCCGAGTTTCTCGGAAATGCGATTGGCGGCGCGAGCGTCCAGCCTCTCCGTCGCCGCTAGAATGACGAAAACAGATCGCTGCTTGCGAAACGCATCCACCGCTCTCGCGATCGAGGTCAGATAGTGCTCATACGCGCGATCCGCTGCTCGTCCTGAATTATGAAAATAAACCGTGCGGTAGTGACTGTCTTTGTAAGCGCCGGTCAAAGTGTGCGCGGCATATTTCGCGACCGATGCTCGCACCGGCCATTCAAACGGATTGATCGGACACACCGCCAGCACCGGTTTCTTCCCATCCCACCCGATCTGCCTCAGCACGCCTTGCCCATACTCCGCAGGGCGAGGTTCAAACGTCCACGCTGTGTCCGTCCCGAGTTCGGTGGGAACACCGAGCTCCCGCAAAATCGTACGCGATTCTTCATTGCGCGTGATGACCAGCGAATTCTGGCAATACCGCCCGCACATCTTCGCCACCAGCGGATCCATGTGGCCCGCTTCCGCTCCATATCCGACGGAAAGTTTATTTTGCGCCGCAGCGATGCCCAGCGATCCAATCATCATCGTAGTCAGGGCGTTGGCGAATTTGCTTTTGAACATTGAGCCTTCGCACGCAACCACGCCATGATGCCGGGGCACCTCGCTTTTTAGGAAGGGCGGAAATATATCCGGCAGATGAACCTGAGTCGTACCCGCGAAATAGCCCTTCGAGAACACGAAGTTCTGGCTCATTACACTGAACTCAACCCGCTCGTCTCCGAGAATATGCCGGATCTGCCGCAGCATTTCTTCCACGCGAACGTCGGAGCCCATGTTGCGTGTTCCGTTGTATCCTGCGAAGAGGAGCTTGAGTTTTGCCCCCGGCTGCCACGGCTTGCCCTGGCCAAGCATCCAACCGAGTTTGGCGCGTTCGATGTTGCTGCTGACCCACGCTTCCAGAATGAAATCCATCATGCCGCGGACCCTCCCGCAGCAGCCGGCCACGGCCGATACTTGTACTCAAATTGATTGTCGCGGCTGAACGTTAACAGCGGATAACTGTACTGCGAAAACGGCACCGGCTTGCGGGCCAACTCCGTCGTCACGCGCGTGTTGTCGAAAACCGTATTCCAAACTAGATACGGCAGAAAAACTTTCATCAGCGATGCGCCGTAGCCAAGCGATCCGCGGCGATTCGACAAAACGTTCACCGACCGCGAGAACGGCTTCTCTGTAAAAGGCAGGAAAAAGGGTGGCCGTTTATGCTGCGCAGCGGCCAGCGCAGTCGTGATCTGGCGAAAGGTCTGCGAGCTGGTTCCGGAAGAAAGATGATACGTGTCGTGCTGCGGCTGCTCTTTCATGTGCAGATCGGCAATGGCCCCGGCCACGAAATCCACGTTCACAATGTCAATCTTGTCTGACGCGCGAAACGGGAGCACCGGCAACCCGGCGAGGAACACGAACGCCTTGACCATATCGAATTGCGTCGTCTCCGCATGCCGGCTGTCGCCCAGCACAATGCTCGGGCGAAAAATGGTCTTCGGCGTATCCGGCAGCAGCACGCGCGTCATGTGCTCGCAGAACTTCTTCGTCCGAGCGTACGGGTCGTAATCCGACCGGTCCCATTCGATGGAACGATCCTCGGCTACGACTTCGTTATGCCGCTTTCCTGCTACTGCCACGGTGCTCACCTCGCTGAATCGCCGCAGCCCGTGATAATACTCGGCGTGCCGAGCCAGAGTGAGCACTTCCAGCGTGCCGCGCAAATTCACATTCAGACAACTCTTCTCGGATTTCCGGTTCAGCGATGCTGCGCAGTGAATTACTGCATCCGTCGTGTGAACCAGCCGGTCATAGTCATCACGACTCAGCCCAAATCCGGGCGCGGTCAAATCTCCGCAAAACACGCGCACCTTCGTCTGCAGATGCTCGTAGAAATGCGGGAAGTCCATGTGCAGTTGCAAGGCGCGCCACAGTCGCAACTGCGCTTCCTGCGGATCGCTCGCCCGCACCAGCAGATTCAGCGCAGCTCCGTATCCCTCCAGCAGATTGGCGGCAACGTGCGCGCCGATGTATCCGGTTGATCCGGTCAGGAATATCGCCACGTCGCTCCAGTCGTTCCCGTTTTCACAGTGTCACCGTTCGCGGGCGCAGCTTGCAGACTGCGCGCCGGCCGTGCTTCCAGCGGACGCCCCTCAATCAGAGGATACGTCCAGCGGCGCAGCGCCGGAATGTGAACATTGATCCAGTAGTTCCACCAATCGAGCGAACGCGTGTTGTAGCTGAACGTCTCTCGCTCTTCCGGCACAAGTGCATGCTCAAGCTTCTCAATATTCTCTGCCACAAAATCGTGTTCGTTCAGCAGAATAAACGGCTCGAAGAGTTCGATCAGTTTTTCTACGCGTTCGAGGTTGCGCTCAGCCTTGACGAGCGGAGCCTTCTTCAGCGGGAGCGGCGACATGATGCGCTGAATCGATTTCACGATCGCCCTCTGCGCCGGGGCCGACATGCGGTTGTAACGCTCTTTGGAAACCGGAATGGCGTCAAAGCGCAGCCGCAGCCAGGATTCCAATCCCTCCTGCGCCCGATAGTGCTTGCGATGTGCCAGCGAAGTCAGTTCAATCGACCGACCCATATCGCACGGATTGGTCACCGACGTCGCCAGCTGATAAAGCGGATCGTGGTGCCGATCCATAACTGCCGCGGCAATCAAAGTCATGCCCGCACAGACCGAGTCGACCGGAATAATGTCGAGCCGCTTCTTCTCGTTCGAAGGCAGCTGGCGAAAATAAGTTCCCAGCAGATAGGAAAGCGAGGCCGACGTGTTGATTCCCTCATTCCATCCCAGAAACGGTTTTGCCACGGAGGTTTCAACGATCGCCGGGCGAACCACGGCAATCGGCAAACCCGCGCCGCGTTTGGCAATCAGCGATTCAGCCAGGCTCTTGGTCAGTGTGTATGTATTCGGCCAGCCGAGTTCTTTGGCGCGCCGCGTTCCGGCTTCAGTCAGATATGTCTTCAGCCAGCGCACGCGATTCTTCCGAATCTGATTTTCGAGAGCGGCACCCTGCAAATCCTTCGCTGCATGTTCCTTCGCCTGCGCCTGCATTCGCAATCCCGAGGTGACCTCCTCGCTTTCGGACTGCGCCTCCGCATGCCGAATCAGATCGTGCAAAGCCCGCCATTCCCCCTCCGCATCAAAATCCGGAAGCTTGCGCGGATTGTAGTTTGGAACCAGCTTCTCGCTGACTCGGCCGTCCTGCTCTCCGGCCACATAGCAGGTGGACAGATGCAGCAAACCGGCGTGATCGCATGAGCGGACGAAGTCCACCACATTCAGCGGCGCGTCCGTGTTCGTCGTCAGCGCCTCGCGCAGATCGGGATTGAAATCGGTCAGGCCCGAACTGTTTACAATCAGATGGAGTTTCTGCTGCAAGCGATTCGCAACTTCAGATTTCAATCCGAAGCCGGGCTGCGTCACATCGCCTTCGATTACTTCCACTCTATTGCGCAGAAACTCAGACAGCCTTGATCCGTAGCGATCGAATAGCGGATCGAATACCGGTGACTCTTCGATCATCTTTTCGAACCGCCGTTGCGGCGGATTCGATTTCTGCCGCCGGATCAGCAGATAAATCCTCCCGACGTCCGGCAAATCCATCAGCGTGTTCGCCAGCCAGACCTTCCCGATGAATCCTGTTACCCCAATCAACATGACGTGTTTCCCGGCAAACGCACGGCGCACAGAAAGCGCGTCCATAGGCTTCTGGCTGTGGAACAAAACGATGGGCCGCGGTGGCAGGGCAACCTGCCGTTCAGCCGGAATGACCGCGGCCCGCAACTGTTCCAACGAAATGTCGAGATGTCGGGCGAGAGTTTTCGGAGCCCGCCTTCCATCCGGCATATTTTCGCGTAGTGGAGCAAAAGCACCCCGAGGACGAATGACAGGATCGATCAGACGTCCGGTCGCGATCCCATCCCGAAATTCCAGCCGGTTGGCAACGATGTGCTTCACGCCCAGATGCTGCGCCAAGGGACGCATGATCTGCTCCAGCGCCTGGCTCACCAACACGACGTCGGCGCCCGCATTGGTCAACTCCCGAACTTGCTTTTCTCCTTGCGCTTTCAGCTGCGGCTTCAACTTGTACTGGAAGAATTCTTCCCCCAGCAGGTCCAGGCGATCCCGGCTCACTCCGCGCAGCACCATATGCACGACCCGGGTAGCGAATTTACGATTGGTGGAGTACAGAATCGGACGCAGTAATGCCATCAGAAAAATCAGCCCGCGGCGTCGAAAGCGCTCCGTAAATGTTTGCGCGTTCCAAGTAAAAAACGCAGCTGGCCGGACGACCGTGAGGTCGAGCAGGCTGCCCTCTACCCGCCAATAAATGGTAGGAGCGGACCCGGAATTGTGGTTTTGCGGTTCCAAAGTATCGACGTACACACGCCGGCTACCCTATCCGGCCGACGCGGCACTTATTGTAAACAATTGCGCAGAGCGAACGAAGCAGAAGAAGCTAAAGGAGGTGAGGCACGCCTCAGCCTCCTAACGAGGACTTCACCGGTTCTCCGATTTTCGCTTTTTGATTGCTCACGGTGCGGCCCACGATCAAGGCGATCGATCCGCTCACGACCAGAGTTGCACTGATTGCCAGCAGCCCTCCGCGAAACCCTCCGTTCGCGCTGCGAAAGAACCCAATGATATCGGGACCGAAGTATCCGCCCAGATTCGCCAAGGAATTGATCACCGCGATCCCCGTCGCTGCCGAGAGTCCCGCCATGCTCGACGTCGCCAAAGCCCAGAACGGCCCCACCATCGATTCGGCGAGCGCAAGTCCTACGCCAATCCCAGCCACGACAATGACTGGCCCATGCGCATACGCCGCCACCAGCAACCCGGCCGCCGCCGCGAAGGCCGGTACCGCCGTATGCCAGCGACGCTCACCGGTTCGATCGGAGTGCATACCAATCAGCACCATCGCCGCCGTCGTCACCAGAAACGGAATAACGGCCACGATTCCCGTCCAGAAATAACTCAACCCCGACAATGCCCGGATCACGCTCGGCAGCCATAAAGTCACCCCGTACATCGTGGTCGACACGGCGAAATAAACCAGCGACAGCAGCCAAAGCTTCGGGCTGAGAAGAATCCTCCCAAAACTCTGCTGAGGAATAAGCGCTTCGGAACTCTTTTCCGCTGCCAGTTCATCCAGCAGCCACTCCTTCTCGTCACCTTTTAGCCAGCGTGCCTCGTGTGGAGTATCAGCCAAAGTCAGAAAGACAACCAGTCCAAGAATGATCGCCGGCAAGCCCTCAATTATGAACATCCATTGCCATCCCGTGAGGCCGGAGCCATGCAGATTCAGCAGCCCGCCAGAGATGGGACTGCCGATGACGCCCGCAATCGGATTCGCCGTCATAAACCAAGCCACGGCGCGCGCTCGGGTCTTCGCCGGAAACCAGTTCTTCATGTACAGAATCATGCCAGGGAAAAAACCGGCCTCCGCCGCGCCCAGCAGGAATCGCATGACCGAAAAGCTGACCGGCCCGCGAATGAAAATCATCAGGCACGAAATTACTCCCCAGGCCGCCATCAACCATGAAATCCAGCGCCGTACGCCAACTTTTTCCAATATGAGATTGCTCGGAACTTGAAAGAAAAAGTAGCCCGCGAAAAACATACCCGCGGCGCGGCCGTAATCCGCATCCGAAATATGGAACTGTCCCCGCATCTGCAGGATGGCAAAACCCACGTTGATGCGGTCGAGATAGGCGACGACGTAGAGCAGAAACAGAAACGGCATAAGGCGCAGCATCATGCGCGAGACTACGCCGGATTCAATGCGATCGGGCTCAGCTGGCAAGACAGTTCCGCGAACCGGAGGAAATGATTGGAGGATTCTACGCTAGTCCGAGCTGTTGACGAATGGCCGCGACAATTTGCGTCGGAGCTCGGTTAATTGCCACCGTGACTGCGTCTCCCGGTTCTTCCAAATCAGCAAGCTGGCTGGCAAGAATTTTGTCGTCTGCGAAATGACCCTTGCGTGCACGCAGGCGCGAGTCAATCAACGCGGCATCCCCTTTTAGATAAACGAATTTCACTTCAGGCCCGACTTTCAGCTCTTCCCGGTACTTGCGTTTTAGCGCCGAACACGCGAGCACAACATTCACGCCGCTCGCAATCCAATTCGCGATTTCCTGATGCAGGCGCCTGAGCCAGGGGTCGCGGTCGACATCGGTAAGAGGAATGCCGCGATGGATTTTTTCTTTGTTTTCCGCAGAGTGATAATCGTCGGCATCGGCGAACTGCCAGCCAAGTTGCCGCGCCAGCAGGCTTCCAACCGTTGTCTTGCCAGCGCCGACCACCCCCATGACGATCACGATCACCTGTGGCCTACTTCTTTGCGTAGTTCTTTTCGAGTCCCGTGCGGCCGTTCGTCACGGTAAACGACCCGTCGGCCTGAGCCACAACCTTCAGATACTTCCCTTCGCAATTCTCTTTCACGTTCGCGATGTGATCGTCGGGAACATTGTGATCGCGATCCGATTCCTCCGCGTAGTGGAGCTGCCACAGATCCTCCAGCCCCGGCGAGTCATGCACAATCTGCCAGGCATCCGGACTATTTCCCTTCCGTGGCCCGTTGTTGATGATCGCCACCCGCGGATGCAGCGCCCAGTCCATAGCTTTTGTATTCGATTGATCGAATCCATGATGCGTCACCAGAAACAGATCCACGGTGCCGATCATGTTGTTCGGGCAGGCAATTTCCAGTTCTTTCTTCTTGGTGAGATCGCCGAGATCGAGAAAGCGAAATTTGTCATAGGTGATTAAAACGCCAACTGAGCGTGCATTCTCAGAGTTATCCACCGGCGGCTTCGGTTCGCTGGCGCAATAGGGATTCGCCTCGCCCGCTCCCGGCAACGGCTCGGTGATGTGCTCGCCCGCCGCCGTCAGCACGCGCACTTCGATTCCCCTGATGGGCACGCCCCATCCCGGCTTGACCACAACGTGCGCATGGCCCGCGATAGCTTTCTCGTAAGCAGCATAATCGGTACGCGTGACATCCGAATCTTCCAGATTTGGACCATGGTCGAGGAACGTGCCGACCTTAATCCCGTCAACCAGTTGCGGCACTCCGCCGACGTGATCGCGATGATAATGCGTGATTAGTACATAATCGATCTGCTTAATCCCGGCCTGATGCGCTGCCGTCATGATGCGATCGGCGTCACGCCCGTCGTTTCCCGGCCAGCCGGTGTCAATCAGCAGCGATTGCCCGGACGGACTCACGACAAGCGTGGACTGCCCGCCCTCGACATCGATGAAATAAATCTGGAGCGGACCTTCCGGCTTCGTACTACGCGCGAACGAAACAAGAGCCGTGAACAAAACGCAGAGCGACGCCGCTTTCACCAAGGAATGCATGATATGCACCTGAAGGGGAAATGTGTTTCGGGAATTATGCCACGTGTTCGCGAAAAACGTAGAGTTGACCTTGTTTCTGCCAATCGCAACGCAGGCTCCTGATCCATCACAATTAAAACCTTTTCCTTCGGCGACGGCAGTCGTAATTAGGTAAAACACAGCATCGTCAAGTTGGGGCCGGTTGTGCTAGTCTTGCGCTTGCTCTCGACCACCTTTTCCCTTGACACGAAGAGACGGTCGGAGCAGGTATGCTGTCGTTGAGCGTGTAAACGTGGGGTTTGCGGCGCTCCAGAACCGGATCGGGATCCCTTTAATCTCTTGTTGACATCATCAATGATGAGCACGATAACCCTGCCTCTGTCGGCTGTGCGGACTCGGGCCAGCTCCGTTTTGCGAGATTACGCCGAACTCACCAAGTTGCGGGTCACGACGCTGATTGTGATGACCGCATGGTGCGGATATTTTTTCGGCGCGCATCAGGCCGGACTTCCCTGGTTCAGCTTTGGGCTCCTGCACGCCCTCCTCGGCATTGGACTGGCGTCCAGTGGTACTGCTGCGCTCAACGAGGTCATCGAGTACGAGATTGACGCACACATGCGCCGTACCGCGCACCGCCCCATTCCCGCTGGCCGTATGAGTCGGCTGCATGCCGCGATTGTCGGCGGTTCCGCGGCGATTGGCGGGTCGATTTATCTGGCCATCTTTACCAATCCTCTGACCGGGTTGCTCACGTTCCTGACTTCGGTTGTTTATCTCGCCGCTTATACACCGCTCAAACGAATCTCGCCAATCTGCACCTTCGTTGGAGCTTTTCCCGGCGCCATGCCGGGAGTCCTCGGCTGGACCGCCGTTCGCGGCCGCCTCGAATGGGGCACGCTGGTTTTATTTGCAATCTTATTTGTCTGGCAATTTCCGCATTTCTTTTCGATCGCCTGGCTTTATCGTGAAGATTACGCCAAGGGCGGAGTACGCATGCTTCCGGTCGTCGAACAAGATGGACGATCGACAGCGCGACGAATTCTTTTGTACTCGCTGGCGTTGATCCCGATCAGCATCGTCCCGAGCTTCATGGGAATGGCCGGCAATATCTATCTCATCGGCGCGGTTGTGCTCGGCCTCTCGCTCTTGTATTTTGGGGTTCGCCTCGCATTTTTGAATCTTCCTCTGGCAAGCCCGCAGTCAAAATTGCGCGCACGCCATGTTCTGCAAGCGACCGTTGTTTACCTGCCTCTGCTCTTCGCCCTGATGATGAGCAACTCTGTTCGGCCGTAGTTTCCAACATTTTTCAAATGGGCTGCCGCATTCAAACGTGGAGATCCCACTTCTCGCTGTTGTTGCAAGAAATGGAAACGGGTTTCGCCGCGATCGATTGGAACGGTGCACTCACGCATTCGCTATCAATAATCGTAAAATGCACTGGGACTGAAACGTGAATCTCACCGAAGATCCGCATCGCAGATTCAATCCTCTCACCAACGATTGGGTTGTAGTCTCTCCGCATCGCACGAAACGCCCTTGGCAAGGCGATGTCGCGCCACTCCCAACTGCTGCCGAGCCGGAATACGATCCGAAATGTTATTTGTGTCCGGGCAACGAACGCGCGGGAGGCGTCCGCAATCCGCAGTACTCTTCGACCTTTGTTTTCGACAACGATTTCGCAGCGCTCAAACCTGATATTCCGCACGAGCGTGTCGATCTCGATGCCAAAGGACTACTGGTCGCCGAATCAGAACCCGGCATTTGCCGCGTGGTTTGCTTTTCTCCCAAACACAATCGCACGCTCGCCACCATGGACGTGAACGAAATCGAAATCGTGATTGAAACCTGGCGGCAGCAATTCCGCGAACTGGGCAGCATAGATTTCGTCGACTATGTACAGATTTTCGAGAACCGCGGGGCTATGATGGGTGCCAGCAATCCGCATCCGCACTGCCAGATTTGGGGAACCTATTCCATCCCGCAAGAGCCTAAAAAAGAACTCGCCGCGCAATACACATACTTCAGCAACTGCAATCGTTGTCTGCTATGCGACTACATCGAACTGGAGCGAAAACAGAAAGTCCGTGTCGTTGCTGAAAACGCGCGATTTCTGGCCGTCGTGCCCTTCTGGGCGATGTGGCCTTTCGAGACTCTGATCTGCAGCCGGACTCATATCGGAAGCATGAACGAATTCACAACCGATGATTCGCGCCAGCTCAGCACAATGCTCAAGCAGGTCATTTCCACTTACGACAAGTTGTTCTCAGTTCCTTTCCCCTACACGATGGGCTTTCATCAGACCCCTACGGATGGGGTGGATCACCCCGAGTGGCATTTTCACGCGCATTTTTACCCGCCTCTGCTACGCTCTGCGACCGTCCGCAAATTCATGGTCGGATTTGAAATGTTAGGCACGCCGCAGCGTGACATCACTCCCGAAAGCGCCGCCGAACGCCTGCGCGCCCTGGCCGGAGGATAATTTGAACTCCAAAACTTCTAACTATTCCGGACGAACAGAAATGATGAGTGAGGGTGCCCCATGTCTCGCCGTTTTTGCGAGACGTGGGAACCGGACACCGCATTTCGGCCTTACCCGATATGCCGTCGCGCTGCTCATCCTGATCTTGTGCGTCTCCTCCGCCCTTTGTGCTCAGCAACCATCGCCGGTTCACCTCACCGCCGAGCAAGATCACCAACGCATCATGGACCTGCTGCATATCAAGTCTCTGCGCCGCGGCCCGGATGGCGATCCCAAATCTCCCAACGCTGCGAACTTTGATGAATCCAAGGTCCGTTCTTACGTCTTGCCGGATCCCTTGCAACTCAACAACGGCAAGCACATCACAACCGCGGCGGAGTGGTGGAGCGAACGACGCCCGGAAATCGTGGAAGCCTTCGATCGCGAAGTCTACGGCCGCGTTCCCGCCAACACTCCGAAAGTGGCTTGGGAACTTAAAAGCACGAAGCGGGAAATGTTCGGAGATGTCCCTGTAATAACCAAAGACCTCGTCGGCCACGTCGATAATTCTGCATATCCCGCTATCACCGTCGACATGCAGTTGACCCTGAGTACTCCCGCCAATGCGAAACTTCCAGTCCCCGTAATCCTGGAGTTCGGGCTCAGCCCTGAAGTGCTGGCTGCGCTCATCAAACGCTTTCCTCAATTCAAACCAATTGGGCCGAGCTGGCAACAGCAACTCGCCGAGAAAGGATGGGGCTCCGCCACTCTGGTGGCGACCAGCGTGCAAGCCGATAGCGGAGACGGTCTCACCGCCGGCATCGTCGGCCTCACGAATCGCGGCCAGCCGCGGAAGCTGGACGACTGGGGCGCATTGCGCGCCTGGGCCTGGGGCGCGAGCCGCGCGCTCGACTACTTTGAGAGCGACAAAGAGGTTGACGCGAAACACGTCGGCATTGAAGGCTTATCGCGTTACGGAAAGGCCGCGCTGGTCACGATGGCGTACGATCCGCGATTTGCCATTGGCTTCATTGCGTCCTCAGGCGCAGGGGGAGCCAAAATCCTGCGCCGGAATTTCGGCGAACAGGTCGAGAACCTGGCTTCGACTTCGGAATACCACTGGTTCGACGGAAACTTCCTGAAATATGCCGGCCCGCTCAGCGTCGATGACTTGCCCGTCGATGCTCACGAACTCATCGCTCTCTGCGCGCCGCGTCCGGTCTTCATCAGCAGCGGATCACAACAAGTCGAAGGCGGTTGGGTCGACGCCAAGGGAATGTTCCTCGGAGCCGTGGGCGCAGGGCCGGTCTACCGCTTGCTCGGCAAGAAGGATTTGGGAACCACAGAAATGCCGCCAATCGGAACTGCGCTGATCAGTGGCGACATCGCCTGGCGCCAACATACCGACGGTCATACCGCCGGGCCGAACTGGCCAACATTCTTGACATTTGCCAGCAGATATTTCCCGTCGGCCGAGAATTCGAAAGCGGCAGCGAATCTGCAATCATCCAGCGAAGATTCTTCTCTGCGCCTTGCCGCCAACGATGTCCTCGCAACCCACGGCCTTAGCATTCTTCTGTTCCACAATTCCTATCATCCCGTTTTCGGCGACGAAAAGATGAGCGGAATGGAAATCATTCTTCACGACCAGCGCATCGCCACCAATGGGGATGTGCGGTTGTCTCCCACGCCGGCGCAATGGGATCCAATCCCTGAATTCAAACAGCGAACTCGCGGCCCGCAGCCGGATTCGATTCAGGCATCGTGCGAGTATCCGAAGCACGGCCTGAGTTATCACATCGAACTGCAGCCGGAAACCGGTGGTCTGCGCGTCGCGGTTGAACTCGATCATCCGTTACCCGCCGATCTAGTCGGCAAAGCCGGATTCAATCTCGAATTCCTTCCCACGGCATATTTCGGCAAGTCGTACATCCTTGACGATGCAGCCGGGATTTTTCCGCGGCATCCCGATGGTCCCATGCAGAAAGCTGATGGATTGATCGAGCCTGTTCCGCTGGCCACGGGACATTCGATCGTTCTTTCTCCAGAGGATCCGCTGACCCGCGTCAGCATCTCCTCTGATGACGGAACCTTGGCGCTCTTCGACGGCCGCAATCAGGCGCAGAACGGCTGGTTTGTGGTGCGTAGCCTGATCCCCGCCAACAAAACGAACGATGTGGTGGTCTGGCATATCCATCCCCATATCATCCCCGGATGGGTGCGCGCTCCAGTCGTCGCTTACAACCAAGTCGGCTACACACCCGAGCGAGAAAAGGTTGCCGTCATCGAACTCGATCCTCTTTACGATCCGCCGAAAACCGCACGTCTACTGCGCCTTCTGCCCTCCGGCGAATATGCGCAAGCCTTCAATGGCGAGGTCAAACCCTGGGGCAAGTGGATGCGCTACAACTACGCTCGCTTCGACTTTTCCGCCGTGCATGAGCCGGGAATTTACTCGATCGAGTTTGCCGGCCAGCGCACGGGTCCGTTCCAGATTGCCAAGAACGTCTATGACGGAATCTGGGAGCCATCGCTCGAAACCTATCTCGCCGTGCAGATGGATCACGTCAAAGTCCGCGAGGCGTATCGCATTTGGCACGGCGCTTCGCACCTCGATGATGCCCGGCAGGCACCGGTGAACCACACGCATTTCGACGGCTATGCCCAGGGCCCGACCACCGATTCCCCATTCGCTCCGGGCCAACATATTCCCGGCCTGAATTCCGGCGGATGGTACGATGCCGGCGATTACGATCTGCGCACGCAGACGCAAGCGCAAGTCATCACTGACCTCGTTCTCTCAGTCGAAAAGTTCGGCCTCAAAACCGACGACACGACCATCGACGAGAAATCGCGCTATGTCGAGATGCGCAAGCCCGACGGCGTCCCCGACTCCATTCAGCAGATCGAGCATGGCGTAATTCTGCTGCTGGCGCAGTACCGGATTTTCGGGCACGCCATTCCCGGCATCATCGAACCGACCTTGGCGGAATACACGCATCTCGGCGACGCTGCCTCTCAGACCGACGGCCGAATCTACTCGGCCAGATTAGGATTGCTGCAAACAGATGGAGTCTACTCTGGCGTCCCCGACGATCGCTTGGCCTTCACCACCCACACCACCCCCTTGAATTACGATGCGGCCGCCTCGTTGGCCGCCGCCAGCCGCGTACTCGCCCCTTATAACCGCAACATGGCAGCAGAATGTTTGCAGGATGCGGAGCGCGTCTGGGACGAAGAACACAAGCAGCCGCCCGCTTTGTTTCATTCCTTCAATACAACCGGCCCCGATCTCCAGACCGGTGAGATTCGAGCGGCAGTCGAACTGCTGGTCGCTACCAAAGGCGGCCAAGTCTATGCTAGGCGATTAATGGAACTTCTGCCGACTATAGATAAACGTTTCGCCGGACTCGGCGGGCTCGCTGTCCGCGCGATTCCCTTCATGAACGCCGATTACAAGAATGCTCTCGCATCCTCAGCTCGCGCCTTCAAGACGAAATTGGACACGATGCTGGCACAAAATCCTTATGGCGTTCCCGTCGCCACCGGAACCTGGGGAGGTTCTGGCCTCGTCGCCCGCTTCGCCACGAACATGTATTTCCTCCACGAAGCCTTCCCCGAAATCATCGGGCCGGAATACACCTTGCGCGGCCTCGATTACTTGCTCGGCACGCATCCGGTCTCGAATGTCTCGTTAGTTTCGACGGTGGGCACAGAATCGAAGCTGATCGGCTATGGCAATAATCGCGCCGATTACACATTCATTCCCGGAGGCATGGTCCCCGGCGTGACGATTCTCCAGCCCGACTTCCCGGAACTGACAAGCTCCTGGCCGTTTTTCTGGTACGAAAACGAATACGTTGTCGATGCCGCCACCGCTTTCATTCTGGCCTCAAACGCCGCCAATGCTTTGGCGTTTCAGGAAAGGCCTCAGTGACGCTGCCATCGCGCCGGACATGTGCTCGATGGACGATTTGTTGAGTTCAAAACCGGTGATTTTAATTGGCCGCGTGAAGTGGCTAGCTTCCTAATTGATCGATGGAATCGTGATGGACATCGCTGCTAAAATCGCCGTATGAAATCAACCCGAAAGTTTACGGTCATCATTGAGCGTGACGAGGACGACTACTACGTTGCAACAGTGCCTGCTCTCCGAGGGTGCCATACCCAGGCTAAGAATCTCGACACTCTCATGAAGCGTGTCCGTGAGGTCATCGAGCTCTGCCTGGAAGATAAGCGAGGGACGCCGCAGCTTGAACTGGTTGGTATTCAGCAAATCTCGGTATGACTCGCCTTCCGCGTCTCAAGGGTAAGGAGCTCATTCGGATCCTGAGTGGGTTTGGGTTTGAAGTCGTCCGCAGCCGGGGAAGTCACTTTTTCCTCGGCCACTCTGATGGGCGAGTAACAACGGTCCCTGTTCATTCTGGCGAGGTCCTCTGTCCTGGCCTGCTCAGATCGATCCTGAAAGACGTCGAACTCACGCCTGAGGACCTCACCCGCCAGTAATAGAGCTCCAACTCCCAACGCGGTAGTTGGCTGTTTGAATTTTCTAGCCCCCATAGAAGGTCAGTCTCTCGAACAGGACGTAATAAGCCGCCGTGAACCGAAACTGCCCATATCAAGACGACCACCGACAACAAGGGCCATCTGATGTGAGGAAAACCAAAGAGGTAAGCCTTCGTGGTGAATCCAAAATAGAGTTCAACGAGAAGTGACAAAGCTAGCGCGAACATGCAAGTAATACCTGTCAATTTCAGCAATAGCGTCCATGTCCCCCTGATATTTATCAAGTCCGCGATCTTAAGGGTAACGCGCATAGACGCTCAAGCCGGCAGCGTGACGGGTGGTGTCCTAATAGTGCGTTGCTACGAAGCCGGAAGCGCGGGTGGCGGAGGAGGAAGTATCTTAGGACACTACCGGATGACGCACGGAACGCCTTGCGCGTAGTGGAGCAGGCCACAGGCGCTCCGCTCGCTGCGAAGACGCGAGTACTCCGGTTTCCAGAACGCAAGAAGAATCCGGCTGCCGTGGCGCTCGGCAAGCTGGGAGGATTCAAGGGCGGGCGCGCCCACGCCGCAAAGCTCACGCCAGGGGAGTGCAAAGAGATAGCCCAACGGGCTGCGAAAGCACGCCGGGCTAAAGCAGCTAAAGCCAAAAGAGGGTTTAGAATAGGCTGTGCGCGGCAGCCCCGCGAAAATTCAAAACAGCCCACTACTCCTAACCCCCCTTGCAAACCTGCCGGAACCGACGTATTGTAACGACGCTTTTTGCTTACGGGACGGAAATACCCATTCCAGACCCGGTCAGCCAACTCTGGGGCTAGCGTACCGTCGACCAATTGCATCCAAGGGGTCGCTATGAAACTCTGTGACACGATTGCATCCGTTCTGCAGGCGAAAGAGCGCAACCTGATCCTCTCGGTCGGCCCCGACCAGTCCGTTTATGAAGCGATCGAAAAGATGGCCGAATATGGAATCGGCGCTTTGCTTGTCCTCTCCAATCAGCGGCTGCTCGGAATCGTCTCCGAGCGCGACTATGCCCGCAAGGTGATCCTGATGGGCCACTCCTCCAAAGAGACTCGCGTCAGCCAGATCATGACGACGCCGGTCGTCTACGTCTCCCCTGAAAACAGCGTCGACGAATGCATGGCGATCATGACCCGGCATCGCTTCCGTCACCTGCCCGTTGTGCGGAATGAGGAAGTTATAGGGATCGTGTCCATCGGCGATCTGGTGAGGTGGGTTATCGACGGGCAGGCGAAAACGATTCAGGAGTTGGAAGGCTATATCAGCGGCGGCTATCCGGGATAACTCACGTTCGGGTGGCCCACTCAGGCCCGCTTTTGGCTTGAGTGGGAGCGCTTCAATGCAGACTCATCCTTGATCCTTCAGCTTTAGCCGTGTCTTATTCTCTTCCATGAATTTCCTGATGTCGTCGGCGGCATTCAGCAGCCGATTCCATTGTTCGTAATAGAGCGTCACCGGAAATCGGCCGAGGCCATACACGCTCACTCCGCCCTTCTCTCCAACCTTGAAAATCAAATCGCCGCTGCGCTTCTTTACTTCCACTTCCTTTTCTAACTGAGCCAGTTTTGCTTTCAGCTCTTCATATGTGGGTTCTGCCATTGCGGACCTCGCCAATCTTCCAGCGTTGAGATTCGAGTGCGATCGGCAGCGCACGCTGGTCCCCGATCACGCCCTTCTCTATAGTAACTTGTCCGGCATTGCGAAATTGCGGATAACCGTTATAAGCTGAATAAGTCTAATCCCAAAGCAGGAAAGTTCATGCGTTTGTGGGTGCGCTGGTCGGCGTGGGTCTGTCTGTCCCTGATGTTATGGACGGCGGCGGTAGAGTCTACCCACACGCATCCCACCGCAGCCGAGGCAGCCACCTGCAATATCTGTGTGGTGGCACATAGCGCCAGTCCTGCCATCAGCATTGCGCACGACGCTCCTGTGTTCGTTGCCGTGGGCGTGTTTCAGGAAGAAGCGATTCTTCCCAAAGCACGTGTCGACTTTTCCGACTTCGGCATTCGCGGTCCTCCTGAAGCCCTCTGAGGAACTCCCAATCAGTGGTAGTACCGGCTGGTCATTGCATGACTTCATGCCGGCGATCTCACTCATTCTCAGGAGGGCTTCATGCCTAGCTTTCATCATTTGCGATACGCCGCATTGATTGCTCTGGCGTTATCGTTCGCAACACCCCTTATTTTCGCGCAGTCGGGTGGGAATTCCGGCTCTATCAGTGGAAGCGTGCTCGACCCGACTGGCGCTGTTGTTCCCAATGCCACCGTTGAGATTCGTAATCCGGTCAGCCAGTATGACCGGACCACGACCACCGATAGTAAGGGAAACTTCAGTTTTTCGAACGTTCCGTTTAATCCCTACCACATGACGGTGAAGGCTGCGGGATTCGCTGGAGCCGTGCACGATGTGGAGGTCCGGTCTGTAGTGCCCACCGACGTCAAAATCAGTCTTGAGGTGAGCGGCTCCAGCACGACTGTGAACGTTGAGGCCACTGCGGGAGACCTGATAGAGAACAATCCCACCTTTCACACGGACGTAGACAGAAACTTATTCAACAAGATTCCGTTGGAAAGCACGACCTCAGAACTGAGTTCGTTAGTCACGCTGGC
>Ga0335072_10004371_pt1 | contig 21032 bp, 23 predicted proteins | sample Lox_Sample_21_FD_206725 | JGI IMG/M metagenome (GOLD analysis project Ga0335072, IMG submission 206725) | Soil microbial communities from Loxahatchee National Wildlife Refuge, Florida, United States - Lox_Sample_2.1 | ecosystem: Environmental > Terrestrial > Soil > Wetlands | place: USA...
AAGTGCCGTAGAATTCGAGGTCGCGTTTGAAGCCGGCGGTCGCGGAATTGGCCAGGTTGTTGGCGAGCAGGTCAAGCGACTCCATGCGCGATCGCAAGCCGCTGGCGGCGGCGATGGTCAGGTTATCCATGAGCGGCTGTTGAGCGAAATGCAACTGAGTGGCCTAAGTTGGTCCGCGAAAAAATTCTAGAAAATCTGTTAGAACGAGCGATATGTAAGGACGAGCGAGGCTGCGGCTTGTCAAAAGTTTGACTTAAGGGATTGACAGTCAAAAGCCTAACACCCCTGCCGTGCGCCTATCGGATTGAAAAGAATAGCGGCGCCCGATGGCGTTCGATCTGCATTTTCCGGCTGCGTGACCGTCACCTCCGCTGCGCACGCAGCCGCGCCCTCTCTTCCTCTCGCCGCGGCATTCCGCCCGCTTGATGAAGCCGCGGGAAGCGGAGCGCTGTTCGCGAACGAACTCAGCGGAGTAACCGGACAGACCGGGGATTCTACTGCTGCCGGGAAAAACCTGGCAAAGGCAACCATCCAGCAGGCGCTCGCGCTTCCGCAAACCTCGGTTGAGGCAGCTCAGGCTGCGACGCCCGCGGCCGCCGCCGGTCAGCAGACCGCCGCCGCGCTGGTTCTCAGCTTGCCGCGGACCGCGGCTCCGGCCGCCGGCATCATCCGGCCCGCATCCACGGCGAAGCGCCCGGCTTCGAGTGGGAGCGCGGCCCCGAAACAATCCGCGGAGGGCAATCAGACGGCAACCGTACCGGTGATTCCCACTCCGGCCGTGCCAGTTCCAACACCTCTCACCGCGGCGACGGACGACAGTGATGGCGACCCTATTGATAGCGACGATTCGGCCATCGCGCTGAAGCCGCCCGCTGCGCACGGCGCGCCGGAAGAAGCTCCGGAACCGGCTGCTCCGGCAGTCACCAACTCCGCCGAACCGGCACAAGCGGCGCCTGACATGGCCTTCGCCGCGCGGGTTCAGCCCGCGGACGGCTCCGCGCATTCCACCCTGCCGGCCGAGATGGCATCGGCTTCGGCGGTGGCATCGGCCAGCAAGAAGATCGAGACTGCGGGGCAGGACGAGGCCGCGGCGGCGCCGGAGTTGCGCGCGGCAATGCCCGCCGCAACTGCCGCCATGGAGCGCACCGCGGAACCGGCACAGGATCCGGCGCCCGCGCAGTCCAGTCACGCCGCAACCGCCGCTCCCCGCGCGGAAGCAACCACTTCCGCGCCGGAAAGCTCCTCAAAGTCTTCCGCTCCGCTCAAGGATATTTCGCTGCAAGTGAATCAGCCGGGCAAAGAGCGCGTAGACGTGAGGGTAGTGCAGCAGGGCAGCGAAGTCCGCGTCTCGGTGCACACCGGCGACGCCAGTTTGAACACCGGCCTGCGGCAAGGGTTGTCGGAACTGCAGAGCCGGCTCGAAGAAACCGGATATCGCAGCGAGATGTGGCGGCCGGGAACCGGCACGGCGCCGGTGGCTTCCGCTGTATCTCCTCAATCATCCAGCAATCACTCGCGCGGCGGCGACGGTCAGCCGCAACAGCAAGGCGGGTCGCAGCAAGACGGCGGCCGCCGCAATCCGAATTCATCCAACCAGCCCCGCTGGGTCGAAGAACTGGAATCGACTTTCGCCGCGGGAGAGAAATCGACAGGAGACTTTTATGGCTTCAGCAGTTAATGGCCTGGGCAGCAGTTCCAATACGAGCGACTCGTCGGCCGCGGCCTCGGCTTTAGGCGGTACCGCGCCCAGCGAGCAGATGTTTCTGCAGCTTCTGGTGGCGCAGCTTCAAAACCAGGATCCGCTCAACCCCACCGACAGCACGCAGTTCGTTTCGCAGTTGGCGCAGTTCAGCGAACTCGAGCAGGTGATGGCGATTCGCACCGACACCGATACGTTGGTGACCGACGCATCGACCGCGGCGGATTCCACGACGAGCGCCACCAACGGCACCAACGATACAGGCACCACCAACAACACCGGAACGCCGGCAAGCAATTAAAAAAGCAATCCTAGGAGGCACAGCTAAACGTCATGGGAACCGCATTCAGTACCGCGCTCTCCGCGCTCAACGCCGATTCCACGGCGATCGACGTGGTCGGCAACAACCTCGCTAATCTCAATACCACCGGTTTTAAAGCCAGCACGGTGGAATTTTCGGACTTGATGGCTGAACAGCTCGGCACGGCCTCCGGTGAAAGCCAGGTCGGTTTGGGCGTGGGCCAGGTCGCCGCCGTGCAGAATTTTTCGCAGGGCTCTATTACCAACACGGGCGCGGCACTGGACGCGGCCATTCAAGGCAACGGCTTTTTCGTGGTCACGGACTCCAACAACAACCAGCTCTACACCCGCGACGGCTCGTTTCAGTTGAACTCGGACGGCGTGCTTCAGACCGTCACCGGCCAGGATGTGCAGGGATGGATGGCCACCAATGGCGTGGTCAACGCCAACGGCCCCACCACGAACATCAGCGTGCCGGTGGGATCGAGCATCCAGCCCCAGGCAACCGCCAACATGAGCATGGGCATAAACCTGAACAGCGCCACGGCGGTGAACGGCACTTTCAGCGCGCCCATCCAGGTGTACGACTCGCTGGGCCAGGCGCACACCCTCACGGTGACGTTTACCGAGACGGCGCCGGAAAACTGGAATTACGCCATAACGATTCCCAGCACTGACCTTGCCGCCGGCGCCAACAACCAGGTGGCAAATGGCACTCTGACATTCGGCTCTAACGGGCAGCTCACGAACCCCGCCGCGGTTGCCCCTCCCGGACCTCAAGTACCGATCAACTTCGCGGTCCCAGGCCTGGCCGACGGAGCCGACGACTTGAACATCAACTGGAACGTGTTTGACAGCAATGGAAATTCTCTGATCACGCAGTACGCGCAGGCATCCGCCGAATCCAATCCGACGCAAGATGGATTCGCCGCCGGCCAGATCTCGCAAGTCTCCATTCAAAACGGCGGTCTGGTAGTGGCCAGTTATACCAACGGACAACAGGTAACCGTCGGGCAACTGGCGGTGGCGTCGATCGCCAATCCTACCAGCCTGGCGGATGTAGGCGACAACAACCTGCAAGCTACCGCCGCCACCGCGCAGGCGGCTATCGGCGCGTCGGGAGCCGGCGGTAACGGCACCATCCAAGGGGAATCGCTGGAAGCGTCCACCACCGATATGGCGGCCGAGTTCACCAACCTGCTCTCCTACGAACGCAGCTACCAGGCGGCATCTCGCGTGATCACCACGGCCGATACGCTGGCGCAGGAGACGGTGAACCTGATCCACTAAGCGGCTGAAAATGGCGAATACGACACAAGCCGGTCATCTGCTGGACATTCCGCTGGAAGTGGAGGCGGTAGTCGAAGGCAACCCCTTGCTTGTGAGCGCGCTGCTCGAATTGGCGGTCGGAAGCCTGGTGCTCAGCGGGCGGGCAGCGGGCGAAAACGTCGATGTTTTGGCGGGCCAGTCCTTGCTGGGCTCCGGCGAACTGGCCCGCGCCAACGGGCGCCGCGTAGTCCGCATGGTGAATTTCAAAGGCAAGAGCTGACATGGATGCGATCGGGCAAGCGCTGGTAGTGGTGTTCGTCCTCGGTCTTCTGGGCGCGACACTGTATTGGCTGCGGGCGCAGGGGATCGCCCGATTCAGCGGCAAGAGTGTGGGCCGCGGGAGTGGCCGCCGCATGCAGACCCTCGAGCGGCTGGCGCTCGGTCCGCAGCATTCACTTCACCTGGTAAATGTGAGTGGACGGGTGCTGCTGATCGCCGTCTCCCCGGGAGGGTGCGCCGTGCTGGACGGAGAAATCCCGACGGATGACAGGCAGGTGGGACGATGAGCCGGTTGGTGAAAGGCTTGTTCTTCTCCGCGGTTCTTGTAGCCTCGGCCCATGCGGCTAAAGCGCCGGCGCCGGCGTCCCCCACTGTCATGGGGATCCAGCTTTCCAAAGGCGGCGAATCGCTCAGCGTACCGATGCAGATCGTCATCCTGCTGACGCTGCTGACGCTGCTGCCGGCCTTGATCATGACGATCACACCGTTCCTGCGGATCGCTATCGTGCTGCATTTCCTCCGGCAAGCCCTGGGAACGCAGACCGTGCCGTCCAACCAGGTGCTGGTGGGGATTGCGCTATTTCTGACGATCCTGGTGATCTCGCCGGTGGCCTCGGACATGTACCATCAGGGCTGGGAGCCGCTTCAAAACAACCAGCTGACGGTGGACCAGGCGCTCGACGCCGGCGCCAAGCCGCTGAAAGCTTTTCTGATCCGCTTCGCGCGGGAGAAAGACGTCAAGCTCTTCCTCGACATCACCAAGTCCCCGGCGCCGCACACTCCCGACGATCTGGGATTGCAAATCCTGGTTCCGGCCTACATCCTGTCCGAACTGAAGGCAGGATTTCAGATCGGCGCCGTTTTGTTTCTTCCGTTTCTCATTATCGATATGGTGGTGGCTTCGGTAACGCTCTCCATCGGGATGGTGCAACTGCCTCCGGTGATGCTTTCAGCGCCCTTTAAAATACTCCTCTTTGTGCTGGCCGACGGTTGGAATTTGGTAATCGGCTCGCTCATGAAAGGCTTCTACGCATGACCCCCGAATTCGCCATCCAGATTGTCCGCGAAGCGCTGATGACGGCCTTCTGGCTTGCGCTGCCGCTGCTCGCCGTCGGTTTCGTCATGGGTATTCTGGTCAGCCTCATCCAGATTGTCACTTCGATTCAGGACACGGCCTTCAATGCGATTCCGAGGCTGGTGGTATTTTTGGGTGCGTTCATGATCGCCCTGCCCTGGATGCTGCACCGGATGAGCGCATATACCGCGGGGATACTCGGGAACTTGAGCCGCTATGGGCGGTAACCTGCTGGTTTCGACGGCAACACTCTTCGGTTTCCTGCTGACGCTGGCCCGCGTGGCCGGCGTTTTCGTATTTGTGCCCATGCCGGGGGTTTCGGGCATGATCAATCCGGCGCGCGTGATGCTGGCCTTTGGCATCACCATCGCGCTCTACCCGATGTGGCCGCACATTACGACTTACCCCGAAGCGGGGACGCTGGTGATGTGGCTGCTGGTGGAAGCGGGCCTGGGAATCGGCATCGGCCTGGCCGTGGCCTTTATTACGGAGGCCTTTTCCGTGGGCGCGCAGGCCATGAGCTTGCAGGCCGGCTACGCTTTCGCCTCCACGTTCGACCCCAATACGCAGGCCGATTCGGCCGTGGTCGTGGTGTTGATGCAAATCGTTACCGGCCTTCTCTTTTTCACCACCGGGCTCGACCGCGAAGTGATTCGCATCTTCGCCTACAGCATGGAGACCTACCCGGCGGGATCGTTTGTGCTGACGCGCGGCGCCGCGGCGCAACTGCTGGCGGTGGGATCGACGATGTTCACCACGGGACTGCGGCTGGCTTTGCCGGTAATCGCCGTCATGGTGATGATCGACATCTCGCTCGCGCTGCTGGGGCGCGTGAACGCGCAATTGCACCTGACGATTGTGGCGTTCCCCGCGAAGATGCTGATGTTTCTGACGCTCATCGGCTGGCTGGCGCTCTTATTTCCGGTGCTGTTCCGCGCGCAGTCCGGGGCTATGCTGACGGCCGCGCGCGGGCTGGTAGCGCGATGAGACGGGCGGCCCGGTAAGGAATGGCTGACCAGCAAAAAACCGAACAACCGACGCAGCGGCGCTTGAAAAAAGCCCGCGAGGAGGGGAATTTCCCCACGGCGCGGGTTTTCGTGAACGCCGTGCAGTTCGTGGCCTTCGTATGGCTGCTGCGGACTTGGGGCCCCGGCTGGATCCAAGAGTTGCGCGCCAGCATTGCGTCGCTCTTGCAGCATGCGCTAGACCCCCGGATGGGCACTGGCGAGGTGGTTGGGCTGGGGCTCGACCTGTTGAAGCGCATGATGATCCCGTTCACCGTCCTGGGGGGAACGATGATCGCCATCACACTCGCCATCCAGTTCGGGGTGACGAGGATGGGCGTAAGCCTGAAGAAAGTCACGCCTGATTTCAGCCGTTTAAGCCCGGTCTCGCGCCTCAAGGAACTTCCGAAACAGAATCTGCCCTCGCTGCTTCAGGCGATCATCATCATCCCGGCGTTCGGCGGCGCGGTGTACTACCTGGTCTCCGACAACCTGGGGGTATATCTCTCCCTCCCACTACGCAGCATTCCAGATGCTGTCACGGTAGTAGCCGGCTCGATCCAGACTCTGCTATGGAAAGCCGCACTGGTATTCGTGATTTTTGGGGCGGTGGACCTGATCCGCCAGAAGCGGCGCTATCAGAACGACTTGAAGATGAGCAAGCAGGACATCCGCGACGAGTTCAAGGAAGTGGAAGGCAATCCGCTCATGAAGCAGCGCATCCGCCGCATCCGGCGGGATATGGCACGCCGCCACATGATGAAGGAGGTGCCGAAAGCCACCGCCGTCATCGTCAACCCGACCCATTATGCCGTGGCGCTGAAGTACTCCATGGATTCCAAGGGCGCGCCGATGGTAGTGGCGAAAGGGAAGAACTACCTGGCGCTGCGCATCCGCAAGATGGCCGTGGAGAACCAGGTGCCGCTCATCGAAAACCCGCCGCTGGCACAGGCGCTGTACAAATCGGTAGACGTGGGGCAGGAGATTCCAGCACAATTCTACCGCGCGGTGGCCGAAGTGCTGGCCTACATCTTCAAGCTGATGAACGGGCGGAGAGTGGCATAAGAGCGAGAAGGAGTCGCACGCGGATTTTCGCCGGCTGGAATGCGGTTTGGGTGCATTTGCACCTATACGGGAACACCGTATACTCAAATCGTGGATATGGATATTCGCCACGAGCCGATACGTCCGGAAGGCCCGCTGGACTCGGCACGGTAGAGGCAAAGGCCGCGGAGTGCGGGTAATTGGATCAGTAAGCGGCCGGCTGGGAAGCTCAGTCGCGTAGGGAAGGACGTTGTTCGAGGATTGAAGGAGGCAGCGCGTGCTCGAGGCGAGCTCTCTCCGCGCGCAAACGAGTACGATGTCCCGGGCCCGGTAAATGTGATGGCGGTTCGCGCCAAGTCCGGGCTATCGCAATCTCAGTTCGCTCGCCGTTACGGATTCAGTACGCGCACCTTGCAGGATTGGGAACTCGGCAGGGCGCAACCGCCGAGCGCTGTGCGCGCCTACCTTACCATCATCGTTCGCTTTCCGGAGACCGTCGAAAAGGCTCTCTTGGGCGCTGCGTGAAATCGCCACCCGCCGGATATCGACGCCGGTCGCGATTGGCGTCGAGGCGAATCGATCCCGATTTCGTTCATGGCAATGGGGCCGACTCCGCGGTCCTAACCCCGCGACGCTTCCCCCAACGCCGTTTCTTGGGAGTGTGCCCGCAGATTAATGCTGCGAAGGGCTGTTATCGCCAGCCACTCCCTTCGCCATTTCGGAGCACCGAAATGTCTGGGTTTCGCCCGCGGGCCTAAGAGCCAGAGACCAGATGATGCGGGAGGCTCAACCCGAACCGAATCCGATCGACCTCCTGAAGTGGTTTGAGGAATGCCGGCTCTTCCAGCGGCCATAATTGAGCCGCGCGGGCGGTCGAACCGGCGGAAACGAGCAGACAGTTCACCGCTCGGCGCGCAGCTTCGTTGGCCGCCTCCATGCAGGCGATATCCGTGTAGGTACGGACGTAATCCGAAGCCACAAACAAGTTCTGCAACTCCACTTGCGCTTCCGGCCTGTATTGCAGCGATCCCGCGGTGTTGATCATCAACGGTTCGGCATTTGTTGCCGTGCCGGGATTAGGGAATTCAATGTCCGGATCGAGGAACCAAGAAATCAGATTCGAATCGGCTATCGGAGCGGCGCCGCCGACGTTCAGGTGCTGCTTGAGTTGCGTCCACACTTCCTCCTTGATCTGTTCGGCGGTGCACTCTTGCGCACTCTTGCCATATACCACTCCTGCAGCTTGCCACTCGGAAATGTCCACTGAGAGGATCCCGCCTACCGTGCCATCGCCGAGTTGGGACAAGTCAACATTGGTCCAGAATTGCCGTTGCGATATGGACGTGAGCGCCCAGGGAGAGTCTAGATAGATCGCATGGCCGTTCACCAACGGGACATCCTGGGCAAGATAGAACTGAATTCCATTCATCCACCGGGTTTCCAACTTGTCCAGGTTGGCGAGCGATGGGGCAGCTCTCTTTAACTCATCCGTCATCAGCGCGCTCATCACCTCTACCGGAAGCGCCGCGATGTAGTAGTCAGCCGTGATCGTAGAACGGCCGGAGACGGTCTCCACGATTGCGCCGGTTACTCGTCTACCAGCCGTTTCGATCGCAGTCAGACGGTTTTCGGGATAGAATTGCACCCCGAGTTTCTTCAGATACTCAATCCAGGGATCGATCCAGACATCGTCCGTGGGACCCGACAGCAGACGATCGAAGACGCGATCCGGGCAGATCAGGCCGTACAAAAGCTGCAATTGAGTGCAGCCGACGGTCCGCGTGCTGCTCTCTTCGGCGCGCATAGCGACCAGCGATCGCGTAAGGCCTTCCCCCAGGTAGGCCTGGTAAGCCTTCGACATCTTTGGAGCGGCAATGAAATCCCACCATGCGATGTTCTCGAATTCCGCAAAACGGCGCTCGGAACAGCTCGTAGCCACGATCAGCAGGCGGTCGATGAAGTAGCCCAATTCGTCCGCCGGGACGCCCAATGGCGTGAACAACTCCTGCAGAAACACCCGGAAGTCAGCCAGCGATGCGGGACAACGGGCAAGCCATGTGATTTCAGCCTGGTTTGACCTGGCTAGCAAGATGCGCGTCGCCACCGTGAGATTGTCGAATGCGTTGCCATTCGCACCGTATGGGATGCGGTGCATCGTGTCGGTGACATGCTTATAGAAACCGGGAAAGAAGCGGAAGCCGTGCTCCCCAGGAAGCGGCCTCCTGCCATCGCGGGCCGAACCCGGAACGGGAATGCTCCTGGCCTTGCCCCCCCAAACCGGCTTTCGCTCATAAACCCGCACCGAAAAGCCGCGCTCAGCCAGCTCATGGGCCGCGCTGAGTCCTGCGACTCCGCCCCCGAGGATGGCCACAGTCTGCTGCATTCCGTAATTCTACGACAGACCGTTGAGGCCGACTCAGGCTGATGCACGAAGCGAGCCCCGGAAGACTTTCGCCATGGATGGTTTCGCCGACAAAGGGGATTCCTGCGGAGTGCGTGGCGAGCATGGCACGGGATCGCTGTCGATATATGCCCTTCCCACCAGCAGAGGCCCGCGGAGTCGCGTCCTCGGAGATCCGGACCGAGACACGCCTCCCACCCAGTACCGCCCAGGTTGGTTGCCGATTCACGACCCGACCCGCCTGGGCCCGTGAAGCGTTGGCTGGTAGTCCCTTGCAGCGTTCGTGAGAGGGCTGTAGACATGCCCATCGACGGATTGGCCATCGACTTATCCAACCGAAGTCTTCATGGGAGAGTGGCGGCATCGGGGGCAGCGCGGCCCGCCGTATCGTGTTCGCCCGATTGTTGCTTTTCAGCGAGTCTTCGTCCGGCCTCAAACCTGCGCTCCCACGAATGGGCGGCGAGTTGCATAAACACTCCTCGAAGCCGCGAAGTGTCAAGACGTTGACAGCCCGAGGAGTCTAGTTTGGCCGCACAGGCAAAAGCCATCGCCGCACCCGCGCCGTGGAAGTTGGCGCTCAGCAATTGGAAAGAGCTCGGTGTTCCCGTCGCCGTGTTGGGCGTAGTGATCGCCCTGATCACACCGATTCCAGGCCTGGTGCTCGACGTCCTGATCGTCACCGACATCATGATGTCCGTGGTGGTGATGATGGTGGCCATGTACATCCGCAAGCCGGTGGAATTCAGCGTGTTCCCCACTACTCTGCTGCTGCTGACGCTCTTCCGGCTGGCCCTCAGCATCTCCGCCACCCGCCTGATTCTGATGAACGGCAACAGCGGCACGAGCGCGGCGGGCGACGTCATTCAGGCCTTCGGAAACTTCGTAGTGGGCGGCAATTACATCATCGGGACGGTGATTTTCCTGGTGCTCATCGCCATCCAGTACGTGGTGATCAACCATGGCGCGGTGCGTATTTCGGAAGTCACCGCGCGCTTCACACTCGATGCCCTGCCCGGCAAGCAGATGTCCATCGATTCCGACCTGAGCTCGGGCCTGATCGATGAGACCGAAGCCCGCAAACGCCGCAAAGACCTGGCGCGGGAAGCCGAATTCTACGGCGCCATGGACGGCGCCTCGCGATTTACCCAGCGCGACGCGGTCGCGGCCATCCTGATCACCGGCATCAACATCATCGCCGGCTTTCTGATCGGGGTGTTGCAGCACGGAATGGATCTGAGCAAGGCGCTCCAGACGTACACGGTGTTAACCATTGGCGATGGGCTGGTGACGGTCATCCCCGCCCTGATGATTTCGATCTCAGGCGGCCTGATCGTGACGCGCGCCAGCTCCGACGACCGGCTGGGGGCGGATTTCGCCCGGCAACTGTTCGGCAGTCCCCAGCCTCTTTTCCTGGCGAGCGGTGTGGTGATCGTGCTGGCTTTCTTTCCGGGTCTGCCGACGATTCCATTCCTGGCGTTGGGTTCGGGGCTCGGATTCGCGTCGTGGCGGATGCGGAAGAAGCAGACTGCCGCTGAGAAAGCCACCGCCGTCGCCAAACCGGCCGCCGCCAAAGACAATATCGATTCGCTCTTGAAGGTGGAACCCCTGGCCATCGAGATGGGGCTCGGGCTGGTGAAATATGTGGGCGGCGGGCAGGAATCGCCGTTGATCAAGCGGATCGGTGGAATTCGCAAGCAGATCGCCTCCGAATTGGGATTCGTGCTCGGGCCAGTGCGCGTGGTGGACAACGTGGCGCTGAAGGCGCATGAGTACGTGATTTCGCTGAAGGGCGCGGAAATCGCCCGCTATGAGCTGCCGGCGGGGTGCGAACTGGCCATCCCGGTGGGTAAAGTCGAACCGCCCGCGGGTGGACGGCCGACCAAGGAGCCGGCGTTCGGCATGACCGGATGGTGGGTGCCGTCGGAACAGGCGGAAGCGGCGCGCCGCGCGGGATACACCGTGGTGGATGCGGTCAGCGTGCTGGGCACGCACCTGGCCGAACTGATCCGCCGTTACGCGCAAGAACTGTTCTCGAGGCAGGATGCCAAGAAATTCCTGGATCGCGTGGCAATCGACAATCCCAAAGTGGTGGAAGACCTGGTGCCCAAGCTGCTGCCGCTTTCCACCGTGCAGCGCGTGCTGCAAAACCTGCTGCGCGAGCGCGTTTCCATCCGCGACTCCGTCACCATTCTGGAAGCGCTGAGCGAAGCCGCCGTGACCACGCGCAATCCGGTCCTGCTGACCGAATATGTGCGCCAGGCACTGCGCCGCATCGTAGTGAAGCCATTTCTGAACCCGGCGGGCGACCTGCCGGCTTACCTGCTCGATTCGCAATTGGAACAGACCGTGGAAACCACGATCCAGCACGGCGAACAGAACAGCCATCTGACGCTGGCGCCGCCGGCCATCCGCGACTTGCTGCAGCGCGTCAGCACCAAGGCAGGCACTCCGGAGACGCCCACGGCAGTGATCGCCGGTTCGGGCGCACGTTTCTTTCTGCGACAGATGGTCGAGCCCAGCAATCGCAATCTGTTTTTCATCTCGCACAACGAAGTTCCCACGGAAGTCAAAATCATTTCGCAGGGGGTTATCCAATAAGCCATGCCCAAAGCTGAAAAAGGCAATCTTTACGTAAAATCGTTTTTCGCGTCTTCTGTTCCCGCCGCGATGAAACAGGCGCAGCGCGAACTCGGTCCCGACGCCCTGTTGTTGAATACGCGCGAAGCTCCCCCCGAAGCGCGGCACCTGGGCCAATTCGAGGTGGTCTTCGGAACCTGGCCGGAATCGCCCGCCGCCGAATCCGCCGCTCCGCCACCTGTAGCGCACACCGGCCAGATGCACGACCGGATCCACGAAATCCGCCAGATGATGGGCCGGATCCGGCCGGAACCGGCCGCCCACACCGCTCTGCAATCGGGTGTGACGCGCGCTCTCATCCATGCGGGTTTGGACGGGGAATTGGCGGAGTCCATCGACCTAGGCGTCAGCCGGCGCATCGGCAAGCCGGCGGTGCTCGATAGCGCTCGAGATCACGCGGCGATTGTGGCCGAACTCGAGAGCCGATTCGATGTGCGGCCCGAAATCGGCCGGATCACCGCGCTGGTCGGTCCCCCGGGCGTGGGCAAGACCACTACGCTGATTAAACTGGCGGTCGGCCAATACCTGAGGCAGGGGAGGCCGTTGCGCGTGATTTCCACCGATAATCTGCGCATCGGAGGGGCCGACCAATTGCGGACCTATGCCGGGATTCTCGGCGTCCCATTCCAGGCAGTGGAGAGCATGGCAGGTCTGGCGCAGGCGGTGGACGCGACGCCCGCGAATACCTGTCTGCTCATCGACACCGCAGGCTACAGCGCGGCGCTCCAGCAGGAACTGGGGCTGCAACTGGCCACGTTCCTTCGTCACCGTCAGGAAATTGACACGCACCTGGTCTTGACAGCATCCATGGGGCGGCTCGAACTGCGGAACACCGTGGACCGGTTTGCAGGGTTCAATCCCTCGAAGCTGATCTTTACCCGCATGGATGAAGCAAGTTCCACCGCCAGCATGTTTTGCGAGGCCGCGCGCACGCAACGGCCGATTTCGTTCCTGTGCCACGGTCAGGCAGTGCCCGAAGATATCATGCCGGCATCCAAGGATCTGATCATCGACTCGCTGGTACGAGAATTGCCTGTTTCGCTACAAGCCGTAGCGTAAAGAATCCGATGGCCACTGGCCTCCAACACTACCGTCCCGCGGGGAACGATGGGAACAACGAGCGTGAAGCTCTGGTTCTCGAACACCTGCCACAGGTTTGCCTGATCGCGCGTCGCATTCACGACCGCCTGCCGGACTATATCAGCCTGGACGATTTGATTTCCACGGGTGTAATCGGCCTCATGGCCGCCATCGACAACTACGATTCCAGCCTGGGCGTGCAGCTCAACACCTATGCCGAGAGGCGGATTCGAGGCGCGATCATCGACAGCCTGCGGGAGATGGATTGGGCGCCGCGGGAGACGCGCCGGCGCTCGAAAGCCATCGAAGCGGCGATCCATAAAGCCAAGCAGCGGTACGGGCGTGAGCCTTCGGAAGAGGAAATCGCCGCCGAGCTCGAAATCGGCATCGCGGAATACCAAAAGTGGCTGGCGGACGTGCAGTCGGTGGAGCTGGAGCGCCTGGAATTCGAGCCGGGCGACAACTCCGGCCGCAATTTGCTTCACTTCGTTTCGTCCGGCGAAGACGCCTGGCCTTCGACCGTGGTGGAAAAGGCCGAACTGGTGCGCATCATGGCCCTGGCGATCGAGCGCATGCCCAAGGCGGAGCGAACCGTGTTGAGCATGTATTACTACGAAGAATTGAATTTGCGGGAAATCGCCGAAGTGATGGGGATGCACCTGTCGCGGATCGCGCAACTGCGCACGCAAGCCATTTTGCGGCTTCGCAGCCATATGGAACGGGTCTGGCTGAAGCAGCCAAGGAGAAAAGCATGAGCGCCGCTAACAGTTCGCCGTCCGCGCTGGATCTGCTGCTCGACATTGAGTTACCGGTCACGCTCCGGTTCGGGCGCACGCGAATGACGCTGAGCGAACTGATGGATTTGAATCGCGGCTCCGTGATCGATTTCGGCCAGAGCTCCGAGGCGCCGGTGGAAGTGGTGGTCAATGGCCGCGTGGTGGCCCGAGGCGAGGCGGTGATGGTGCAAGGCAACTACGGAGTGCGTATTTCCGAGATCGAGAGCCGCCGCAGCCGCCTGGAAGCGGCGCCCGGCGCGGAGAGTGAAAAATAATGCGTTATCTCGACTGGTTGTTGAATCCCGTGACGTTCTATTCCGGCGCATCGATTTGCCTGCTGGTAAGCCTGTGGCTGTTCATCAGCGTCAAAATCGAATTGGCACGTTTGAGTGCCGAGGCGGAAGACCGCGAAGAAGCCAAGGAGATCCATGACCCGGAAGTGGGCGAACTCAAGGTGGAAATAGCGAAGCTTCGGGAAGCGGTGGACCGGCTGGAGGCGGAGCGTTTCACTCCACCCATCGCCACGGCCACCGACAAGCGGTCGCAGGTAATCCGGATGCACCGGCGCGGGGAACCCGTGTCGAGTATTGCGGCCGCTTTGGAAACGCCGCCCAACGAGATCGCCTTGCTGTTGAAGCTGCACGCGATGAGCGGGAGGAAGGCCGGGTAGGCCGGGGTTTCCCGCTCAGCAGCCAGGGTGGAAGACGTCGAAGGCGGACAGGAATTTCACGCAGAAATAAAACGCGTGCAGGATAACGTTATCCCGGAATTTTTCTGCTCTGGTTTTCATTTCTCTGTGCCTCGGTGTGAAATTTTTATACTGCCACTCCCTCGAACGACCGTAGTTTCATGATCAGCGTGGTGCGCTTCATGCCGAGTAACTCGGCGGCGGCGGTCTTGTTTCCGCCGGTCTGCGAGAGCGCCTGCTGGAGCATCGAAAGCTGGAAGCGGGTGACGGCGGTTTCGAAGTCCACGCCCTGGATCAGGGGCGAGTTGGTCGGGCGGTCGGCAATGGAGACCACTTTGCGCGGGATAGGCTCCGCCATTCCGAGGTCGCGCGGGTAGAGAATATCGCGATCGCCGCACAGGGCGATGGCCATTTCCACGGAATTCTCCAACTGGCGCACGTTTCCCGGCCAGGAACAGGTCTTCAGCGACTCCAGAGTTTCGGGGGCGAGGCGGCGAACCGGGATTCCCTCGCGCATGCAGATTTTCTGCACCAGATGATAGACGAGCAGCGGGATGTCATCCTGCCGGTCGCGCAGGGCGGGCAACTGCAACGGGACCACATTCAGGCGGTAGTAAAGGTCTTCGCGGAACCGGCCTTGCCGCACGCGCTCCAGCAGATTCACATTGGACGCGGCGATAACGCGCACATCCACCTTGATAATTTCCGAACTGCCGAGCCGCTGAAACTCGCGGTCCTGCAGCACGCGCAGCAGCTTCGCCTGCATTTCCAGGGGCATGTCGGCGATTTCGTCGAGGAAGAGCGTACCTTTATGAGCTTTTTCGAAACAGCCCACGCGCGCAGAGACTGCTCCCGTGAACGCGCCCTTGGTATGGCCGAACATCTCGGCTTCCAGAAGATGTTCCGGGAGTGCCGTGCAATTGACAGGGACGAGATTCTGATGCGCCCGCGGGCTGGCCATGTGCAGGGCCCGGGCAGCCAGTTCTTTTCCGGTACCCGATTCGCCGGAGATCAACACGGTGCAGCGGCGCGGTCCGACCAGGCTGATGGTATCGGCCACGCGCTGCATGGCCGCGCTTTCGCCCACCAGAATTTCACGCCACGGTTCCCGCGGCGCGGCGAAGCGCCGGCGCGACTGGCATCTCCGCTCTTCGGCCGCCTGGTCCAGGCAATTCCGCAGGGAATCCATGCTGTCGCGGTAGCCCACGCAATGGTAAGCGCCCGACCGGTGCAGGCGGACGGCCTCAGCCGCCGTCATTTCAGGATCGTAGAAGACCACCGGCATGAAGGCGTCAATTTCGCGGAACGCATCCAGCATCGAAACGCGATCGCTATCGGGGGTTGGGCCCTCGACCAGCACGCAGTCCATGTCCTGGCGAGCCAGCACAGCACACGCCTCGGCGGGATCCGCAACCGAAACGGCATCGAATTCGGACAGAGTCAAATGCGTCTGGCCACTCGATTGCAAATCGTTGCCCGGTTGGTTGCCGTGGATCCACAGGATTTTCGGGGAAGGCATAGAAGAATCCACCTTAGTGCGGAGTTTGAAATGGATTCTAGAGATGATTTAGGTAGTACGAGTTGACTTGCCAAGGTTAACAGCGTGCCAACAACCGTAAGTTGGTATTGCAACTGCTTACATGGAAGTGGCACGCTGTTAATGGGCTGGAAAGCCGATACGCATGAGTATCCAGATATATAACGATGGTTTGGCAGGCGCGGGAGCATCCGAAGCCGCACGCACGCAGGAGCTGTCGCACGCCACTCCCGCCGGCAAGCCTGCCTCCGGGGCAGCCGCGGGCGCGGAAGATCAGGTTCAGATCTCTTCGCTCTCCTCCACGATTACCTCGCAAGCGAGCGATCGCGCGGCGCGTGTGGCACAGTTGGCGTCGGTGTATCAAACCGGGCAGTATCAGGTGAATTCGGTCGAAGTGAGCCGCGCCATGGTGAATCACGCACTGCAATCCGGAAGCGTGGAAGGAGATAAGGAATGACACCGGCGCCAGCAACCGCCCATCTCGATCGCGCCCGTTCCGGCATACGGGAAGCGTTAGCCGCATGGGATGCGGCCGATCTTTCGCGCGTTGAAAAATGCTGCCAACTCCTCTCTACCGCCGTCGGCGATTTGCGGGTTTTCGAAAGCGCCGTGCGCACGGGGGAAGTTCCCGCCAGCGATGAAGTTTGCTCCACGCTGATGGCCGTGAAGATGGAAGTGGTGGCAGCCACCCGGGTGGTCGACGCCTGCGTGGCGTTTCATCGCGGCCTGGCGGCGCGAACCGGCGAAGCCCCGCCGGTGTACAACGCGGACGGATGCCTCGCCGAGGAATCGGAAGGATTGGAATCCGAAGTGCATGCCTGACGAACCATGGCGAACATCCTCGCGTCTTTGTCGAGCGCCGGAAATGCCCTGGACGTCTTCCAGCAAGCGCTGAGCGTCATTCAGAACAACGTCGACAACTCGTCTACCCCGGGCTACGCCACTCAGACCTTGAACCTCTCGGCGCAGCCGCTCGTGGTCACCGGAGGCCTCACTGGCGGAGTGGCGGCTCAGGGTCTGGACGATTCGCGCGACAACTACGCCGAAGAACAGGTGCAGCAGCAAACGCAGACGCTGGGATTCTATACCGCGCAGGCGCAATCGACCGGCACAATCCAGAGTTTCTTCGATGTTTCCGGCACCGGAGGCGTCCCCGCGGCGCTGAATAATCTGCTGAGCGCCTTTTCCAGCTGGAGCGTTACACCCAGCGATCCGACAGCCGAACAGAACGTGCTCTCCAACGCGCAGAGCCTTGCCAGTTCCATCAACGGTCTGGCCAACTCGCTTTCCAGCACTTCCCAGCAGATGGATACCGATATCTCGTCAACGGTCTCGCAGATCAACACGATTGCCGCGCAGGTACAGCAGTATAACGAGCAGGAGTTGCAATCGTCCACGCCCGATCCCGGCGCTGAGGCCAACCTGTATTCGGCGCTCGACAACCTTTCGCAGCTCACCAATTTCACCACCGTCAAACAATCCGACGGCACCATCACGGTAATGCTCGGCGGCGGCGATCCGCTGGTGATGGGCACGCAGGTGAACCAGCTTTCGGCATCCGATGCCGTGGCTGCCAACCCGCCTGCCACCTACCCCAACTCCCCCCCCAGCGCGGTGATTACAGATTCCCAAGGCAACGATGTCACCTCGCAGATCACCAGCGGACAACTGGGCGGGTTGCTCGACACGCGCAATCGCGTGCTCGGATCGATCCTGGGCAACGCGCAGCAGCAGGGAACCTTAAACCAATTCGCCCAGACTCTGGCCGACACCGTGAACAACATCCTGGAATCGGGCACGGTTTCGACCGCGCAGGGCGCGGCTGCGGGCACGGCCCTCTTTTCGTACGACAGCACGAATCTCACGAACGTCGCCGCCAGCCTGGCGCTCAATCCGGCGATTACGGCCAGCGGGCTGGCGCCGGTGGATTCTTCGGGGAATGCGAACGGAAATGCCAACGCACTGGCGAACCTGGGCAGCGCCGGCAACACCGCGGGCAATATCGGCGGACTGAACCTGGTGCAATTCATGGCGCAGATGACCAGCGACATCGGGCAGGAAAATCAGACCGCCACCACCAACCAGAGCACGCAACAGCAGATCGCCGCCCAGGCGACCACCTTGCGCGATCAGGTTTCCGGCGTCTCGCTGGACACGGAGGCCACCCAGGTGCTTCAGTTCCAGCGCGCCTATCAAGCCACCGCGCAAGTGCTGACGGTCTTGAATGACATGCTCGATACCACCATCAACATGATGACGGTGACCACGTAATCGGGAGCGATTCTATGTTTCCAGGCATCAACGGAGTCACGCAGAGTTATTTGGGAGATCTCGCCCGAACCGAGACGCAATTGGAGCAGACGACGCAGAATGTCAGCTCCGGCATCGACGTCAACCAGCCATCGGACGATCCCGCGGCTGTTTCGGAAATACTTCAGACCGAAACCGCGCTTTCCAACAATAAGCAGATTCAGAGCAACCTGAGCAGCGTCACCACCGAGGTGAATACCGCCGATTCGGCATTGCAGACCGCGGTGCAGGCACTCTCCAGCGCGATTTCGATGGCGACGGAGGGCGCGTCGTCCACGGCTACAGCCGATTCGCGCGCCACTTTGGCCCAACAAGTCGCCAGTATCCAACAGACGCTGGTGGGAATCGCTCAGACCACCGTTAATGGCCGGTACATCTTCAGCGGCGACCAGGATACCCAGCCCCCTTACGAGTTGGACTCGACCCAGCCGGAGGGAGTACAGCAGCTGGTCACCGGCAACTCAACGCGGATGATTCAAAGCGTGGACGGCACTTCGTTCGCGGTAGCGCTGACTGCGCAACAGATTTTCGATGCCCAGAATGCCGACGGAACACCCGCCACGGGAAACGTCTTTGCGGCGGTTCAAAATCTCGAGACCGCGCTCGCCAACAACGACACCGCGGGGATCAGTTCGGCGCTCAGTTCTCTGCAATCGGCCAGCAGCTATCTCAACGATCAGGTCGCGTTTTACGGAAACGTGGAAAATCGCGTTCAGGAGGCCACCAGCCTGGCGCAGAAGTTCCAGACACAGGAACAGACCCAATTGAGCAACCTGCAGGATACGGATATCCCGACCGCGGCCGCGGAACTCACTCAATTACAGACGCAGGAGCAGGCGTCGATGTCGGTGGAGGCCACGCTCCAGCAGCAGAAGAACCTGTTCAGCTATCTTGCGTGACGAAGAGAGATTGGCGATGACCCCTGAGCTTCCAGCCGATAGCCGCGCTTACGACGTTTGCAACCCAGATCGCTTGCCTGCCGAACGGATTGCCTTCGTGGACGGCATCCACCAGCAGTTTCTGCACGCGTTCGCCGCGTCCCTGGCGAACTACCTGGACACCGCCGTCGCCGGCGCGACCGCCGGACTCGATCAACTCGCGCTCAAAGACTTCCTCGACGCTTCCGCCGGCGATGCCTGCCTGGTGACCCTGAATCTCAAGTCTACCGGGGGCCAGGCGTGGGTGGGGCTCAGTTCGAAGCTGGTGTTCCATATTCTGGACATTCTGCTGGGTGCTCCCCAGCCCGCCACACCTTCGGAGCGCACGACCATTACGGAGATCGAAACCCATGTGCTGCGCGAATTCTTCGACGCGCTGGCCCGCACTCTGGTACATGCCTGGGGGCCCAGCGGCATCTCCCTGGAGATGGGTTCGATTACCAACGCCGATGAGGTGCGGCAATCGGCGGATCTCGAAGGTACGGCTCTGGTGCTGCACTGTAGTCTTCGCATCCAGGAGCAGGACGAGACGTTTCGGGTCGCCGTCCCGGTACTGGCGGTGCGTTTGGCGGCGATCGAGCACGAACAGAAGGCCGCGGCCGAAGCGGCGGGCGAGAGTGCCGCGCGGGCGGCGCGCCTGGAGACTCTGGGCTCGGCGGCCCTCGAATTGGAGGCGTTTCTGAGCGGCTCGGCGATTCGACTGGGGGACCTGGCGGCGATGCAGGCCGGCCAGGTGCTCGTGCTGACGCAGCCGGCCGGTTCGCAATTCGAATGTTCGGTAAACGGAAGGATCAAATTCCGCGGAGAGTGGATTTCGCTCGGCGATCGCCACGGTTTGCAAGTGGATTCGATTGTCGAAACCGAAGCGGGTGCGAAGAGATAAGGCTTGCAGCGCCCCTGCCGGAAAGTGAATCGCGGGCCGCGCTCGTTCTTAATCCGAATACACGAAACAGCTCGCGAGGTGTACCAGCAGATCCACGCAGAGACCTAATTGCGGATCGGTGGAGCGCTCAGCATAGAGATCGCGGCAATTGCGCATCTGGCTGGCCACCGATTTGAGGAGTTCCAATTGTTCGCAATCGGGGTGGGAATCTGGAATGGGAGAAAGGAACGTACTGCGATCCAGTTCCGCCCGCAGCCGGGGCAGATCGCCGCAAACCCAGGCTCGTAAGAGGGATTGCGCCTGGCGGACAGCGATGGAGGGCGATCGCGATTCAGTCAACTGCATCACGACACACTTATCGGCATTAATCCGGTGTTTTCTAGCCGAAATCCGCCGCAATTCGGTAGAAATTTCTCCTGCACCTCCGATGTGTACAAAGAGTGGGGAAGATGATCTACGTCACACGCCTCAATCACAAGCCCCTTGTTATCAATAGCGACTTGATTGAGCAAGTGGAGATGACTCCCGATACCGTGATCAGTTTGACCACCGGCGAAAAGATCATGGTTCTGGAATCATCCGACGAAATCGTGGAGAGAGTAGTGAACTTCCGGCGATCAATTGCAGCGGGTCCAGCGCGGCCGGTTCCAACCGCAAACCGGGTTGCACCGGGGGAGCTCGATGGCGGATACTAACCCGAAAAAAGGAGGCGGCTCGCGACCGGACCTGGCCTCACTCCTCGGTCTGGTGGTGGGGATCGGCGGCATCCTGGGAGGGATGCTGCTCGAAAAAGGAGAACTGCGCCATCTGTACCAGGTTTCCGCGGCCATCATCGTTCTGGGAGGGACCTTTGGCGCGGTGATGGTCACTACTCCGATGAACGTCCTGTTGCGAGCCATCAAACACATCGCCGCGGTGTTTTTCGACAGCTCGCAGTCGCCCGAAGCGACCATCGAAGAAATCATCCAGTACGCCACGCAGGCCCGCAAGCAGGGGATCGTATCGCTCGAGCAGGCGGCCGGCAACGTATCCGATCCGTTCCTGAAGAAGGCTTTGAATCTGGCGGTCGATGGCATCGAAATGAGCCAGATTCGCAGCATCATGGAGCTCGA
>Ga0335072_10004372_pt1 | contig 21031 bp, 14 predicted proteins | sample Lox_Sample_21_FD_206725 | JGI IMG/M metagenome (GOLD analysis project Ga0335072, IMG submission 206725) | Soil microbial communities from Loxahatchee National Wildlife Refuge, Florida, United States - Lox_Sample_2.1 | ecosystem: Environmental > Terrestrial > Soil > Wetlands | place: USA...
CTGATCCGCGACGCCCTGCAACGCCAGGCGGATGCCGCCTGAAAGCATGCCGCGTCCCGGCATTCCGGAGACCATGAAAACATGGCTCCGCCAGCTTCCCGCGTTGCTCGGCATCGTGCTGCTGATCGGCGCGATCTACGTCGTGCAGCGCGAGTTCCGCCACCTGCGCCTGCGTGACATCGGCACCGCGCTGCATGCGATCCCGCCCCGTGCCCTGATGCTGTCGGCCGGATGGACGGTGCTGTCCTACGCGGTCCTCACGCTGTACGACCGGCTGGGCACGATCTACGCCGGCCATAAGCTCCCCTATCCCCGTGTCGCATTCGCCTCGTTCTGCGCCTACGCGCTGTCGCACAACCTGGGCTTTTCCGCCGTCTCGGGCGCCGCGGTGCGCTTCCGCCTGTATGCCCATTGGGGCCTGACACCCACCCAGATCGCCAAGACGGTCGCGTTCTGCAGCCTCACCTTCGGTCTCGGCGGCATGGTGCTGGGGGGTGCCATCTTGTTCCTGGAACCCCGCGCAACGCCCTGGTTCGGCACCCATCTGCCGCATGCGGCCATGTACGCGGCGGGCGCACTGCTGTGGGCGATCGTCGCGGCCTATCTCGTTTTCGCCAAGCTGCAACGCCGGGTGCGATTGTTCGGCCAGCTCGTCGAGCTGCCCGGCATGCGTATGGCCGTGCTGCAGGTATTGCTGGCGACCGCGGACGTCGCGATCACCGCGACCATCTTCTTCCAGTTGCTGCCGCCCGCGGCGCATCTGAGGTGGACCGGTTTCCTGGGCATCTACGTCGCCTCCTATACCGCCGGGTTGGCAGCCAATATCCCCGGCGGCATCGGCGTGTTCGACACCGCCATGCTGCTGGGTCTGCATCCCTACCTCGACGCACCGCAAATCGTCGGCGCCATCCTGGTGTTCCGGCTGTACTACTACGTCATCCCCCTGTTCCTGGCCGGCTCCCTGTTCGCCGGCAACGAGATCCTGGTGCGCGGCGGCCCGCTGCGCCGGCGCGTGGCGAACCTGCCACCCCTGCAGGCGGTCGCCCGCTGGAGCGAGCCGGACTTTGCCGTCGCCACCAGCACGAGTTCCGTCGCACTCTGCGGCGTGGTGCTGCTGTGCCTGGGCGTTCTGGCGCCCCGGCCCGACTTTTCCTGGATGGACCCGGATGTGGCCGGCCTCGCCACCCAGGCGGGCCAGTTCGTGCCGTCGCTGATCGGCGCCGGGTTGGTGGTAATGGCGATCGGGCTGTCGCACCGGGTGAACCTCGCCTGGGGATTGACGCTGCTGCTGCTGGTCGCGGGCGCCGCCTTCACCGCCACCCAGGGCGACCGCCTGTGGGTGACCGGCATGCTGCTGCTGACGGCCCTGCTGGTGATGCCGTTCCGAAGCTGCTTCTACCGGCATGCGCGACTGCTGAGCGGGCCGATGGAGCGCTCGACCGCCTTGTCGCTGGTGGTGCTGGCGATCTGCTTGCTCGCCCTGGCCGTGACGCGTCCATACACGCACCGGCTGCATAACAATGCCTGGTGGGCGGTGGTAATGTCGCGGGAGGTGCCGAACTCGCTGCGCCTCGCGGTGGCCCTGGCGGTGATCCTGGGCTTGCTGGCGATCTGGCGGTTGCTGCGCCCGGGGCGGGTACAGTGGTTGCCGTGGGACGCGGCGGCCGTCGGCCGGATGGCGGAGTTGGGCATGGTGGCGCCGCGCCGGGCCGACGGCCTCGTGCTGGGCGAGGCCGAGCGGGCCGGCATCCCGTTCCGCCGCTATGGCCGCGTCCTGTTGGGATTGGGCGATCCCGGCGGGGCGGAAGCGGATCGGGTCTCCGCGATCTGGCGGCTGCGCGACCTGGCGCAGCAGGAGGGCCTGGACCCGGCCTTCTGGCGGGCGGGGCCGGGGTTGCTGAAGGTCTATGGCGATCTGGGACTCACCGCCCTGCCGCTCGATGAGAACGGCATGCCGTTCCCGGAGTCGCGCGACGAAACCCCGGTTGCCCTGCACTACCTGGTCTGTATGGCCGAGCGCGACCTGGGCATGCTGCTGTCGCTGCTGCCGGAACTGGCCGCCAACCAGGACGTGGCGGCGCAGGCGGTGGCCTGAGGGGGTCGATGCGCAGCTGCGACCTGCAGGAATCGGGCGGCGGGGCAGTGCGGCGAGTCTCACAGCCGCCCCGTTACGAATGCCATGAGATTCGTTCCGTTGATTTGAGGTTCTATGGTGATTTGAGGTTCTATGGCGCTTCGTCTCGCGATCATCTCCTTTCGTCCCCGGTAAGACGGAGGGCGCGTACGATTACGAGGATGAGGATACGGAACCGCAGATGGCGGGGGTGAACGTGGACAGGCTCGTGGACGGTATGTCGTCGGCCAGTTCATGCTTGCGGCTGCGTTGAACAATGATTGCCCGCGACATCGCGGGGACAGGAGATACCGTCCTGCAAGCTGTACGGGGCCGTGGAATTTGTTAGAATAATGAACGCAGATGAACGCGGAAGGGGCTGCGGCCGGCACGGCATTGCTCCGCGAATTACCGTCCGGCTGATCCTGGCCAGCCGCAAGGCAGCGATGGTCAGCGGGCCATCCGCGTTCATTTGCGTGCATCCGCGGTTCCATTTTCTTGTTCCGGCGGCGGCGGAATGCGGTGGGACGAATCGGAACGGCGGGGGCCGGCCATGCTCCGGCCCCGTTGGTCAGGCTTTGAATGTTCAGGCTGTGCGGTCAGGGCGGCCCGGTCGCGTTGGCAGCGGGCCGCGCGGCCAGCATCGGCGAGGCGACGGACGAATCAGGCGGGGGCGATTTGGCGAACAGGTCAACCAGCGGCTCGCGTTTGTTCTGCTATCTCTGCTAGTTCGTACAGCTGACTGGCGGGCGGCGAAAGTCAAGCTCTGATTTCACCCTCGAGTCCGCAAATTTCCACGCATGGGTATGTCCCAGGTTTTATATCATTAACTCATTGTTCATTGCCTTCTGTGATGATGCGCGCCGCCCAACCAATTGGAGATCACGGCATGCTTGCCCGCCGCAAGTTCCTCATGGCCGGCGCCGCCGCAGCCGCCGGGCTTACCGCTGGCCGTGCGCCGCGCGCCGCGGATGCAACCCGCACGCTGCGCATCGGCTATCTGTTCTCGAAAGAATCCCAGCTTGGTGCGGGTGCCAGCGCCATGGCCGATGAGATTGCCAAACGGACCGGCGGCCGCATTCGTCTTCAACAATTCCCGGATTCCGCCTTGGGTGGCGATGTGGAAATGCTGAAAGGCGTGCAGCTCGGCAGCATCGACCTCGCCTTCGTCACCGGCGCCGGACTGCCCTCCATTCTACCGGATTCGGACGTCTTCCATATTCCCTTCCTGTTCAACAGCGCAGACCACGCGCACGCGGTGTTCGATGGCCCGATCGGCCAGGATTTCCTGAAACGGATCTCGGCGAAGGACGTTGTCGCCCTGGCCTGGGGCGAGAACGGCATGCGCCACATGACCAATTCCAAGCATCCGATCACGGTGCCCGACGATCTCAAGGGCCTGAAAATGCGCCTGCCCCAGTCCGATGTGATGGTACTCGGCTTCAAGGCGCTGGGCGCCGATGCTGCCATGCTGGCATTCCCGCAACTCTACGCAGCGTTGCAGAGCGGCCAGTTCGATGGCGAGGAGAATCCCATCGCCACCATTCAAGCCGCGAAATTCCAGCAGGTACAGAAGTTCCTCACACTCAGCGCCCACGTCTACGATCCCGCGATCATCGTCATGTCGCCCGACGCGCACGACGATCTTTCCGCCGAGGACAAGGCGATCTTCGCCGATGCGGCAAAACTGGGTGCCAAAGCATCGCGCGACTACGCCGCGGCGGCGGAGAAATCGGGTGTCGCAACCCTGCAACAGGCCGGCATGCAGGTCGTCATGGCGATCGACCGTGCGCAGTTCGCCGCTGCCATGGCCTCCGCCACCCCGGAATACGAACGCCGCTTCGGACACGACCAGATCGACCGCATCCGGGCGACAAGCTGATCGCACAGATCAGGCCATGAACGAGAATCCTTCTCGGGCGCAGCTGCTTTCGCGCTTGCTCGCGCCAACCCTGCGCAAGCGTATCGTTGGCGGATTTGCCGGGGTCCTTGTCCTGCTGGCGATGCTCGCCGTGGTGGGGCAGCGTGGCGCGGACTCTGTCAGCCGCGGCGCCAACGGTGTACGCGCCAACAGCGCCGCGGCCGAGGCCGCCAGCACAATCGCCCTGCGCGTCGCAGACGCCCAGGCACGGGTGGCGCAATACGCGCTGTCGGGGAATGCGTCGGACGGGCAAGCGGCGCGCAATGGTCTGACGCGGCTCGATCGCGCCATTGCCGAGACGCATAACGAGGCCCTGGCGGCACCGGTCGCGCGATACCGCCTGGCGGTCGATGCCTCGATCGGCGCGGTTGCCGCACGGCGCGACGCGGTCGGGGCATGGCAGGCGGCAGGCACCGACCTGCGCACGATCGCCACCGCGATCAGCCGCCTGCTGGAGACCGCACCCGATCCCGACACGATCCGTGCCGGCATGCATCTGGTTGACGCGTTTCAAACCAGCGATTCCGCCGGTGCCCGTTTCCTTGCCTCACGTGACCCGGCAGACGCGAACACAGCAACTTCGGAATTGCAGTCGTTCCGCGACAATGTTGCCGGTGTTGCATCGCTCGCCGCCAACAATCGCCGGCTGAACCGCTTGCTAGGCGGCCTTGCCGACCCATTGAAGCGTTATGCAGACGGCCTGAAGCGCATCGTGGCGGGCGATGGCCAAATCCGCAAGGCGACCGAGGATCGCGCGAATGCCACGGCCGCCGTGGAGCAAGCCACCACCGCCTTGCGGCAGCAGGCCACCGCGATGCTGCGGGCCGCGGTGGAGGACATGACGGCCACCAGCCGCCGCACCGGCCGTATCGGCCTGTGGACGTCGGTGGGCGCCATCGGCTTCGGCCTTGTGCTCGCGGGGCTGATTGGCCGTGCCATTTCCCGGCCCGTGCAGCGCCTCACGGCTGCCATGCAGGCGCTGGCGGGCGGCGCCCTGGATATCGCGATCCCCCACGCATCCGACCGTAATGAAATCGGTGACATGGCACGCGCGCTGGCGGTGTTCCGCGAGCATATGCAGGCCGAGGCGCGCCTCGCCGCGGAGCAAGAGACGGAACGCCAGCAGGCCGAAACTGACAAGCGCGCGGCGCTGATGCGCATGGCGGACACGATCGAGCATGAGACCGCAACCGTGCTCGATCGGGTTGGACAGCACGCCAGTGTGATGACTGCGACCGCGCAGGAAATGTCGGAATCGGCCGTGCGCACCGGCACGTCGGCCGACAACGCCGCGGCGGCGGCATCGCAGGCGCTGGCCACCGCGCAAAGCGTCGCGAGCTCCGCCGAGCAATTGACCGCCTCGATCCGGGAGATTGGCAAACAGGTCGAGCAATCGAATGCCGTCGTCGGCCGCGCCGTGACGGCGGGCAGCGAGACCCGCGCCGCTGTCGAAGCATTGAACCAGGAGGTCAGGCAGATCGGCAAAGTCGCCGAAATGATCGCCGAGATCGCCGCCCGCACCAACTTGCTGGCGTTGAATGCGACCATCGAAGCGGCACGCGCCGGCGAGGCGGGCAAGGGCTTCGCCGTCGTCGCCGGCGAAGTGAAGGCGCTGGCCGATCAGACCGCGCGTTCAACGGAAGAAATCACCCATCATATCACGCAGGTGCAAACGGCAACCGGCGTTTCGGTGGCGGCGGTGGCGCGCATCGAGAATACCATTGGCGAGATCGACGCCATCGCCACCGCGGTGGCCGCTGCGATCGAGCAACAGGATGCCGCCACACGGGAAATTGCGCGCAATATTTCGGAGACGGCGTCCGCCGCGAACGCGATGACCGGCCGCACCGGCGAAGTGTCGCATGAAGCGCGTGTGACCGGGCGACACGCTTCGGACGTGCACGAAAGCAGCGTGGCGCTGGTGGCTGCGGTGGACGGTCTGAAGCGTGGGGTTGTACAGGTGGTACGGACCTCGACCGATGTTATCGAACGCCGGCAGGATCTCCGGTACCCGGCCGATTTCTCGGCGCGCCTGCGTCTTGCCGACAGTACGGTGCATACGGTGCGCGTCGTGGATTTGTCCCTGCGCGGGGCAGGCCTTGCCGACGCGCCCGCGCTTGCGGTGCAGTCGCGCGCAACGCTTGAGTTGGCGACCGTGGGGCTGTCGCTTCCCGTCACTGTGCGTGGCGGCGATGGTGGGCGGCTGAGTATAGCGTTCGTGTTGGATGCGGCGGGGACTGAGGCACTGACCAAGGTTGTCGCAGGACTGGGCGCGCCGCGGGCGGCGTAATGAAGCCTCGCCCATCGCCGGGAAATCGGTCGCGCAGGTGACCGTTGAAGCTGGCAATTCGATCGGGGGGGGACGGCGAGCCGCCGAAAAATGCTGGGGAGGATTCAGGTCGCCACGGCCATGCCGCCGCTGGCGGGATCGGCGCCGCCATCCAGGTTGCCGTCGACGCAGCGGATCGCGTGCACGCGGGCAAATTCGAAACTCTGGGCGTGCCGGGATGTGGCGTACCCCTCTGCCTGCAACGTCCGTTCGGTTGCGCGCAGGGTGCGGTTCGACAACTCAATGGTGTCCGATACGGCGGCGAAGCGCGGCGCTGACACCGCCTGTTGGGCGTCCATGCCGAACTCCATGACATTCAACATCACCTGCAGGTTGCCCATCGTGATGTAGGTCGCCCCCGGCGCGCCCAGCACCAGGAACGGTTCTTCCCCTGCGAACACGATGGTGGGCGACAGCGCAGAGAAGCGCGCTTTTCCTGGCTCCAGCGATCCCGCGTGACCGGGGCGCGGATCGAACACCGACATCGCGCCGTTGTACATGAAACCGAGGCCTTGGGTGACCACGCCCGAAGGCTGGCCCAGCGTGTGAGTCATCGTCACGGCGTTGCCGTCGTGATCGACGACGCAGATATGGGTAGTGTGCTTGCTCTCCGCGCCGCCTGCGTTGAACCGCGGCACGCGCGTTTTTTCGCCGCGGCGAATGCGGTCGGCACAGGCCGCGGCATAATTCTTCGACGTCAGTGCCGCGATCGGCACGTCCACGAAACGCGGGTCGCCGATTTTCGCGTCCTTGTCCACGGTGGCGATCTTCATCGCCTCCGACACCACCACGATGTACTCGGCGGAATTGTGGCCCATCGCGCGCAGATCGAATTGCTCGAGGATGTTCAGCATCTCGATCAACTGGATGCCGCCGCCGGGCGGGTTGTTGGTAGCGATGCGATAACCGCGGTAGGTGCCCCAAAGCGGTGGGTTTTCCTCGGCGCCGCAGGCAGCGAGGTCGTCCAGCGTCAGCAGGCCGCCATTCTCTAACATGTCCACGGCGATGCGGCCGGCGATGTCGCCGGTGTAGAAATCCTCCGCGCCATGTTGCGCGATGCGGCGATAGGTGTGCGCCATGTCCTGATTGCGCAGCACGTCGCCAACCGCATGGGCGTGGCCGTTCGATTTGATGTAGATCCGCCGCGTCACCGGGTGGCGCGTGATGATGCCGATATTCCCTGCCCTGCCCGCTTTCGGCGGACCGTGCCAGAACTCACTGACATGCGGACGCACCAGGAAGCCGTGGTCGGCATAGTCGATCGCCGGCTGGAGCAGGTCGCCAAGAGAGCGCGTGCCCCAGCGCGACAGGGCGGTATCGAAGGCGCGCAGCGTCATCGGTGTGGCGATGGACTGATAGCCGATCTCGTTCACCCGGCCTTGCAGGATGAAGCCCCAGCCGTCATCCGCCTCATGCTCTATCAGGTCGGCCCACATATCGGGCCGCGCCGCCGCCGGGGCTCGCGCATGGAAATCGAGCGTGGTGTGCACGCCGCGGCCCGGCAGATAGACATGCAGGCAGCCCATCCCGGCAATGCCGCACATCTGCGGATCCACGACCGTTTGTACCAGCGCCGCGCCGATCGCGGCATCCACGGCGTTACCGCCGCCTCGCAGGATCTCGATACCGGCTTCCGCGGCTTCCGGTTGGGGGGCCGAGACCATGCCGTGCGTCATGGCGTATGCTCCTGGCGATGACTCGCGCGACGAAATTTCTTCCGTTGCTGTTACTGCTGGCGGTCCGGGCCGTCCAGGCAGCAAGCCTGCCGGCAACCGAGGCTGCGCATGGCATGGTCGTCACGGCCCAACGGCTGGCATCGGAAGTCGGCGTCGAGATCCTGCGCCGGGGCGGCAATGCGATCGATGCCGCGGTGGCGGTTGGCTATGCCGAGGCGGTGGTGAATCCGTGCTGCGGCAATATCGGCGGCGGCGGGTTCCTGGTGGCGCATCTTGCCGGTGGCCGCGACGTGTTTCTGAATTTCCGCGAGACCGCGCCGGCGGCGGCAACGCGCGACATGTATCTTGATGCCGCCGGAAATGTGATCCCGGGTGCGAGCCTGCACGGATGGCGCGCGGTCGCGGTGCCCGGCACCGTTCTGGGTCTGGACACGGCGTTGACTCGTTTCGGCACGCTGCCCCGATCGGTGGTGATGGCGCCGGCGATCCGCCTGGCACGCCAAGGTTTCGTGCTGACGCGCTTCGACACCGACATCCTGCACCACGACACCGCGATGTTCCGGAGCAATCCGCAGCTTGGGCGCATCTTCCTGCGTCCGGAAGGCTCGCCCCTGCAGCCGGGCGATCGTTTGGTGCAGCCGCAGCTTGCCGCAACATTGCAGGCGATCGCGGACCGTGGGCCTGATGCGTTCTATCGCGGCAACATTCCGCGCGCAGTGGAAGCGGCATCGCGTGCCGGCAGCGGCATCATCACGGCGGCCGATTTCGCGAACTACCGCGTGACCGAAGCAGCACCGATTTCCTGCACGTATCGCGGCTATGTCTTCCTGTCGGCTCCGCCGCCGTCATCCGGCGGCGTGACGCTGTGCGAGATTTTGCAGGTGCTGCAAGGCTATGACATGCACATGCTCGGGTTCCATTCGGCTGCGTCGGTGCACGTGATGGTGGAAGCGATGCGGCATGCCTATTTCGATCGCAATACTTATCTTGGCGACCCGGCGTTCGTGACGAACCCGCTGGACTGGCTGCTGTCGCCGGAACATGCGGCGGACATCCGCGCCGCCATCGGACCCCGCGCGACGCCTTCGCGCGATCTTGGGCCGCGTGCCGCGGCGCAAGAGCGACGGCAGACGACGCAGTTTTCCATCATTGATCGGGCCGGGAATGCGGTGTCCGTCACCTACACATTGAACGGTTATTTCGGTGCCGGCGTCATGGCGCCGCGCAGTGGCGTCTTGCTCAACGATGAAATGGACGACTTCACCAGCAAGCCCGGTGCGCCCAATATGTTCGGGCTTGTGCAGGGTGAGGCCAATGCCATTGCGCCCGGCAAGCGCCCGTTGTCGTCAATGGCTCCCACCATTGTCATGCGTGACGGCCATGTGTTTCTGGTGCTCGGCTCGCCGGGAGGCTCGCGGATCATCACCATTGTGCTGGAGACGGCGCTGAACATCATCGACTATGGGATGGCGCCGCAGGAGGCTGTGGACGCACCTCGGCTGCATCACCAATGGCTGCCTGACACGATCTTCGCCGAACCCTATGCCTTGTCGCCCGACACGGCCGCGCTGCTGCAGGCGATGGGGTATCGGATCAAGGTACAATCGCCCTGGGGCGCAGCGGAGTTGATAGAAGAGGCGCCGCCGAAGCCGATCGATGCGAGCCCTGCGTCATCCGGCAACGATGCCACGGCATCCGGCGCATTGCGGCCTGGACTTTACGAAGGCGCGAATGACGCACGGCGGCCAGGCGGGGCGGCGATGGGATACTGATGCTCTGTGAGAGAGCAGAGGATTGTCGCCGCGCGATATGGGGTTGCGCGGCGCTTGGTATTCGGTTTCATAAAATCGGCGACGTATGTTGGAACTCGCTGCATGGCGGAAAATACGCGCATCGAGGAATTGGAACCGTGGATGAACGCCAATGAACGCAGATAAATCAGGGAGGCGTGTGCAATCTACGTTCATTGGCGTTCATCTGCGGTTCCAATATTCATGTGCCACCGTCACAACATAGCCTTGTCCGGGTTGTCTGAAAGTCGGCCGCCTTGGCCGGTGGCAACCCGCAACGAACGCGGCGCTTCAGGCGACGGTCGAAGGCACGAACCCCCAGCCATCATGCGTCACCTGGCTGGTGTTCAGGCGGTTCTCCAAAGAGTCGGTAAAGCCCAGCACAACCTGAGCTTGCGAAATTCCTGCATTGAGCTGTCCCACCCAAGATTGCATCCCGGTGGGATCGGCCGACCGATGGAGAACGTTCTGGTAGAGCGTATCGACGAAATCCTGCGCCGTCATCCCGCCATAGATACCGGCGAATTCGGTCGAATCGACAAAATCCTGCGCAACCTGCAGCGGCGCCGCTCCGGACTCCAACAGGGCGGTCCAGTTATCCAACCCGGCAGTGTCCGGCGTCCTGTCGAACACGCCATACAGCCGATACGCCTCGGCCATGCTCGGATCGCCCGCTATCGACAGCGTATCGTTCTGGCTCTCGATGCTGTCGGCAAACCCCAATGCCACCTGGGAGCGGCTGACCCCGGCGTTGAGCGCCGCGTTCCAGGTTTGCACGCCCTGCGGATCGCCCGCCGTGCCACGCATATTCTGATAGAGTTGCGCAACGAAGGCCTGGTTGCCGAGCGTGCCGAAGCGGGCACTGAACTCACTGGAGTTGATGAAATCGAGTGCAACGTCATTCAAGCCGAGGGTGTGGCTGTTGAGCTGCACCGTCCAGTTCTCCAGTCCGCCCGCATCCGGCGCGCGGCCGAGCACCACCTGGTACAACCGGGTTACCGCGGCAGCGTCGCCGGTTGGATCGAACACCGCGGTGCCGTCGGTGAAGCTGATCTGCCGAGGACTTGCTGCCAGTTGCAGCGTGCCGATGCCGGTGTCCTGGATGACCGCGCCTGCCCCCGCATCGGCCGCGATGTTGAACTCCGTATGCGGCCCCTGCTCTTCTGCGACATTCGTAGCCAGCAGCGTGCCAATGCCGGAGGCCAGAAGCGCGTGTGCCGCCGTCGTCGGGTGCAGGGGATCAAAGAACAGATAGCCGTTTTGGGCTGCGCCCGTCGCTGCCAGGGTGCCGCTGCTGGAGTCGGTCAGGTTGCCGTCCCAGACAGGCGTGGTGACGTTAGAGAAGCCATAGGCGCCGGGGTTGGCGATGACATGGTCCAATACGCCGAACGTGTCGACGAGATTGACCTGCGCGGGGCCCGATGCGGCCAGCGAGAGCATGGCGTTCGAAAGATCGGCGTCGTACAGCGACGCCAGCGAGGAAGCCGTCTGCGCCTCGGCGCCACGCGCCATTTCGTATGGCGTCTTGCCGAGATCGGGTACGTCCAGGACGAGCAAGTTGCGGGCGCCGTGCGCGACGAGTTCGTTGATGACCGTGACCTCATTGTTCACGGCAGTCGCGACGGCTTCCTGCTGCTGGGCCGTCGAGAGCGATGAATCGCCGGCAATGTCCAAGACATCGTTGGAGCCGATCCAGATCGCGTACAGCGCTCCGGCCTGGGGCGAGCGGACCTGTGCCAGGAACTGCGAGTACTGGGACGGCAGATCGCTGGCATTTTCGGTATGCGCCAATGTCGATCCGGTCTCGGCACCGCCATAGGCAAAGTCGGTACCGCCCGCCAGGCTGGGGCTGAGCGGCGGCAGGCTGAGCGCCGAGGTCAGACCCTGCGCCCACACCTGGCCGTTGGTGAAGCTGCGGTCTTCATAGGGGGGTGAAACCGGGATCAGGCCAGCGGTGGCAAGCGAGATGTTCCCCGTGTCGCTCAGGCTGTCGCCGAAGACGTACATCGCGGGATAGGGCGCGCCCGGGCCGGCAACGGTCGGCGAAACCGGAATGGCAGACACCACCACCGGCGCCGCATCGAGGCTGATGGCGTTCGCTGCCGATTCCAGGCTGCTTTCAAAGTCGCTCAGGAAGTCCTGCACTGCGGCCACGATGGTCTCCTCGGTGTGCTTCGGTATGGACCAAGGCTGGGTTTGTTATAAGCCGCGCGCTACCCGGTGTCGGTGCGGCGCGCGTGCGGCCAGCGTCATTGCGAGGAGCGAAGCAGGCGATGCACGTGAGGATGCGCGCAGGCGTTCGGCGCACACTTGACCGAGGCTGCTTCGTCGCTGCACCCCTCGCAACGACATTGGGATGCCGAGGGGTACTAGTCACAAGGCGCTTGGCCGCGGAAGTCACAACACGATGTTTAGATTTGCGGCAGGCAAATTCTCCGAGCGGCTCACGGCGTTGTGCGGCCGCCGCCAGGCATCGCGGGTGCGCGGGGCACCAGCACGCACACTTCGATCACGATATGACGCCGGCATGCCGCGCTGCCGGTCTTTTTCCTGCCGCCTGGCTGCCGGCGTAGTACAATCGCAGCCACGATTCGCAACGCGAGCTCGCCATGCTCTCTTCCGCCATCCTTGAGACCGCCGCCGCCTTGCTCGACGCGTGCCGCGAGCGCGGCATCAGGCTCGCCACGGCCGAGAGCTGCACGGGTGGACTGATTGCCGCGGCCCTGACCGCCATTGCCGGGTCCTCCGACGTGGTGGACTGCGGTTTCATCACCTACTCCAACGACGCCAAGACCGAACTCGTCGGCGTTCCGCCGGACACGATCGCCCGCCACGGCGCGGTCAGCGAAGACGTGGCGCGTGCCATGGCTGCGGGCGCGCTGGCACACTCGCGCGCCAACATAGCGGTGTCGGTGACCGGCCTGGCTGGCCCGGGCGGTGGCAGCTTTGAAAAACCGGTGGGGATGGTCTGGTTCGGCCTCGCCCAGCGGGACCGTTCCGTCGCCGCCGAGCGCCAGATCTTTCCGGGCGACCGGGCGGCGGTCCGTGCCGCTGCCGTGGCGCACGCCCTCGCCATGATCAGCGCCCGACTCTGACGCGCAGGACCGGGAGCGGCAGGAAACACGATGGGCAAACCGCCGCCGCATGGCCAAGACCCGCCGCCTCCGCCGCCCGATGCGGACACGCTGCACGAGGCCGCGTTGTCCTACCTCGCCCGATATGCGGCGACCGAGGCCGGACTGCTGCGCGTGCTGCAACGCCGCATCGATCGCTGGGCGCATCAGGCGCAGGACTCCGAGGCGGACCGCGACGCCGTCGCCGCCCAGGCTGCCGCGGCGGCGGAGGCGGCCGGTGCAGTGGTCGCGCGATTGGCGGCGGCGGGTGCCATCAACGACACAGCATTTGCGGAAAGCAAGGTGCGGACCCTGGTGCGCACGGGACGGTCGCGGCGCGCGATCGGGGCCCATCTCGCCGCCAAGGGGGTCGATCCAGAGACGCTGCGCGGAGTACTGCCGGAGGGCGGTGCCGATGCTGAACTGGCTGCCGCGCTGGTGCTGGCCCGGCGCCGCCGGATCGGTCCGTTCCGCATCGGGAATGCGCCGGATGCCGACGGTCGCCACCGGGAGCTTGCCATCCTCGCGCGCGCGGGATTTCCCCGGGCGGTGGCACAACACGCCCTCGCGCTTGATCCGCAGCAAGCCGAGGCGCTGGTCAACCAGCTCCGCCGCTGAGCGTCGCCGCGGCTCAGTGGATCATGGACGCGGGCACAACCCAGCAGTCTGTCTTTGCCGCGCGGATGTCGCGGCAAAATGCGCGGGCGGCCGCGACATTTTCGAATCCGCCGGCACGCAGGCGCCAGACTTGCCGTCCGTTCACCTCGGCCGACAGGATCTCGGGATTATGGCCCTCGGTCAGTTGCGGGGCGTCTTCCCGCACGCGGCGCCACACCGCTTCCGCCTGCTTCGCATCGGTGACGGCGGCGAGCTGTACCGTCGGCTGGTCGCCGGGGTCCAAGCCGCCCAGCGAGGGGGTCACACCGTTGCCTGTGCCGGCCAACCGCCTGTCCCTTGTCGGCCGTGGCTCCGATTTCGCCGTCGTCGTCGGTGCCGATTGCTCCGCGCCCGCCACGGCTGCCGCATGCTCGTTACCAGTTCGGTCCCGCCCGCGAATTGTTGGAGCAAGTGGCGGGTCATCGGTGGGCGGCAGAACGCCGGCCCAGATATTTCCTGGCTGCGGCAGTAACGGCTGGTCGGCAACGTCCTGCCCGGTGACCCGAAGCAGCGTCGGATTCTGACCGGGGGACGTCTCGGCTTGCGCGACCAGGCGCAATCCGCTGGGCTGTGCGGCGCCGGCGCAGCCCGGCAGCACGAGGCAGCACAGAAGCAAAAGGCCCCGCCACACGCGGCGAGTCTCCATCCGGCTTACGACGGTCGATAGCATAACCACAGACCAATACAACTTTTGCGAGCGGAAGACGGAGATCGGCACGGCCGACGGCAAGGGCGGGAAATCGCTTGCTCCCGCCCCGATCCGCAAGGCAATTATCGCATCCATGAGCGCAAACACCACGCCCCAGCAGCGCCCGCCGGTACAGCCGCCGCCGCCGGCACAGCAACAGCCTGCGCCGCAGCAACAGCCGGGCCAGCAACAGACTGCGCAGCAGCAACAGCCGGCGCAACCCACCATTCCGGGCGGCGAAACGCTCGACCAGGCACTGGTCCGTGCGCAGGCGGCCGCCCAGGCCAAACGGCTGAACGAGGCCGCCGGCATCTGCAACGATGTTCTGGTCGTCGCACCAGAACACCCGCCGGCGCTCGCATTGCTCGGCATCATCAGCGCCATGCAGAACGAGCCGGAGAAGGGCATCGGGCTGCTTGACCGCGCCATCAAGCTGCGGCCGGGGAACGCGAGCTGGTACGCGCACCTCGCGTCGCTGTGTCGCGCCACCTACCGCATGGACCAGGCGCTGTGGGCAGGGCAGGAGTCGATCCGGCTCGATCCCGGCAATGCCGACAACCTGGTGAACCTGTCGCTGATCTTCGTCGACGTGGACGATCGCGAGCGCGCCATTGCCTGCCTGCTGCGCGCGCTGGGCCAGAGGCACGACCACGCCGACGGACACTTGGCGCTGGCCCAGAACCTGCTGGCAATGGGCGAATTCGCTCCAGGCTGGATCGAATACGAGTGGCGCAACGAAACCGAGGCCGGCAAGAACACCATGCCCAAGATGACCTCGGCACACTGGAACGGCATGCGGATCCCGAAGGGCCGCATCCTGCTGGTTGGCGATCAGGGCTATGGCGACACCATCCAGTTCGCACGCTACATCCCGCGCGTGGCGGAGATGTGCGAGGAAATCGTGCTCGGGTGCTCTGCCGAAATGGGGCCGATCCTGCACAATATTCCCGGCGTGAAGCAGTTCTGCCACCGCTGGAACGATGTGCCGGGGCACGCGGCGCACTGCCGGTTGTCCAGCCTGCCGTATATGTTCCAGACGCGGCTCGATACCATTCCCGCGCAGGTCCCTTACCTGAAAGCCGATCCGGCGCGCATCGCCGCCTGGAAGGAACGGCTGGATAGGCAGCTTCCGCCCGGCCGACGCATCGGCCTGGCCTGGACCGGCCGCCCGACCCACCCGAACGATCGTCGGCGGTCTGTGCCGTTGCAGCGGCTGCTGCCGATCGCCCGCGCGGTAGCCGGGACCGCCGCCTTCGTGTCGCTGCAAAAGCCGATGCCGGCCAACGACCTGGCGGTGATGTCCGAATTCCGCGGCATGACCGATTTGTCCGCCGACCTGAAGGATTTCGGCGAGACAGCGGCTTTGATCGAGAACCTGGATATTGTCGTGACGGTCGATACGTCGATGGGCCACCTGGCAGGGGCGTTGGCGAAGCCGGCCTGGATCATGCTGCCCAAGGCCGCCGACTGGCGCTGGATGCTGGAACGCAGCGACAGTCCCTGGTACCCGACCGTGCGATTGTTCCGCCAGAGGTATCCGGGTGCTTGGGACGACCTGCTGGCCGAGGTCTCCACGGCCCTGGCGATGGAACTGCGCGGGGCTTCGCTGGGCGCCGCTGCTAACTGAGGCCTCGCAGCCATATTGACCGATTGGCCCGCGCGATCAGGCAAATGCCGGGGCGGATTCCTGGGGGATCGGCTCTGCAGGTGCTTCTCGTTCCTGGCAAATCTATCGCAGGGAAGGTTGCCTAGGCCGATTACGTGATCGCGCACGGGCGCTTCTCCGGCAATGGGCCGCCTGCTGCCTGGCAGCGTCACGCGACCGCCGTCCGCAGCACAGGCATTGGTCGATTTCGGACCTCGTGCGTGGCATACTCGCCGGCAACGGCGTGGAGCAAACCCCATGCGCAAGACATACATGCCCGAACGCGTGGCCGTGTTGTGACACTGCTGGTTATCGCCGCGCTGGTCTGGATCGGTGTGCATGTCGGCATAGCAGGGACCCACCTGCGCGATCGGCTCGTGGCCCGCATCGGCGAAATGCCGTTTCGCGGCATGTTCTCGGTGCTGTCCATCGCGGCGATCGTGTTCCTGGTGCGCGCCTGGAGCACCGCCCCGACCGAATTGCTCTGGTTCGCCCCGAACTGGCTGCGCTGGATTCTCGTTGCGGCGATGCTGGTGGCGTTTCTGTTGTTCGTCGCCTCCGTCAGCCGGCCGAACCCCACGATGGTCGGACCGGGGGAAGGCAGCGCATCGCCGCCGCGCGGCATGACCCGCGTGACGCGGCACCCGATGCTGTGGTCCTTTGCGATCTGGGCCGCGGTGCATGTCATCGGCAACGGCGACAGCGCGTCGGTCATCTTCTTCGGCGCATTCCTGGTGACGGCGCTGGCCGGCATGCCCTCAATCGACGCCAAGCTGGCGCGGCGTGATCCGGCGACCTGGGCGGCGCTGTCGGCGGCAACGTCGGCCGTGCCGTTCGGCGCCATCCTGGCCGGGCGCAACCGGTTCGTCGTGCGGGAGATCGGCTGGATCGTGCTCGCGATCGCCGTTGTCGCATGGGTCGTGCTGTTGTGGCTGCACCCACTCCTGTTCGGTGCTGCGCCCGTGGCGTGGTAGTCCGGGGCGCCGGATTGGCCGCTGCCCGCAACCGTGAGCCCGGACGAATCAGCCGAAGCGCTCCAGCCGGTAACGCGGATCAACCCCATCACCGTGCAGAATCGCGTCGGCGGTGATCCGCCCGACGACCGGGCCAAGCGTATACCCGTTCGCCGTCACCGTATTGAAGAACCCGGGCAGTCCCGGCGCTTCTCCCAGGATCGGCGCGCGATCGATCGCCGGATTGATCCCGGTCCAGGCCCGCACGAACCGCAGGCCGCGCAGCACCGGCAAGACCCGCGCACAGACCCACAAATTGCCCTCGATGCTGCGGCGCAGGGTATGGCTGCGTCCACCCGCCGGATCGAAGCCGCCGAACCAGCCGCCGCCCACCAGGAACCCGCCGCTCGCCTGCTGCTTCAGCGACAGATGCCGGTTCGCCAGAGCGATCAAATGCCGGGTCAACGGCGGCGCCGGCTCGGTGACGATCACCTGCTGCACCGTGCCGGTAACCGGGAGATCAAGCCCCACCATGCGGCCGATCTGCGCCGCCCAGGGGCCGGCCGCATTCACCACGCGTCCCGCGATCACCGGCCCCTTCGATGTTTCCACGCGCCAGGCATTGCCGTCGCGCTCGATCGCGCGCACCTCGGCGCCGCGCAGCAGCCGGGCGCCATGATGCCGGGCCTGGCACAGCACGGCCATCGTGCCGCGCAGCGGATCGCCATAGCCTTCCGCGGGCACGAAATCGGCCCCCAGCATCCGGTCCGACAACGCGGGCGCCAGCGTGCGCAGCTCGTTCGCCCCCAGCACGTGGCTTTCAATGCCCCAGCGTTGCTCCATCGCCGACTTGCGGCGCAGCCAGCGCAGAGACGCTTCGTCCTCGGCCAGCATCAGGCCGCCTTCAGTGCGGATGCCGAGGTCCTCGCCCACCGCGGCGCCGATCTCTTTCCACAGCGCGATGCTGCGCGGCCCGAGCGGCAGCGTGTACGCGGCGGGACCGCCGTCTTCGGGCGTTTCGTCGTTGAAGTCGTAGGACAGAAGCTGCACGTGCAGGCTGCCGGCGTTGGCGGTGGAGGCGGCCATGCCGGCCTCGTCGCGCTCCACCAGCAGCACGTCGGCGCCGCCCTGCGCCAGGTAATAGGCCGAGCATAGCCCGGCGAGGCCGCCGCCGATCACCGCGACATCTGCGTGCCGTGTCTCCGCCGGCAGTGCTGGCAGGTTGTGCAGGTGCGCCGGAGCGGGCGGCGCTGTGAGCAGCGGAGCGACGAATTCCGGCGCTTCGAACATCAGCGGCGCGGCTGGCACCGGCCGCAGCGGCGCACGCGGTGCAGCGAACGACCAGTCATCGGGCGCATCCGGACACAGCCGGGCGATCGTCGCGGCACAGAAGCGGCCCTGGCAGCGGCCCATGCCGGCGCGCGTCGCCTTCTTCAGGGCCGGCAGCGAGGTCAGTCCGGCAGCAAGCTCCGACCGCAGGCGGCCGGCAGTGACTTCCTCGCAGCGGCAGACGATGGTGTCGTCGGGCAGCGCGGCGACGGCGTGACGCGGGATGCAGAACAATCGCCAGAGCGCGTCCTGGAATGCCAAGGCGCGTGTCAGCGCGGTGCGCGCTGCCGGATCGTCCGGCGCCCGCAAGCCAAGATCGCGCGCCGCCGCCGACCCGGCGACCCGGCCTCGCGCCATCGCCACGCGCGCGCCTCCCAGCGCCGCGCCATCGCCAATTGCGAACACACCGGGCAATGCTGTGCGGCCGTCGGCGTCGGTCTCGGTCGCCAGATGCCCCAGCCCCGTATCGACGAAGCGGTGGGGAAGGCCGAGCGCGCGCGCCAGCCCGACTTCCGGCTGGAACCCCATGTTCAACGCCAGCACGTCCGTTTCCAGAATACGCTCGCCCTCCGGTCCGGTTACGCGCACGGACTGGACGCGTGCCTGACCATTCGCTGCGACGATGCGGGTGCCCCACAGCAATGGTACGCCCGCGGCGCGGAGCCGGGCGCGCATGGCGATACCGTCGCGCAGCAGGTCCGGCGCGTTGCGCAGCATGCGCCACCCGTCGCGCCAAGCGGCGATGCCGGGCGCCCGCGATGCCTCCACCACCGCCACGGGCTTCACGCCGCAGGACAGCAGCTCGCAGGCAAGCTGCAGGTTCAACGGGCCGGTGCCGCCGATCAGCGGCCGTTCGCCGGGGCAGACGCGCTGGGCGCGCACCAATGTTTGCAGCGCACCGGTGGTCATCACGCCGGGGAGCGTCCAGCCCGGGATCGGCACCGGTGCCTCATGGGCGCCGGGCGCCAGGATCAGCCGCCTGGGATGGAACGTGACGGCGTGGCCGCCAACCAGCGCCCCGATCTCGTCGGGCGCGAACGCTCCCCAGGCAACGGACTCGGGTTCGATCCGCACGTCGGCCTGTTGCGCGCGGTGCCGCAGCGCCAGCCCGATGCGGAACTGCGGGTCGGGCGCCGCATTCCGATGGCTGTCGGCAAGCGGCTTGGCGTATTGCCCGCCCGGCGCCGCGCGCTCGTCAAGCAGGACGACACTTGCACCTGCCTCAGCCGCGGCGATGGCGGCGGAAAGGCCCGCCGGGCCCCCGCCGACCACCAGCACGTCGGGGGTACGGTTTTCGGCTGCACGGGTCTCGGGGGCTTCGCCCAACGGCGCGGGTGCCGACGGCAATGCACCGCCGACCTGCATGCCGTCGAGTGCCTTGGTTACGCAGGCACGCTGGCCGATCCGGCCATCCACCGTCACCACGCAGTCGAAGCAGGCGCCCATGCCGCAATAGAGGCCGCGCCCGGCACCCGACGGGGTGCGGCGGAACGCCACGATGCCGGCTGCCGACAGAGCAGCGGCGATCGTCTCGCCTTCCAGCGCTGGGACGGGTTGGCCTTCGAAATGGATGGTGAGGGTTCGGCCGATTGGGCGGATAGAGCGGTGGGTCAGACGCATGGCCGCATGCTGCCGAAGCGTTGCGGCCTCGGCCAGGGGGTGACGCGCGCCGGCTTATCGCATAGGCGAAACGAGGGGCTGTCCTGCGCGGGGCGCGGGCTGTGCCGGCGTGGGGATGCCGAGGCGTGGGGATGCCGAGGCGTGGGGATGCCGATTGGCGTGGGGATGCCGATTTGCCAGCCCCGGCGCGGGTTGCTATAGCGCCGCCCCTGCGTACGGCCGGATGGGTTTCATTTGGCCGTATGGGGCGCATAGCTCAGTTGGTAGAGCAGCTGACTCTTAATCAGCGGGTCCAAGGTTCGAGTCCTTGTGCGCCCACCAATGGCAAGTCCTGAATTCACCAGATAATTCTGACTAGCCATAGCCGTTGCCAACTGCTGGCGCTTCCGAGAAACAGGACATTGACAGGACAAGCAGCAGAATCCTGTTCTCAGGTGCCAGCCCCTGTGCCCGACCTAACCACGCAGTTCAGTCGTACACCTCGCGCCGATGGCCAACGCGAATCACCAGCACCACCAACACGTCATCTTCCAGGGTGTAAATCACGCGCCAGTCGCCTACCCGGAGCCGATAGCGACTGTCGCCCCGCAGCGCCTTCACATTGGCCGCTCGATGTGGATCAAGCGCGAGGCGGGCGAGCGAGTTGGCGATGCGCTGCCGGACCGGAGGGTCGAGACTGTCCGCCTGCCGCTGCGCGGCCGGAGTGAACCGAACCGTCCAGCTCACGCCGCGTCTGGGTCGAGCGTAACGCCCCAGCGCGTCGCGAGTTCCTCCAGCGTCGCCCCCGGCGGGCGTCCTTCCGCCTCCCATTCGGCGATGGCCTTATCGGCAAGGCGGGCGTCCTGCTCGTCGTCCATGGCTTCCAGGCGCGCCACATCCTCAATTGGCACCAACGCCGCAACCGGCTGCCCGCCGCGTGTCAGCACAACACGGGCTTTGTCACGCTCGGTCCGGGCGACAGCATCGGCGAACGCGCCGGTGGCAGTCTCTGCAGGTACGGAACGGTCCAGTACGGCAGACATGGGCGAACTCCCTTGCGGAGCGGATATAGCGGTGAAAGGAGCGGTTTGCGAGAGCCTGCGGGCGCCTGCGGGGCGCTGCGGGACGTTGGTGCTGTCGACGGTTGTGTTGCTTTGGCCCATCTCGCCGCCACGTCCGAACAAGGTCGGACGTCCATGCAGCCTGATTGCAACCCCG
>Ga0335072_10004373_pt1 | contig 21031 bp, 20 predicted proteins | sample Lox_Sample_21_FD_206725 | JGI IMG/M metagenome (GOLD analysis project Ga0335072, IMG submission 206725) | Soil microbial communities from Loxahatchee National Wildlife Refuge, Florida, United States - Lox_Sample_2.1 | ecosystem: Environmental > Terrestrial > Soil > Wetlands | place: USA...
CGGCAATGGAAATCCAGAATCCATACAATGAAGCATCGGACTCTAGAATTCTGCTTCAGGATATGATTTAATGAGCGACACTACCTGCTTTTTGTTGGGAGAATTTGGTCGACCTGCGGCGTGAGATGGAAAGTAGTCCCGGATTGGGAAATGACACCGTTGTTTAAGTGAGCAGTCCGTGATCGTGGCGCGTGATAAATTCTCCGTATGCAGCACACGCGACAAATAGCAGCCCAGTCACACAGCCATCTCCCCAACCACAGACGATTACCCCTTAATAAATCGATTGCGGCTTATCACCATATCATATCATCAATTTCATGACACATCCTCTATAAAAGCAGACAACAACAGCAATGTCTCCCCCATCCTCATCAATCCACAATGACAAGTCAAACTCTCTACCTAGGTACCTTCAGTGCCCCGTATCCAATCCTGAATAGACCACACGTCTCCTTTGCTCCCATCCTTGCAACACCAACAATGACATCAGCCTCCATCTGGGCAACTCCACGACCACCCTTACCACGAACATCCTCCTTCGAAACAATCCCCTTCCACCACAACCTCACACTATCGCAACTCTTCGACGCAACCTCTCTCCTCTTATCCTCCCTCTACACATCCCTAAACTCAACCTCTCACCAAGTAATCCAACGACGAATCGACCATGTCGACGATACTCTCCACAAGGTCGCCTCCGACTTTTGCACAGTCCCCGCAAATACACCTATCCCCCCTGAAACATTATATTTGCTGTTATTGATGTTACAAAAGTTGTACGATCAATTACATCACTATCTCATTAAATTATCGTCTGCAAACGAGATCACAGAAACTCATTTAACTTATCCACCAACATCAGCACTCCTCACATCTCCCGGAGAAACCCTTCCCCATGGCCAAGTCCACGTCTCTCTTGAAAAACTGGTGGCGATGATAGACATCACGGACGACGAATCAGACCGCATCGATGAATTCGTATACCAAGTCTCCCGACGTATCCACCGCAGCACAAAAAACACATCTGCCCTCGAAAAAGTCGTTCTAAGTGCAGAAATGTGGATAGACGAATTCATGGCAACAAAACTATACACATTTCCTGATAGCTTGAGGAGAAATAGTACCAGTGTTGGCATCTCCAATCCAGTCAAATATGCAATGGGCGAGATAAAAAGGTTATTAGAGATGAAAGAAATTAGTTCCAGGAATTCAAGTCCTGCTCCAGAATCCTCTGAGCCCCGGAAAAGCGAACAATTTCTTTGGGCAGATTTACATTCCGGAGGCGATGGTTCTGGAAAAGTGTATAAAGTATGATCCTCCTCTTTTGAGAATGAGCTGAGTAAATAGATCCGAGCGAAAGATCTGTTGAGTTGGGATGGGGATTATTATGCTTGCAAAGTTGTTCGTCAAACTCGTGCGAATCCATCGTTGTCGGACCTCGAATCCGAAATCCATGCAATTAAAAAACTTACTTCCGGATACCATACACATATCGTTCGTGTGCTCGATACCTGGACAGAACAAAATGCTTTTGTCACAACGTTTTATGTGCAAATGGAACTCTGTGACGGAGACTTGAGTTCCTATTTACAAATGCGCTATGGATCTACTGATCAAGAACCCTTGAAAGTAAGTGAAGTATGGAATGTATTTCGACAAATCATGGAAGGTGTACAATACATCCATTCACAAGGAATGGTCCATCGAGATCTCAAACCTAAAAATAGTACCCCTCCCCCTCCTCCCTCTATATGGCGCATAATTTCCAAGATGATACTAATTCTAGTTCTCTACACAGAAGACAGTACCGACGCACTAACCTGGAAAATCACCGACTTTGGTTTCGCAGCACCCTCCTCCCTATTCCCAACCTTCAAACCTCTAACCTTCGGACAAATGACACGTAACTACTGTGCCCCCGAACTCCTGATCTCCTCGCGCTACACATTTTCCTCCGACATCTGGAGTTGCGGGTGTATTCTTTACGAACTCGCTACTGGAATCGCACCATTTGAAACAGATGAGGGAGTTCGTGAGTATGCGTGGAGCGGGAGTACGATTTCGAAGGTGAGTGGGTATAGAGATGTTGCTGAGGAGTGGGGAACGATGGGAGCTGAGTGGAGTTGTGTTGATGAGCTTGTTGGGAGGATGGTTTGTGTTGATGAGGAGATGAGACCTTCTGCTGAGAGGATTTTGAGGGATATTCCTGTGTTCAAGGAATTGGAGTGAGTGTATGAGATAGTGTTGCATGAGGTTGGGATATATTGGTTTATTATGTTGATGGCATTTCTGAAATCTGGGTATTGTAATACATAAGGGTAGCATATCATATTAGGGAACAATATGACATCGTGTATTTTGGGCCAGGGCAATTGACGATTCCACAGAGATGAGATGAGTGGCTGGAATCTACCAATCCCTGTCGTAGAAAGTCAGCCCCTCTTCGGGGCTTGTCCTATCTGACCAACCAGGACGAACACGAACCGACTTTAATTTGTCCCTGGAATATCAGCATTTGAGTAAGATATCTCTTTCCTTCAAAATTCAACTCGACTTTTCTATCGACGTCCGGCACCTGACGTGTCAACCACTCTGTCGGTCCGTGCCCGAAACCTTAAAATCCCTCCGATTCTTATCGAGGATCAAAACAATCCACCATCCTCCGACCATCCCCTCCAATTCTCACAATGTCGCAAGAAGACACTGTACTCTCCACTTTCCACAATTCTAACATCACAGAAAATCGAAAAACCAATCATCGGCAGTGAGAATTACCACTTCCGCACCCGCGTAGATGGAAAACCGTATCCACCCTCCATTCCCTCCCTTCTCGGTTATCTCCTTTCCTAATGCCGATGCAGACAACATGCCTTTGAGAACAATCCCTATCCACTAGCAAGCGACAACCTCGAAATCAATCGTCTCAATGAACAACAAATTATCTTTCGAGAATGTCTTGGAGGAAACGTTTTTGCGCCAATTGTTTCCAATCCAACACTCATCATGGACGTTGGCACCGGCTCAGGTACCCTTCTCAATCTTCTCTCTCCCCATTGTCTCTTCATGGACGTCTTGTTAACGTACAGGGGCCTGGGCAATTGAAGTTGCCGAAGAATATCCAAAGGCAAAAGTTATTGGATTAGATTTGGCGCCAGTCCAACCTACCCTCGTTCCCAAGAATTGCGAATTCATGGTTGGCGATTTGACAACTGACTTGGAAACCAAATTCGATCCCAACACGTTCGATTTAATTCAATCACGGTTCCCTCCAAGTTTCCCAATCTGACCTTCATAGAGTCATCCACTGCGGTCTCAAGAAGACCAAATGGGATAAATACGTACAAGATGCATATCGTCTCCTCAAACCCGGAATAGGCTGGCTCCAAATCATCGAATCCAGTACAGTCACCTGGGACCCCGACGCCGTTCCTTCAGATTCTCTCTGCGCAAAGTTTTTCCAATTACATCAAGCAGGACATGACCGTCGGGGAACGATTCCTGGCGGCGAACATTTAGAAGAACGTTTTATCAAAGCAGGCTTCGTGGATATTAATGTAAGAATTATTAAACATATTATGGGAGATTGGGCGGGTGATCCGAAAACTGCAAAGCTTCGTAGAGCACATGGACGAGGATTGATTAATGCGATTCCTGATATTGCGATGCAGCATTTCCAAGAAGCGTTTCCTGACCCTGATGAGCGGAGGGAGTTTGGAATTAAGGCGAGAGATGAATGTTTGGAGAGGGATTATCATTTTCATTCAATTATGTATGAATTCTAATACCATTATTTTGGTTGACGGTTAGGTATATTGTGACTGGCAAGAAGCCAGAGAACACTTGAAGATTGGAGGGACAAACGTAGCTCTAAGCGACAGATGATATTTTAGTGAATTCATAATATAAATATCCCAAAGTCCATTGCCTAGACGTGCTTGAGCTCCGGTTTGTGACATTATGAAGGTTACACCATTTAGGTTTGTTGCGCATTTCGAATAGTACAGTTTTACTATTAATGCAATTTTTGAGGTTTGTAAGTTTCATCTCATTTGAGATCGTTACTACCCTTCTGACAACTGAGATCTAATTCACGTCTTGGCGTGACGCACGGACCCCGACTACGAATTCAATTCGGCCCGAACTTCAAAACCCACAATCAAGCATTTCAAGCGGTGCATTCGTCTTGTCCAGTGATATCCTCACAATGAAACACCAATGTCCATTTCCTCTATGCAGCCGCTTCTTTCCAGGTCCAACTTATTTACGACGGCACATCATGTGTCTCCAACTTCTTCCAAAACGGGGTGACGAAAACCATCCTCCCGGTGACCCTCTCTTTTCCCAATTTGCAACACAACCTCAATTGGGCCGCAATCCAAAAAGCGACAAGAAGAATGTAAACCAGAAACGGTATTTGATATATTCAACTCCTTGTATTTAAATGCAATATACTAACTTGTGCTTGTAGGCCGACAATTCCTCGGAGAAAGAGAGAAAGCACTAAGGACAAATCGAAGACTCAAGTATCGACCGTTTCCCCCAAACCCGAGACTTTGAAAAGCAGTATGAAGAAGCTTGAGGATGATTTGTATGGGATATCCGTCGAACTAGAAACTATCAACCAGCAAAAAGATCTTCTTGAAGCGAAATACGCCCAACTTTCCAAGCAGCGTGAAACTTTAAAAGCGGAGTCTAATCGACTTAGCATGAATTCGGATGATATATTCACCGAGCTAGAAACTAGTAGGGAAGAGGACTGCTTTGAAGTCATTCTTTCCAATCCTTCGAATATCGCGGGTACGCAAGAAAGTTTTCTTGGTGAAGCTTTGCGAGATCATTATGATACTTTGAGCAGGGTGTCGACACTTTTAGAGAGTGCTAGAAGAAGGGCAAGCGCTGTGGTCTTGGATTCATGTTGATATTGTTGGGGGTATGTGCATTGAAATTTAGATAAAGGAATAGCATTGTAGAGGGAATAAAGATGAACTCTCTCTCAGCGATGAAATCAGGAGCATGTTTTCAGAAGCGCATAATTGCAAGTCCTATGTACCGATGTGAATGGTGAAACATCATTGAGAAATGTTGCAGTTACTTTTCGGAAAGAGCTAGTCTCGGCCAAGTTTATCGGGCCGAATTGGATGGATCGATGAAACGCAATTCAATGCGGTCCCTGCAGCGGTCCTTGTGCCCGAAGCTGCTAAGAAGATTACACCCATTGGCTGAAACACTTGGCACCGGGATTACGAGCATCCCGGATCTCGGTGTGCGGGATTTAAGTATGTTTTTGAACGTAATCCACAATTCCAGATCTAAGACAAATTGCTAATGTTTTAAGAAACTGCGCAACGCCACCAATTCACCATGTCCATGGTCATGGCTGCCAATGTCGTTTTGACGACTTTGCATAGCCTTTCATCTGATCCCAATCTGGTGGTGAGATGTCTGCTCTCGGACGTATGGCTGTCCCGCCAAAGTGGCCCCGAGGGGAGGTAGTACGTCATTGTTGCAAGATGTGAGTGCACGTTTCGCAGACCGCCACAACAGCGAAATTAAAGATTATGATCCAAAATTAGCAGCCAATTAAACCAAATGAGACGGGCGAGTCGTGCAGCTTCTTGAGAGAAGCTTTCTGTACAGTGCATAAGGTTTATGCGCGATTCGTGGTAGAGATGTTACGTAAAGGATAACAGAATGATGCGAGACAAGCCAAGCGACAAGCTGAGGAGGCTGGACATCCGTTGCGAGTTAATATGTAACTGGACTAGTGCGTTGCAGACCGTTGGAAGTGTAATTTGGATGAAACCTTGATTTGTTTTGCTGCGCCCCCTCTCTGTCTTCCTGTTGGCCGCTATGTCCTCCGTATCTCCATATCAGGCGTATATAAAAGGCGTATCGTGCAATTGCCCCTTGTGGTCGGTCTTATTGTCCAATTCTGGTGGTTGCGAGTGTCTATGACGTCGACACTCCTTCTATAAAGCACACATTAACCCGGTCAATCAGTCCTTGCTCATCGTCTTGCGCCACTGTCTGAGTGGGTTTGTCTGTGTCAGCGAGAGTGTTGTGCTTGAACCAGCATCTTCGATTGGTCTGACCAGCCACACCAGCGACTCGAGTGAGGAAGGCCTTGCAGCCTCTGATCCTCTGCACCGGGGGCGTAATAGGTAATCTCCATCTGTTCAATGGACTGTCTGAGCTCATCAGCGCGGAAGTTTAGGAGTCTTGCCTTGTTCGCAACTCACTCCCCCCAAATACAATAATAATAAAATCCAAGGTCAAACTCAAACCATGGTTTTATCTCTCAATTGCGACACCATTCTTTATCTCTCCAGACTGCTGCCCCGTGCCAATTGATCCTCTATTCTACTCTCGCTATTCTCTCTCTCCGCTAACTCAGTCAATCGCTTCTCTCCTCGTATTCTGTCTCTCGTTGCCACGACTGTCTGTCACTCTGTCGATCGTTGAATAGCGCGAGGTGGTTCAGCATGTGGAAGACTCAGCTGCACTGGCAAGGACGATCACCAACCTTCCTCTCAACATCATCATCTCTATTGCGCAAACTACTCCGCACATTCACACCAACCCTCTCAATCATCCTACTATCCCTGCACCTGATCCTCTTTGCCAACGCAGCCGATGTCATTGAATTCACAATCCCCTCCATCATCCTCCCAAACGTCTCCGCAATCATCGATCCCCGCTTCGCTGGCTTCGGAATCGAATTCTCAAACATCTTCTCCTTCACAGGACAAGCCTCGTCCCCAAACTCATTCTCCTATAACCTTCTCAATAACCTCAAATCCCTCACAGGAGTAGGTCCTACTATCCGAGTAGGCGGAAACACTCAAGATACCGCTGAATACCAATCCAATTACACTGCTTCCAACATGGGATATAATCCGTATCCTACTCTACAGAATGTAAACGGATACATACCATTCGACCAGTTGATTTACGGAGATGAATTGTTTGATGCGTTGAATACGTTTCCTACTACTACACAGTATATTTTCGGATTGAATATGGCGTATGATAATCCTGATTATTTGACGAGGATTGTGGATACTGCCAGTGCGGCGGTCACCGAATTAGGCGACAGATTGTATAGTTTTGAAATTGGAAATGAGCCGGATTTGTATGATTCGACGTCTCCTTATCGATCAGGAATGACTTGGGATGGAGCTGTGTATACTCAGCAATGGCTTCAAAGAGCAGAAGCAATTCAACAACAAGTACTCCCCCAAATTCACTCTTCTTGATGGTGTGGTGAGATGGGGTGTGCTGATGCAATGTAGGTCCTAGGACCAGCAGGAAGACCAAATAATACCTTTGAAGCAGGCTGTACAGCCTCAACAATCGGGACAACCTTTGAAATCGAAGACCTAGCAGGCGACGGCATCGACATTACAGACGCAGTATTCCACTACAACCAACACGACTATTTCTACTATATCCAAGTATCCACCTTTATGCTGACACGATCCTACATGATGAACCACAACAACATCGTCGGCCAATTCGTTGCATGGGCAGACCAAGTACAAGAAGCAACTGCAGCAGGAAAACCATACTTACTGGGAGAAATGGCATCCATCGGTCCACAAGGTCTAGCTGGTGTGAGCGATGTATTTGGGTGTGCATTATGGTCATTAGATTTCTTTTTATACGCTGCTACTATTAATATTACGCATGTGTTGATGCATATGACCGATGTGGGGAATCAAAGTATGTGGCAACCTATTGAAGTGGGAGGGATTGATCCTTGGGTACGTCCTGTTTATTATGGACATGTTGTTGTGGATACGTTGATTGGAAGTGCGAATGATACGAGTATTGCAGAAATTGACGTTACCACTCAAGAATTACAGGACTATGCGGGAGAAGCATCAGCATACGTTATTTATCGCTCAAACACAATCTACGCAACAGTACTAATCAACATGAAAGAATTCAATTCCACCGATACAGAAACATCAGATACTCAGTTAAATTTCACAGTCAACATACCCCCCGCATACGCAGGCAACAATCTCACCGTCCTCAAACTCTCTGCACCAGGAGCTGATTCCTTCAAACAAGTCACATGGGCAGGTCTAGATTACCAAACAGACAGTGGTCTCCCTTCTGTGGCGGCTACAAACGACACTACTTTTGTGACTGTTTCGGCAGGAGGACAATTTAGTGTGTTGGTGAGAGATACTCAAGCTGTTGTAGTATTATTTAATTCGTCTGCTGGCGTGACGTTGAATACAGCCAGTGCAGCTTCAAGTCAAGGTACTTCCTCTTCCAGCGAGAATGGCAACACCACATTGTTGGGAACGACCAATTCAACTTCCGGCAACTCGACTGATGGTTCAGGTGGAGAAGGAGGCTCTGATTCGACGAAATCCGCGGCGTTCGGAAGGATAATGTGTAATCTTCCTTTGATGAGTGTGTTATGCATTTGCACAGCGATGGTTTTGGGGGCAAACAGTTTTATGTTTGGATAGAAATTTTTCTGAGGGGAAAGGACAGACAATTTGTTTTCTTTGTTTGTCTAGAGATGGGTTGGAGACACATTTGGAGGTATTCGAAATAACATATCCTTGTTTTTACCATGTTGGTGTTTATGAATGGGCATGAGGAAGTACATACATACAAACACGTACATACATATTTCGGATACACAGAGACAGTAAGATTCATCATCACTAATATAACTATATCCCTACAAAACCTTTTAAACCCAAGAAGACGGATCTCGAATCTCATATACCTCGGTATAAATCTCATTCGCATTGTAGAACAGCCTCATGATCTGATAGATTCTCGGGTATCGTGTTCCACAAGCATTCTCCAATTCCTCAAACGCCAACGAAAGAAGTTTTCTTTCATATTGCGCCAATCGCACCAATTCGTTACGACCGTCTCGTCCGTCCTCAGATGACGTACCAAATTCTGGAAAGAATAGGGAATTCATATGAGCTTCTTGGAGGTCTCTATCCAACGATCCGTAATCGTTGAACATTCTACACACCACAGAAAGATGTGTACAACAATCTTGCGCAATATATCGTACTTCTGCGTTGGGAAGGTAATCTTCTTCGTTGTTACCGAGGAGACATGTGAGGAATGCGAACGCATAACGGCTGCTGAGATGATCTGTAGCAATGGTTTGGACCCATCTGATGTACGAAGTATTAGGTCCTGAACTAATGCCTTTTGAATTGAGACGACGAAGTCTTATACTGTCTTCGCATTGTTGAGTATGAGCAAGGAGGTATGCTTTGAGTTCGAGTTCCAATTGCGTTTTGTCTCTTGTGCTTGCATTCTGGATCCGTGGATAACTCAACACAAATTGACAAAATTCATCTAGTTGTTCGTAGAAATCTGTCATCAGATCTTTTCCAGTACCATTCTTCTGTCCGTTTTTGACTCCATTCTGTTGTTTCGAAGAAGCTCGTTTCGAAAATAAACTCTCGATCGTATATCGTAATTCCGAAATAGCTTTCAAATCGCCGTTACTCACAACCCCATCAAAAAACTCGTCAACCTGATAATTGATCATTGAAATCATCATCATATCAAACAAAGTTTGTGCTCCAACCTGAATATCCTCCAACCCATTCGGTCCCGTCCACGAAAACGGCAAATACTCAAAATACTTATCCTCGACCTCTCCATTCCGACTAAACACACCCACCCTCATCCTCTCCAAATCCGGTAAAAAGAGATATCCCTCCATCAACCAAAGTTTCAACCTCCACGACTCGACTTCAGAGAACATGGGTAATTTTCCATAAAACTTTGTAAAACTAATGACTCTCTTTTGTGGGATATTTACCAAGCCCGAGACACGAGGACCTAATAGGTATTGAGGAATAGGAGTATTTAAAGCGGCTAGGACGTAGGAATGACAAACATTTTCCACGCCATAAGATACCTTTCCACCCCAGATGTAGTCGACGGGTGTTAATTTGATTTCTTCGAGCGCTTTGATGGATTTTAGGTATTTTCGGCCACGGCTGACGGATGATTCGATTTGGCCTGCGACGGGATTCAGGAAGGGGAGAGAGGAGACGTTGGCGAGGGTTAGGATTGCATACGAAGTTTCTTCGCGGGAGCCAAGGGTACCCCAGGAACCATCTTCATTTTGATGTTGCAAGACTCGTGACATAATCTGGAAGAGAACAACCATAACCTTGACGCGAACTAATCTTTCTGGTACGGCAAGAGAATTTGTTTCATAGAGATAGAGTACTCGGACAAGTGCCTGCGCTGCCAATAGAGACGGATAGAAAATTGAGAGATTCTTCAGTTAGGAAGGTTTAACTTTGACGCTATACCCATTTATCTCGAATCGGTTCATCTGAATTCCACCATTCGTAGCAGATGTATTGTATGCATTTTATGATTTGTGAAAGGTATTCGGAAGGCTCAGGAGCATGACAGAAGGCCGAGAGGATATTACAATTGGCACTGAAACTCGGAGCGCTTTCATGTGGAAAGCATTGAAAATAAGTCTCCTTCTCGAAATTTTCAATGAGCGCATCATACGTGACTCTGTAGCCCATAAGTTGTAATGCTGTGATTGTTTTCGCTGTATCGTCGGCATCAGGTTCGGTGGAAGGATCTATAATTAGAATTCACAGCTCACATGAAGTACCGAATCCAGCTAATCCTTTGCCTTCTTCTAGGTATCCCGCCAGAATATTTCCGATTCTTTCATTATATTGTGCATCGACTTCTAGCCCGTTTTCGAGAATGTTGCAGGTGGACTATTATTAGAAGGGAAGTCGCAAGATTGTACCCATGCAAACTCAAAAGTGCTGATGGGAAATACCGTCGTGACTGCTCCTTCACCAAGTCGTGATCCATTTTCAATAGCATCTTGGAGATATCGTTCTGCACTTTCATTCCATTTCGAGGCATTCATCAGATACGCTGCAGTTGATGCTGGAGATCCACCCATACTCCCATCTTTCATATACTTCCCCATGCGATCGAAATCAATAATCCCAATTAACGATTCCAAAGAATGTATTATCCTTGAAGGATATTTATACAAAACCGAAACTTGCACCTTTGACATTTTATTTTGATTGCGTTGCCTCAATGCATCCGAGTCCGGGAATTCAACCTTGACACCCTCCTGTTCCAATAAATCCAACATACTCGGAATCAACACTTCAAACGCAACCTGATCCATCCTTGAAATATCCCAACCTTTCATCTTTGTCGTAAGAAACTCAACAGCTCTCTGTATTTTCCCATCCAACTCCATCTCTTCCGGATCCTCTTTCTGATGCTTTTTCAACGCCAACAACGAAGCCAAACTGTTGACAATCATATCAATCTCATCACCGCCCTCCCAACCACCATGGCTCTGTTGCTGGTCACATATAAACTGAAAACTCTGTGGAAAAAGCCAGATTTTCTTGCCATTCTCCACACCTTTTTGAACCATACTCACCCACGCCGTATCATATATCGAAGCTGACATTGAACATACGCCCCTTCTTAGAACGTACTCGTCTAACAGACGACCCACTTGGAGAAGATTTTTCGAACCGACTTTGAGTTCACGGATCATGGAGCGCAGTGGAGAATAGGGAGAATAAGACGAGGCGGAGAACAGGGATAGCGGATGTCCAGTTTTTATGGTTATGTTCCATTCTTCCGGGGGGCGATTTGTGGAGGAGTTTTCCTTGCGCGGTTTTGCTTTGGTACCGACTGATTGGATAGGTGTAAGTAGCCTTGTATAGTTCATTATTGCTATTGAAAAGGAATTGGAAGGCGGTGAAATCCGGAAAGAAAATGACTGTATTCACTTGGCGACACGTAATTTTGCGGGGGTCTGGTCAGGTTGGCCTCCGGATGGTGTTGAACGGATCTGGCACTCGGCAGGTGAGAAGCTTGGCTGTAGTTGTATACTAGCAATTTTCTTGTGCAATAATACAGTCCGGTGCTATAGCATCACATGTCGTCTGTGAATGATTCCAATTTGCTACTTAAAGCGAACTCCGGAATGGTGGGGGGAGACAAGTCGGGGTCGATTCTTCCTCGAGCAGAAGAGGCTGTTTCGGACGAATGCACGACTACCCCCTTTGACCGGACATTGAAGCAAGCTACTCCTCCCCAATATGGGATACTTTTCCTTTCAGCACATGATAGGTCATCTGAACTCGATCTTCGAGACATGTGCCTTCGTTATCCCACCGCAAACCGGAGTTTCATCGCCCCCGAGACAGGGATTCTGCTGTTAAACTGACATCTCTTTGTTCTCGTTGAAGTTATTTCGTCACATGTCTCTCAATAGTTTCTCAAATACCGACATCGTCAGTCAACTTGGTCTTTTCTCAGCGAGTGGTCAACAAAATGTGGATGAAGTTAGCCAAGATTGTACAAGATCGACGGTCTCCAAAGTTTCGCAACAGCGATCAAAACCCGACAAACCTGAATTTTCAGGCTTTCAGCTGCCTGTCCCTCTCGTTTTAGCTGGATTTGCTTGTGCCAAACGGCCATGAATGAATGTCTGACTTACAAACCCAAGACGCAATCGATAAAATCACGGCTAAAATTGCTTCAGCTCTAGACGAATCATTCTCCGATGCCGTCCTCCAACTCGACAAAGCACTAGCCTCCCAAACTCAGACGTACTCAGCTCTCTTATTGAGAAATTGAAGACTGATGACTAGTTCTGCGCAAGTGAAAATTGCACACAAGTCTCAGGAAGAATTAGCTGGTTATGCCCAATCACGACTAGAACAAGCACGAGTCGAATGCAGGGCCGGCCTTCATGACTGCAAGGAATTACAGAAGGAATTGAAGGATCTGGAGACACGAGTACGGAGGTTGAAGGACAAGATTAGAGAACGGTGGCCTGTTGAGTATTATACTGTACGAGATGAGATGGACGGATAAGGATACGATAACTTTATGCCTAAATTATGACGATACCCGGATATGAGTAAGAGGGGATGTAATCTAATTTCCTCTTGTTATAATGCTATATTTTACATCTTGGCCACTTCAGTTTATCTCGCGGCAGAAAATTGAATGATATCCTTTCGACTCCAACGTAGTAGATCCACTGTCGTTGAGACCATATTCCAACGCTCCCTCGACTCTTCAAACCTTTCCTCCAGCCACCACTCAGAAATATGATTCGTCTTTTCACACCACTCAAAAATTGCACTACACAGTACATGGGCAGACCAAAAATATCCATACATATTTTCCATCTCCATCCTTTTCTCTTCAGCATCACCATCCCTCAAAAGCACCTCAATGGCCTTTGTCGTCTTCTCATCCTCATCAAACATCTCGTCAATCATCCTACAATTCTCCACATTCACAATCCGTTTTGTAAACCTCGACAACACACTCCCTGCAAACGTTTTATACCCATCAATAGGCTTTTCAGGGTACTTTCGCCAAGGCATGACCACGGCAATTGAATATCCGATGGCTTGTGTGTTTCTTCGTAACATTTCCAGCTCACGATGACTGTTTCTAGAAAGAGTTCGGAGGCCTGCTGCTCTCAGACCTAGAAGGGATTCTTCGAAGGGCACCCATAAATCCCAATTTTCGGTACATAAGTGGTTTATAAACCATGCAGCTGAGACGAAGTCTCTGTTATTTAGGGGGACGGCGGGTGGTGAGTAACCTGGCGGTGCGTTTGGTGGGGCAACGGGAACGAAGAGAGAGGTATAGTATTTGTGACGATTGAGTAGTCGTAGTGAACGTGCTGGGTTGTTCTTCGGACTAAGTAGGACAGACAATTCCTTCACCATCTTGTCAGGTGGGATGTCAGTTAATGCTTTCTAGAACCAATTAGCCAAGTCCAAAGAATGGAAGGAATACACGAACGGATGGATCTGACAGGGTTTCAAAAGTGTCGCCATCAACACGAAATCCCTCCTCTTGCAAGACACTACTCCATCTCATAATTCTTAAGACTCTTGTTGGATCATTCATCAACGTCGTTTTTGGCAACAAGGGAGTTTTCAACACCTTATTTGCCAGATCCTCAATCCCTTTCAGTGTTGGATCCAAGATGTTCATCGTGTTCAAATCGACATACAAAGCATTAATTGTTAATTCGCGTTGCAAAGCATCCATTCGCAATTCTAACAACTCACTTTGGTCCGGATTCAGCGTTGCGTACGTCTCATAGGAAGTCGAGGGAACTTTAAAAGTCATATTTGTGAACTCCAAATTGACCCAATAATCAAACAAAGTGCATCCTGCAACTGAGATCGAACGTTCCTGAGATTTATACTCAAATGAATATGTTCGACACCGAAACTTGCGTGAAAATTCTGACTTGCCCCTTCTCTTGACTAGCGCCGGATCCAAATTGTGCTTCTTCGCAGGTCCATCAGTCAATCCTGGACTATTTTGGACGAATCCGCATAAGTCAATCATCCTTTGCACAAATTCTTTAGGTTGTATATTCCGTACAATAATGTCCATATCCATTGTGACTCTGTCCAGTAATTTATCTCGTACCCAGCCTCCTACCATGTACAATTGTACCGGAGAATCCTGAGGGCCCTCGATTAGTCGCTCTCGATTGAGGTATTCAGCTGTGAGGTTCAAAAATTCGATAATTTCGGATTCTCTGGACGTTAATACAATCTCTCCACGGGACTTTAGAAGCCTTTTGAATTGTTCTTTGGTTTTCCTTATATTCCAGGTGGACATTGCCTTCTCTTCTGAGGCGAGGGAACGCCGGAATTGAGTACGGACATGAGTTCTTACTCGGCGGGTTGTGGTGCAGTTTGAAACGATCGAGTTATAGCGGACGTGAAGTACACATGAAGTTTGTCTTCGAATAATTGGACCGAGAGTATTGTGAATTGTCGATTGGCCACGAACGAGGCATTCCATTTCAGAGCAGGTCCAAGGGGAGGTGAACGTCGAAAATGTTTTGATCTGCAAAAAAGTTCGAAATTGCCGTCGATCATCATTCACCAAGTTGACCGGTTCCTTCGTTACCATCATCACTTCCAACAACTTGAAAGAAGCAGTCTTGAGTGTCCCACGGTAGATGCTACTGGATGAGACAATATTCTCATCCTCGAGGCGGTGGAAGGCCATTTGATCATCGACGTGGAGGTCGTGGTCGTGGCAGGGGGACATGGCAAAATCGAGGACCGCGTCCTGAAATGGATCCTGATCATGGAGATATGAAGACGGGTTTATTCAAAGCGAGTTTCTTGGAGGATCCATGGGAGCATTTACTATCTGGAAAGAAGAAAACTGAACCTGAAGGGTCTCAGTTAGGAGACTTGGGGAAGCATGAAGTTGATGACAACGGTAATGAAGTTGAGGAAGAAGATCAAGAGGGGGAAATTGAACTTCCTGATGATGACGAAGATGAAGAACATGGGGTTGAGAAGGCGTAAAGCAAGCATCATGCAAACTGCTATGGGAGTGATATTGAAGGGAGGGATTACTGGGAGCCTGGTGAGGAGAAGAATTGTGTATACACGAAGCGCCGGTTGTATCTTCCGTCACTTGGTAAGTCTTGATCAATCAGCATCCTCTACGTATCTAGTTTAAGAGGCCAAGATATTAGATATCAGAGGTTGTAATTAGCATCAAATATGTAACGATCCTGTGTAAGCAAGGACAAAGCAAGGATTCTATGTATCTTGAGTAGTCTCTGTTAAAGCAATTACCACTGATCATTTTGCCTCTCGCAATTCATCAGATACACCAAACATCTCTCTACATCTACTAATCTGAAAAAATCTACTCTGCATACTCAGTAACATCATAAGTCCTCAACACCTCATTCCAATCCTTCTTCCTCCTCCGTCTAACACTAAAATACCCAAGTCGTCTCCTCATCAACCCCCCTCCCTTCCCACTCGCAACCAACTCCTCCGCATCCCTCGGCAATCCCAACCTCTTAACCGCAACCTCCATAACCCTCTCCAACAAATCCTCCCTCAACACCCTCAATTCCTCCAGTTTCGCGCGTCCAATAACCAACATTCTAAAAATACTCCGTGCGCTTCTTGCTGCAGAAAGCATATCTTCTATCCATCGGAGAGTAAACCACATTATCAACGGAACTCCTATTGAAGTGAAAAGCATCCAATATTTATGAACACTGAATGTATAACTCCATCCCAGACTCATAAAGTAGACTACTAATCCAGAACCTAATCCATAAAGTAATTTTGTTTGTGCAACTTCATCGTATACATCGACTAATGGTCCACTTGTGGCAGTTCTACGTCCTTGTCGTCCAGCAACCACAAAAATAGGGATCCAGAAAATTAAACCTGGAAGGGCGATAATACCCAGGAGTAAGGTATGTAAAGAGCGGACTAGGAGACGCCAATAGAGATGTCGGGTTTTGAGATACTTGGAAGTGCGAATGCGATCGTCTTTTAGTAGATTTGACGACAGAGCATTCTGATACTCTTTCAAGTCTTTAGCGAGGGTATCAATGGATTCTATATCGGCTGGTGATATAGTAATTTCGTCGGGAGTGTGGGCGAACGACGACCCCTCTGAAATATTGTTGGAAGAAGTAAATTCGAGATTGAATTCTTGCGATTCGGGTTTCGGAGTAAGTAATATCGATGAAGTAGATTTAACTTTATGAGCGAACAAATCCACAAACCGTTGATTTAAGCGAACATACTCTCCCAGCGAAAGACGAGTTCCTAAGGGAGCATATAATCTTTGCGCAGTCCTTGCAATTCTTAAAATTTCCCAGGATGGTGCATCAAGAGTTCCTCCTCTAATTTGTTCTTCCATATCCTTCGTAAGCCGTTTAATCGCATCTCTTGGATCATTGCCCTCCGTCGCCAATAAATCAGGATGCTTCCCCGGACGTAATGTGATCGGGGGATTGAAGGAAACAAGTAAACTACTTCGAAACATTTCTCGATGTAAATATGTTACTGAACAAGTGACGATAGTTAATTCGAAGTCCGGATTAGATTTGTTGCGAGTTAGAGTGTCGGAAGCTATTCTTGCAACGCCGGTTTTGAGAGGAGCTACTTCAGGATGATATCGTGAGATTCCTTCTGGGAATAAGGTTATTGCATCACCTTGTTCCAAGGCTTCAATCAACTTGTCGAAAGCAGCTGTGTTGTCTACTTTCTCACCAAGATGATCTTTTGGTCGCATTATAGGGACGGGACCCACTACACATTAGTCTGGTTTTGAGGGGAGGTTTACTTCGTCGAATGAGCCAACTTGTTATTCCCTTTGCATTGACAATGGTATCCTTTGCAGTACTTCTCAACCACTTCCGTTTCTAGTATGAATACACAATCATGAGAGCAAGAACCTTGAGAGACACGCTTGTTACGAGAACAACAGCGTCCATAACGCTATTTGAGTGATTTGCACAAATGATACAGGGATGTCCATCTGCTGGAATGAAATCCTCATTCTCAATGATAATCGACGAATAAAACACATGCAACAGTAGTTTGAATAAGGCTCCTGGAGACAAGTTAGTCGATGTATCTGGGAAGGTAATACGAAACACAAGGTATCCAACTGGAGCGTCATTTCCCTTCAACAAGTCTTGGGCGACGGCAGAGATACTCTTCTCATCCTCAGCGCTATCATAATTGCCATCCTGACTCATCTCCCAAAAGTTACTGGCAATAAATAATTCATTCAATGACTTCCTCTTGAGGAATAAGAAGAGTATGGATGGTTGTGTTCAAACTTCGATCTAAGGACTAATCGGGATCAAAACCAACCGACCGTCACCAAAAATCCCCGCAAGCCAGGCGGTCCAAGTCAAAATCGCGGGTGGACAAAAATTAACTTTCGACGATTGCAAAAATGCAAAAATGAGGTACAAAAGTTCAATTTTGACTGACAAAAGTTCAAAATTTGGGCCAAAATTGTGCATACAAAGCGGTCAACAAGTTCTTTTCGCCCAACTTTAAATATATATATCTAACGCCACGACCAATAAAGTTTGATTCCTACGGTGCAATAATTTTTAAGCTGGTCGATTTTCGGCCTGTTTTTGCATTTTTGTCCTCGAAATCCACACTTTTGTACTCATTTTTGCAATTTCTGCGTTAAATGAAACGGAGAAAAGTTAATTTTGCATAGATCTACATGCCTTGAACCAATGAAATTCGACTTATCTCACCCACGAGTTCACTTTAGCCATCTTCAGTGACATCATAATACACGGCTCGACAAACATCCAAATTGACTTTTGAACGTTGCACAAAAGACGTTGCGAAACCTTGAGAGTCAACATACGGATTGAATTGCATACAATGGCTCACAAGACAAAAGTGAGGTTTTCAGAGTTGGCAAAGATGATAGATCACTCACTGCTGCATCCAACAATGGCAGACATCGACATCGAACAAGGCTGTCTCCTTGCAAAACAATACAATGTGGCAACAGTCTGTGTGAAACCCTACTCAATCACCCAGTGCAAGCAAATCCTCGGTGACACAGATGTTAAAATCTGTGCCGTAGTCGGATTTCCACATGGAAACAGTACGACGACAATTAAAATGCAGGAAGCGCTTGAAGCTGTGAAAGCTGGTGCACAGGAAATTGACATGGTCGTTAATATTGGAAAGGTATTGAGTGGGGATTGGGAGTATGTTAGTTATGAAATTAGGATGATTAATGAGATTGTTGTTGGTAATGGAGGGATTGTTAAAGTGATTTTTGAAAATGATTTTCTGGGAGAGAAACAGATTAGGAAGTTGGCGGAGATATGTAGAGAATTAGGAGTTGCATTCGTGAAAACGAGTACTGGGTATGGCTTTGTGAAGGATGGTGCTAGTGGGATGTATTCGTATAAGGGCGCCACTATCAAAGATTTACGGATTATGAAGAGTGTTGTCGGAGATAAGGTGCAGGTTAAAGCTGCAGGTGGAGTGAGGACTTTGGACGATTTGATTAGAATTAGGAGTGTTGGTGTTACTAGAGTTGGAGCGACTGCTACAGAAGCTATTTTGGAGGAGGCGAAGAAGAGAGGAATTGGTGAGGAAGCTGTGGAGGTGGATGTCAAAGCGGATCCTGAACAAGCATCAGGAGGGTATTAATTGGGGAATTGCGGAGACGGATTATTTGCATTAGCGATATCCAGAAAAGGCACTCGATCATATGTGACTAAGTATATTTATGCATTTCCCATTCAGTTCAACTATGAACTACTAGATACCCTCAATACAATCGTCCGTAATAGATGATTCCTCCACCGTTCACATCCACCTGTTGATACAATATACAATGCGACCAGTATTATAAATCCATGTCTAAAAATACTCCGTTTTCATAGCGGCTCAAGTTTCGCAACAACATCCCACAAAGGTCGTCCATCCTCACTCTTGGAATACTCAGCCCTCAAAACATTCCACCTCTTACACCCCTTCCTCAACAACTTCTCCACCTCTCCACCCTTGACACGTCCCTCCTTTGGCGGCGAATCATACTTATCCGCCTTTGTCTTGGGATTTGTAAAATGCGAGAAAATCAAATATCCACCGTCCTTCACAACAAGATGTAACTGCCCAAACAAACCTTTAGGGAAACAACGGATAACACAAACTAAATCGCATTTCTCATTGAAAATAGTGCGTAAATTGACTTCTCCTTCAGCAGAAAGAGGACGCATATTTCCTTTTTTCTCATCGATTTCGGCGTAGATGCAATTTACTTTGCGAGTGGGATTGATACTGCTGACCATGATAGATGCTCGTTCCAGTGCTTTTTCCCAATCATCTAAGCCAGAGAGATTCCAATGGAATTTTCGTGAAGATAAATATCCCATATCCCGTCCAGAACCACATCCAATATCTAAACTCCTTCCTTCAAACCGCGTTGTTCGCTTAACAATATCCCGCTCAATAGTTTCAATCCATGCTTCTAGAATCGGGGACGGTCGGAAGAGTAATTCAGCGCCTTGTCTACTGGATCCCAGAATCTTGAGGGAATTGGCATAATCCCAAAAGTCGCGTTCAGAGGGATCACGGAGGGGGATAGTTATCATTCCATCGATAGTCCATCCACGACTTCGTAAATGTTGATCGATTGATTGGCCTTTGAATTGTGTGGAGTCGCTGTCGGTGAGAAGAAGGAATGTAACGCCGATGTTTTTGGGAGGAAGTTGGCCGAATCGTTGGTCGAGAGTGGAAAGGGGTATTGAAGTCGAGGGTACAAGGTGCACCATGTCATATGCTTGTGATGATCGTAGATCGAGACAATGTCTTTGTCGGTTTAGCGACCATTGTTTGAGGAGTGCTTGTGCGGACCATAGCCATGCTTGAGGTTGCGCTGATAAGGGGCCAACAACGGTCATCTTGATTGAAACGAGAGAATGGTGTGAGTATGTGAGAGAATGAAAGAAAGGTTCGAAAGGGAGAAGTGGCAAATGACGATGTTTAAATAGTATTTGTAAAAGGGGTATACTGTACTGATTATGACGGAGAAATGAGGGGTGTGAGCACACTTAAATACTAAGGTGCGTGATGTTATGATTTGCCGCCGAAAAGGGCTGCCTTGTTTTGCCTTGTTTTGGTGTCTGGGCCGGTAAGCAACAGGCAGCCAAACAAAATAAGCTTTTTTTCGTCTGCAGCTGAAATTGGGTGGCGTGAAAAGAATACTGCAGCTATCTAGGCGACAAGCGACCCACAAGTGGTGGTGTAACCGCAAATCTGCTCCCCCTTCGAGTCTCGGACGCCGAAACTCCCCAAAAAAGGTTTGAGTGGAATTTAACTCTCAACTTCCAAATTCTAAAAGTAGCACAGCCCTGTCGCGGGGGGTGTCATCACGGCGATGTCGCTCAAGGTTGAGGGATCGTCTTGGCACCCAAGGTGCCAGTAACCGTCAGACTTCGCATTAAATTCCCGGCTTTTACCCAAAATGGAATTTTACCCGGATTTTACGGGAATATCAGCCGTAAATAGGCGAGCAAGGCAGTGTAACCAAGACTTGGCAGTGTGTAACTACAAGTTCAGGAACGCGATAGTTTTCTCTATAAGCTTAATGCGGTATTCTAAATCTTCCATCTGCATCGCAATTTCTTGGG
>Ga0335072_10004374_pt1 | contig 21028 bp, 19 predicted proteins | sample Lox_Sample_21_FD_206725 | JGI IMG/M metagenome (GOLD analysis project Ga0335072, IMG submission 206725) | Soil microbial communities from Loxahatchee National Wildlife Refuge, Florida, United States - Lox_Sample_2.1 | ecosystem: Environmental > Terrestrial > Soil > Wetlands | place: USA...
CACAGCGAACCGGTCTTGATTTGGCCGGCATTTGTGCCGACGGCAAAATCGGCGATGAACGAATCTTCAGTCTCGCCGGAACGGTGTGAAATGACCGTGGCATAATTGGCTTTCTGCGCCATCGCCATGGTCTCCAACGTTTCGCTTACGGTGCCAATTTGGTTGAGCTTGATGAGAATCGCATTGGCAATACCCGCTTTAATGCCTTCCGCGAAAATTTTCGGATTGGTAACGAAATTGTCGTCACCCACCAATTGCAACTGTTTGCCCAATATTTCGGTGATGGCGATCCAGCCGGTGATTTCTTCTTCCCCCATGCCGTCTTCGAGAGATGCAATCGGATACTTTTTTATCCAATCGCGGTATAATTCAATCATTCCAGAAGCATTTTTATGACTGCCATCGGATTTTTTAAAAACGTAATCGCCGTTGTCATAGAATTCGCTCGCCGCAGGGTCAATGGCGATGAAGATGTCCTTCCCGGCTTTATAATTGGCCTCGCTGATGGCATTAAGGATTAATTCCACTGCCTCTTCATTTGAGCCTAAGCTGGGCGCAAAACCACCCTCATCACCCACGGCAGAGACCAATTTGCGGTTTTGCAAAATCTTTTTTAAAGTGTGAAAAGTTTCCGCTGCATAACGCAATGCTTCTGCAAAATTTGGTGCCCCAATGGGAAACAACATGAATTCCTGAAAATCCACGTTGTTCGTGGCGTGGGCGCCGCCGTTAAGTACGTTCATCTGTGGCGCTGGCAAAATATATGGCGCACTCTTTTTGAGGCCGTGAAGCTGGCGAATATAAGCATACAACGGCAAATTGGAATCAAGGGCAGCCGCCCGGCAAACGGCCATCGAAACCCCCAGGAGCGCATTTGCTCCCAGCTTGGATTTATTCTCCGTGCCGTCGAGCTTCCGTATCAAGTCATCAATCTCTACCTGCGCGAGCGGAGATTTGCCCCTGAGTTTAGGAGCGATAATTTTGTTTACGTTCGCCACCGCTTTGAGAACTCCCTTGCCTCCAAAGCGTTTGGCATCACCATCGCGCAACTCGACCGCTTCGCGCATTCCGGTGGACGCCCCGGAGGGAACACAAGCCGACGAAGTGATGCCATTATTTAATGTTAGATTGACCATGACGGTTGGGTTGCCCCGTGAATCAAGGATTTCTTGTGCAATGATGTTTTGTATTTTACTCATGATGATTTTGTAATGTGTTGGGCTTGGAAATTTCGGCAACCGCTTTAAGAATAAACACACTGCAATTTGCTTTATCCGCGACGCGATTGGCTGTATCGCCCTCCAGGGCGAAGCCAAGCGCAACTTTTGCGTTGGCTGAACCGTCATAGGCGATTAAGACCTTTTGGAACGGATTCATTGTTCGAGCAGAAGATTCAGGGTTAAAGCCACTAAAAGGGTTAAGAGGACGTAAGCTGAATAGGCATTAATGCGGCCATGGTGCATTGCCGCCAGGCGATTGGCCCATTTCATAGCCGTTTCGGTTGCCGGTTGTATCAAATACCTGTCCACAATGTGAACCTCTTCCCGCTCACGGTGAATGGCCGTGCGAAAATGTTGTTCCACAGTTTCGCGGCGGTCTGAAATCGTTGTTGGACGGAATACGGCTTCAAAAATCACACGCACAGGATTGGAGAATCCAGTTGCCGTATAAGTCATCTCGGGCAATAACCTCCTGACCCCGCCGTCCCAACGCATTCGTCGGGATAATTTTCGATGGTTCGTGAGCCACAATCGAACGATCAGGCAAACGAGCCCCAACAGAACCAGCAAAGCGACAAAGGTGTAGGAAGTGGACATGGCAAAGACGACCGGATTTTCTGCTCCGCCTCGATGAAGGACCACCAGGCCGCGACCGGGTAAAATGCTTTGGCCAACTTGCGCTCCCAAATTGTGAAAGTCCTGAACGAAGGCTGGGGGCAAAGTGCTGTGCGCCGGATTCGAAGCGAAGAAGGGAGGCACCAGCGAATCGGCACTGCTATCCGTCCAAGGTTGCAATTGACGGCTTAGAGCGGGAATGACGTAAGTCGGCAGAATTCCCAGCAACAGGCAGAGAATGGCTAAGAAAGCCATTGGGACAATCATCGTGCGTTTTGCTTCCTCCGCCTGGGTTGCCGTTTGGGATCGAGACATCCCAAGGAATCCCATGGCAAATGCCTTCACGAAGCACGTTACGGCCAACGCCGCCGTCAACGCTAGTCCTGCACCACAAAGAGCAAACACCAATTTCACCAGGGTTGAGCCTAATTCGGAGGAACGCAGCATTGTTTGTAACGTCAGCCATTCGCTGACAAATCCGTTGAATGGAGGCAACGCGGCAATACCTAACGTGCCGACCAGAAAAGCACCCGCCGTCCAAGGCATTTTATGAATCAATCCGCCGAGCTTGTTCAAGTCACGGGTTTTGGCTCGGTCATCCACCGTTCCTGCGCCTAAAAAAAGAAGCGCCTTATAAACCGAATGGTTGATCATGTGGTAAAAGGCGGTGACAAACGCGATGCCAGCCAAAACAGGTTTTCCGTAAGTGGCAAAAATGATTCCCGCACCGAGGCCCGCTGTAACAATGCCGATATTTTCAATCGAACTGTGAGCGAGCATCGCTTTCAAGTCATTTTCAGTGGTTGCGTAGAGAATGCCAACCAACGCCGAAACCGTTCCAATAACCAGAACAATAATGCCCGCAATCGTCATGCTCACCGGCAGAAGATCGAGATTAACCCTGACAATTCCATAAAGGCCGAGATTGAGTATGACTCCCGAAAGAATGGCCGAAACATTTGCCGGGGCAGCCGGATGGGCGCGAGGCAGCCAGGTATTAACGGGAACCAGCCCGGCCTTAATCCCAAAACCGAAAAATGTCAACAAAAAGACAGCCCAACGAGAAATTACGCCGAAGTTTGCACCAGCTATCTTAAATGCGGAAAAATCCACCGATCCTGCTTTCACCGAGAAGTATAAAAATACCAAAACCACGGCAATGAATCCGCCTTCACTCAACGCGAGCATGAGATAAGCAGCGCGACTGCTTTCGTTGCGCCGATATTCGAAATTAACGAGCAGATAACTCAAAATGGACATGGCTTCCCAACCCAGCAAAAAGGTCAAGGCATCGCCCGCAACCAGAATGAAGACAATCGAAGCAAACAGCAGCAGATACAAAGCATTAAGCGCTTTGAGATTGTAATGCCCACAGTATCGCTCCAAATAACTCGCAGAAAATATTGAACTGGCGAGCACAACGATGGCCGAAATGAAAAGAAATAAAGCCGACAACCGGTCCAGCGATAGTGAGAGAGTCCCCAACCCGTAAATTGTCCAAAAGCTGTTTTTGAAAATTTCTCCCATCCATAGTACGTGACCGCTAACCCAGAGAGTAAGGAGCGAGGCCAGAGAACCGAACCATGCCAGCACGACCGGGTTGCGGCGCTGTGGAATGAAAATCCCCAATAACGCCCCCGCGACACAAAGGGCGAATATCAGTGCGAGCAATAATCCGTCAAAGCTCATGGCGCTCCTTAATTCGATAATTACGATGCTTGAAACAACAGGAACACGACCAACACCGTTAGCAAAGCCAGCAACGCATACGTCGCATAGATGTTAAATCGTCCGTGGTGTATCGCGGCCAGTCGTCCGGCAATCCAAAGAGCCGCCACTTGCACAGGGCGAAAAACCAATTTATCCACCGGGTGAACCCGCTCTTTTTCGCGCCGGATGGCGGTGCGAAAATGTTCCGCCACCGTTTCGCGCGTGTCTTCAACCGTTGTCGGTCGAAATACCGCGTCAAAAATCACCCGCACCGGATTCGAAAAGCCTGTCGCCGTATATGTCATCTCCGGTAATAGTTTTCGCACTCCGCCATCCCAACGAACCCGCCGCTCCAACATCCGGCGGCGCGTCAGCCAAAGGCGAACAATGACGTAGGTTAAAAGCAGCAGAACAATAAGAGTGACAAACATATAGGAGGTGGACATGGCAAAAACGACTGGATTTTGTTCTCCGCCTCGATGAAGGACCACCAGGCCGCGACCGGGTAAAATGCTTTGGCCAACTTGCGCTCCCAAGTTGTGAAAGTCCTGAAGGAAAGCTGGCGGCAAAGTGTTGTGGTCTGGATTGGATGCAAAAAATGGGGGCACTAAATTTTCTGCCGCGCTCGCCCCGGCAAGCGGAGTCAAGGCCGAGTCCAAACTGGGGATGATATAGGTAGGCAATATGCCAAACACCAGACATAAAACTGCCAGAATGAAAATCGGGACCAATGCGCCCGATTTGGGTTCAACCACTTTTTGATTTTCTTCCAGCCGTCGCATCCCTAAAAAGCTCATGGCAAATACCTTCACAAAACAGGTCACGGCCAAGGCTGCGGTAAGGGCCAAACCTGCGCCGCAGAGGGCGAAAATCAATTTTATCGAAGTTTCAGACAATTCCGCCGAACGCAGCATGGTTTGCAAGGTGAGCCATTCGCTGACGAAGCCGTTGAAGGGCGGCAACCCCGCAATGCTGAGAGTGCCGGCCAGAAAACCCAACGCGGTCAATGGCATCCACTTTATCAACCCGCCCAGCCGATCCATGTCGCGCGTCCCGGCTTGCGTCTCGACAACGCCCGCGCCAAAAAATAACAGCGTTTTATATAGCGAATGGTTTGCCAGATGGTAAAGCGCCGTGACAAAGGCAATAGAAGCCAACGCGGGGTGATTTCCCGCCACAAAGACCATGCCCGCGCCAAAACCTGCGGTGATAATGCCGACGTTTTCAATCGAACTGTGAGCAAGCATCACTTTGAGATCGTTGTCAGTGGTTGCGTAGAGAATTCCCAAAAGGGCGGACAGCGTGCCGATAACCAATGCGATTAGCCCAGGTCCCGCATGAATTGCGGGCATAAGGTCGGCGTTCACGCGTAAAATCCCATAAAGGCCAAGATTTAGCGTGGCTCCCGCAAGGACCGGCACAAAAGCGCGTGGCGCGGCCGCATAAGCACGCGGCAACCAAAAATTCACCGGAACCAAGCCCGCCTTTACACCAAAACCGAAGAATGACAGTAGGAAAATCGTCATTCTCGTCGGTTTATCGAGAATGAGTGCGCCAGCTTTAATCCCGGTGAAATCAAATGCGTTTGTTTGAACTGCCAAAAGAAGAAAACCAAACGCTGCCACCAGTGTCCCGGCTTCTCCCATCGCCAATAACAAGTAACCTGAATCGGCATGGCCATTTTGTTTTTCACGCGCGGAAACTATAAGCAGGTAACAAAGAATGGACATGACCTCCCAAGCCAGGAGAAAGGAAACAACGTCACCCGCAATGAAAATTAGACCGATGGACGCATAGAGTCCGAACATCAGAACCGTAAATACCCGTCCATGTTGTAAATGGGGCTGGCGATTCAATTCGCTGCCTGCGTAAATCGACGCGGGAAACAGAACCAATCCTGTGACCATTAAAAAGACTGCCGAGAGCCGGTCGAGACTCAAAGTCAACGTCGTCAATCCTCGAAGCGCCCATAAAGGTTGAACGAACGTGTTTCCGAAATACAATGCGTTCACAGCCGCCAATAATAAGAAGATCGCCGCCAGACATCCCAGCCACCCCATGACATATCCCTGCCTATGTGGCGGGGAGGCCAAGGCAAGAATTATCCCCACGCAACACAACGCGACGAAAATTGCAATTAGCGTTTGGGTATCCATGTTCAGCGGTTTTTTGTGGGCTCCGATAACGCAGGTGCTTTGCGTCCGACGGCAACTAGAAGTCCATGCAAAATGGCCAGCGGGGGTGGAGGATTGCCGGGGACTTCAACGTCCACGGGCAGTACAGTCGTCACCCCTTTCGAACAAACAAAACTTTCGGCAAAAATTCCTCCCGACAAAGCACAGGCCCCAACGGCCACAACTCGCTTTGGCGTCGGCATAGCATCAAAAACCTTTTGCAGCGCCACTCGCATGTGGTCGGTCACGGTGCCAACCACTAGCAAAACATCCGCATGACGGGGTGTGGGTGTAACGAAAAATCCCAAACGATGCATATTATAGTACGGATTATTAAGTTGCTTAACCTCGTTGAGACATGCGCCGCAATCACCCGCATCCACGACACAGATATGGATCGAACGATGGAACGGTTGCCCAAATTCATGCTGGCCATCATGGAAGCGTCCCGTTTCATAATTCGAGTCCCAGCCAATCGGCGGTTCGATGCCGCGAACACACCGGAAACAATGGATGCAGCGCCGGTTCTCGACGATAATTTGGCCGTCGCTGTCGCTGAACACGCGCGTCGGACACCGTTCGATCAGGGCATTGATTTTGTCACCTGGGTAATTGCCCCCAACCGGCAACCCCGGTGTGACTCCCGGTGCCGTTTCCTTTTTCGCCGGATAGCCTGTCGTCTTAATTCCTGTGAGAATTCCGTTGATGACCCATTGGCTCATATAAACATGGATTTAAAGTTCATCTGTCGTTTTCTGACACGGACAAATCAAAAGTGGAAAGCATGATGGGAAAATCCTGAAACGCGAATTTTTCAACCGCGAGATGAAAACCATGCCAGTTGGCAAATGATGGGGCTACAATTCGGTAACGCGAAATCTTGCCGCCTTCATTTATACGCACCCAATGAAATGCTCCTCCACGTGGGGCTTCGACCCAACCTAACGCCGCACCCGCTTGGACTTTTACAGCCTCACGAACGCTGCCGCTTTGCAACGCCGCTAGGGCTTGCTGCATGATACGAACCGATTGTCTCGCTTCGGCGAACAGGATTCGCAACCGGGCATAGCCGTCTCCTTCTTTTTCGCTTGGCACATCGAACTGAAAGGTTTCATAGCCTGAGTAGGCTTGTGCCCGCCTCAAATCGCGAACCAGATCCGAAGCGCGGGCGATTGGGCCGAGTAACCCGTAAACCATCGCATTGCGCCAGGCAACGGAACCTACCTCTTCCAAACGATCCAGGAAGCTGCTGGAAACCCGCAGTCTCTCCTCAAGTTGATTTAACTGAGCCAGTGTTTGCTCTGATTGCTTCAGTGCTTTGTGGCAGGCTGCGTCCGGCAAGTCACATTGCAGTCCTCCTAGTGCCAGCAGGCCGAACAGGTAGCGGTGTCCGGTCAGTTCACCAGAAATCCGCAGTAAATCCTCCTCAAAAATTCCAGCCTGACTGTTAGCGACCACCAAGGCGGTGGATTCGCAAATCTCCTGAATTGCTCCCGCATGCTGGCGCAAACGTTCCAATTCCGCGAGAAACACCCGGAGGACTTTCGCCCGTGACGGAACGCTCGTTCCGCAAATTTTTTCGACCGCCTGACAATAAGCTAATCCGTGCGCAAAGGCGGTTGTGGCCGCAAACCGTTCGGCCAGCAGCAAAACTTCATCAGGAGATTTTCCCTCGGCAGATTTTTCAACGGCGCGCCATTTGTAAAATAAACGAGGCGTCGAACGGATGACATCTTCTCCTACCGATTCCAGCAGGAAATGAACGCATTCGGTCACTCCCGAAAACTTCGGTCCAATGGGCATTACAAATGCACCCGGTTCTTGAACAATCCGACGTGGACGCCAGTCTTCATCCGGCTTGCGTTGTTGCATAGCAATCTTGGCATCAAAACCCTTCCGCATTGGCTCAACGTTTTCCTGCCAGGCATCGTCGTGCAAAACAAAGTCCCCGAGCCGAGGATGGCCTTCGAAATGCAGACCAAATAAGTCCTCCACTTCCCGTTCGTGCCAGTCCACCGCGTGAACAAATTTAACGATGCTGGGAAATTTTTTCTCTGAAAGCGGGGCTTGAATCAGCACATGAACCCAACCCGCTTCACGGTCTCCATAAAAAATGTAACGCAATTGCCAATCGGTTTGCCCTTCTTCAACCACCAGACCAGCGAAACTCAGGCCCCATTCCAGAAAGAGCTTGCCGCACAATTCCGGCAAAACGGCCCGCTCGCATTGGACCTCGCTAAGATAACCCGGATAGTATTCGCACTGAGCGCGGCCGTGCCAGCGATGTTCGATTTCTCTTTTGAGTTCGGCTTGGTTCATGGTGTTGGTTTGGTTAAAACTGCCGCTGCTTGCGCCATCAAATCCTGTAACGGTTGAGGAATGTAAAAGCCCAGCACCAGCACCGGAATTGCCGCAATAAGCAAAGCCAGTCGGCAACTGAACGGAAGATGAAATGTTTTCCCGTTTTCAGAAGGTGACAGATGATTTGAACTCTCTGTTTCCCCATTTCCCTCAGTTCCGAAAACCATCCGGTTGATATGAAACATGATTCCGAAGAAGGCAATGACGATGAAAATTGCCAGTAACGCTGTAGCCAGATATTCACGTTGGGTCAAACCGGCTTTCAAGATGGAGAATTCACTCAAAAAAACTGCGAGAGGCGGCGCGCCGGTAATGGCAAGTCCGCCAAAAACGAGCGCGGCACCGGCTACCGGTGACTTGCGGATTAAGCCACGCACCGAAGCGATTTGACGGGTTTCCACCGCAAGCAAAACGACTCCGGCGGCAAAGAAGCAAAAGGATTTGGTCACACAATGGCTGACTACCTGTTGCATCGCGCTGTAACCAGCCACGGATACTCCCAATCCAACGGCGGTTAGGATGATTCCCATGTGCTCCACCGTCGAGAACGCGAACATCCTTTTGTAATCCCGCACTTGCAGTAAGATAAAGGCAGCCGTCCCCACCGACAGCAATCCTAACACTGTTGCCCAAGTCTCCGCGTGGGAGGCCGGAGCGGCCTGCATGACTGGAAAGAGTCGCAAAATGACATAAAGAATCGCAGTCGTTTCAATGCCCGAAAGTAGGGCGCATACCGGAGACGGTGCTTGGCTATGGGCATCCGGCAACCATGTGTGCATCGGCACCAAACCCACTTTTGTTCCGAGACCTATCAGAATGAGAAGGAAAGCAGTTTGCAACAAGACCGGCGGCATCAATGGTGCCGCTAATACCAAATTGCTCCAAGTATACGCACCTGTGCTGCCGGAAGCCTGCATTGCCGCAAACAAAACCAGGAAGCCAAACAAGGCCATGCCCGCCCCCATCAACGAAAGCACAACATATTTCCATGCCGCTTCCAACGCCTCCCTGGTGTTTTCGAAAGAAACCAACAATGCAGAACACAGCGTCGTCAATTCGACAACTATCCAAACCAGCGTCGGCTCGGCCAATACAGGAATGGCGAGCATTGAAAATACAAACAGGTTATAATTGGCATAGTAAAGCCGAAGCTTGCCCGTGGTTAAATGGTCGTGTCCCATGTAACCGATGGAATAAATGGCTGCCGTGGTTCCCACAAATGCGATCAGCAGCAAAATCAAGGCGCTCAAGCCATCCACCGCAATCCACTTGAGCATTCCAATTTTCAAATCCGATGTGATGGAACCCCCGGATGAAGTGAGCCAAGCGACATGACCGGCCAGAATCAAAACCGCCAGTGAGGAAATAACTGTTATGGTTGGTGCCCAAAATCTCTTGAAGGGAAGACAAACCAGTCCGGTGGCAATTAACGGCAAGAGTAAAATGACCAAAACACTCACTTGGCCACCTCACTTTCCTCCGTGGTGTCAGGCGCTTCTTTCAAGGTTGCCAATGAGCCAACAGCGGTTGTCCCGATTTGCTTTTGCACCGCGCGGGTCAACACACCCATGATGAACACAATCACTAAACCATCCGTAGCAATCGCCAGTTCAACCAGAAGCGGCAAATTCCTTGAAATCGCTATGCCGGTCAGGAAAGCGCCATTCTCCATCACGAGCAGGCCGATAAGCAGCGGAACCGCTTCGCGGCGAACGGTTATGGTGAAGGCCCCCAACAAAAGTCCCGCAATGCCAATTGGGACATTCGGTCCGCGAAAATCCGGCCCAACGGCTTTCAACAACGGTTGTCCTAGGAAGTAAGAGAGGATTGCCAAGGCCAGTGCTATGAGCAGCGCCGTAGGGATATTCAGCACCTGGTCAACTTCTCGACGTGTGTAGATTTCCGACGGTGACGTTTTGCGCAAAAGCCACGGTACGATGATGGGTTTGCTAATGACATTGACCAGAGCGACTCCATAAAGATGTTCGGTTTGATGCCGTAAGCCCAGCAGGGCCGCAGACGCGGCCAGCAATAAGGATTGAATGATGAAGAGGTTCAAACAACCTCGCGCTTGGCGCATCGCCACTATACCGAATGCCGTCAGGAGAAACAGTCCCACGACCAAGGCGTTTAGGTTGTCCAAGAGTTGGTTGGTGGTATCGTTCATTTTGTTCCCGGTAAAAAGATTTGCGCAATCATCGCTGCAACAGAGGTAACGAATGCCGCGCCAAGAAATTCGGCAATGCGAAAGAGGCGCAGTTTTGAAAGAGAAGATTCGATGACGACTAAAACGAGCAGAAAGCAAAAGATTTTGAGAAGCACTTTCGGAATCGCCATCAGCACTCCACCAAGCGTATCGTCACCAGTCAATCCCCATGGCGTTACTAGCACGTTGAGAAAAACGCACATGAGAACAAACGTTTTCATATAGCCGCCCCACTTCATCAGCGCGAAGCCGCGACCGGAATATTCCAGAGACTTCGATTCATCAATCATCGCCAATTCAAAATGGCCGGTAGGATTATCCACCGGAATCCGCCCGCCCTCGGCCAGAATCAACATGAGAAAGGCCAGCACCAGCAGCACATGCGACGGTAGGAAAAAGTTTGCCAGAGGTGTTACCCACGTTTCCTGAACGATGTAAGGAATTGTTGAGCCGGCAACGAATGAGACTGTGAAAAAAACAATCATGAAGACCGGCTCGGCGAGAAAACCGACCATGCGGGTTCGACTCGCCCCGATAGGACCGTAAGGATTTGCCGTGTCAATTGCCGCCAGAGTCGCGAAGAATCCACCAAGTGATAGAATAAATCCTGCCCCCAGCATGTCCCCCATGAACGCGAAAAACAGCGGATAATTCGTCAACACCGGAATCAGCAGAACGACGAAAATGGGAGTGACAAATACAATATAGGGCGTGAACCGAAAAATCCACGAACTGTCTTCCGAGACAATTTCATCCTTGTGAAACAGTTTCCACAAGTCGCGGTATGGTTGAAAAATGCTTGGGCCTTTTCGTGATTGGACAAACTCTTTCATCCTGGCCAAAACCCCGGATGCCAGAGGCGCGAAAACCAACACCACCAGAACTTGAACCAGATTAAAAAGAATGTGGTTGAACATAATCAAGTTTTGGGGTGCTCCGCACCAATCGCATTTTCTTCGTCCGCTCGATAATCAATCACACGCACCTTTTCCAATGTGACGAGGCCGCCCTTCATCATCTCATCGAGCACCGGGAGGAATGCGTTGATTTTTTCTTCACTGTCCACGATTTCGATGACCAGCGGCAGATCGTAGGACAAGCGGAGAATTTTGGTGGTATGCAATCGGCTCGATTTGCCGTAGCCCATTGGTCCGCGCAGCACAGTGGCTCCCGCCAGATGAGCTTCACGAGCCTTCATGACGATTCCTTCGTAGAGTGGTTTATGCCCGAATCGGTCACTTTCACCGATGAAGGCCCGCAGTAAAATCGCATCATGTGGTATATGCATAATTTGTTTATTTGAGGATTTTGAGACCAGCCGCTGCTGCCACATGGCCCAGCCATGCTGCAAGCAAACAGAGAAATAATGATGCCGAAGCATTCAAGCTCGCATAGAGCAATTCACCATCGCGAGCCAGTGTAAGCGTTTGGAGACTAAACGACGAAAATGTCGTGTACCCGCCACAAACTCCGGTCATGAAGAAACCGCGAAATCTTGGCGAAACGAGGAACCGACCTTCAGGGTCCGTTAGCGTGGAAAAAAAACTGATGATAAATGACCCGGTGACATTGATCACGAGAGTCCCCATGGGGAAGGTTGCGTAATGCTTGGATACGAGACCGTTCACCCAAAATCGCGCTATGGTTCCTAGCGCACCGCCTAAACCGAGCCAAATGTAGATGAGCATAAAAAAACCTACCGACACTTTTGGTTTCGGTAGGAGTTATTAGCTCTGAAATTTTCAGGCGGGTCGCCCTTTCGGGACAGGCAAACTCCATTGCCTTGGTTCAAATTTACTTATGATGGGGAAAGACGCAAGTTTTTTTTAGAATTTCTGCTCGTGCTTAAATCCATCAGGATTAAAGGCTTCATGGCTTGCCTGATACCAACGTCGAACTTGAACGACCAAACCGCCCGAAAGTAACATCAAATTATCAACGTCACTGCTTTGGTGGAAGCTGACCACGCGAAAGCTTAATACGATAAAGCGGCCAAAGGGCTTTAATTTTTCCGCGCACGTCTTTTGGAAACAATGCTTCCAGTTTAACATCCAACACATCGGCCAGCACGACAAGCTCCAGATCAGGAACACGGCGTTCGCCATTTTCGAGCCGGGAGATGGAACCTTGACTGGTGTCCCAACCCGCCAATTGCAGCTTCGCTGTAAGCTGATTCTGATTCCAGCCTTTCTGTTCACGGAGTTTGCGAACTTGAGGCCCGATGACATTTAAAGGTGTTGCAGACGCTTTTTTGATATTTGAAGCGTAGCAGTGGGCCAATTTTATTTATCGGCATTACTGCATATTTGTCCTTGCATTGCTGTCCGTTTTATCGGAGATTGGCGACAATCGAACAAAATTCAAGTGTCGAGAAACGCGAAAGCACACGGGCTGTATGAATCAGGCACGAAAAGCGCCGCTGGCATTGGATGACAGGAAAAGTCCTGACGTAATTGTCACGCACGCCGATCAGACTATGCGTTTCAAGATGCAAAATTGCAACGTTTCCAAATGGCTCCGCAAGCATTACCATTCATCCGCAGGAAACGTCAAGGGTGACACCGAATTGTTTGTGCATCCAACGCGGTGCAAACGCATCGTCGAAGAATTGAAGGCGGCAGGTTTCGTTATTCGAACACTTTAAGCCGTCAGATTTTCAATATGAGAACTTACCCACGGAAAACCGTTTATACTTGGAATCGCAGGATGGATTATTTGCCGTCAGTAAAGACATCAGACCACCGGCATTTGAGCCGTTTCAAGAGCAAATCAAGCGTCTTTAGCGTGACATTTTGTTCACCTATTTCGATCCGTTGCAAAGACGAACACGAAATGCCAATCTTGCGGGCGAAGGCGGGCAGACTCAACCGCCCACGCCGTTGGCGCAGATACCGGCCAAGTTGCCTCTGTAAAGACTCTGCCATGCGCCCAGTGTGCGCGGAAGCATTTCCCATATATGGGAAATATTGGCTTGACCCTTTAACCCAACTGCATTATCCCCAACTGTCAGGCAATTTAATTGCCAGTCCGAGGCAATGATTATGGCAGGCAAACCAAAGATTCTTATTGTGGACGATGAAGCCCCTGTGGCCCTAATTATGAGCCTTCTGCTGGCACGCGCCGGTTGCGAAGCAGAAGTGGCAACCACCCGCGCCGAAGCCATAAATAGGGTGTTAATCTCACAGTTTGATTTAATCACCCTGGACGTGACCATGCCGGATTGCAGCGGATTCGATCTGTGCGCCGAAATCAAACAAAACCCGCGCTTGCGCCATATCCCGGTTGTGTTTGTGTCAGGACGTTGCTTGCTGGAAGACCAGCAGCAGGGCTTGGATGCTGGTGCTGCGGACTACATCACAAAGCCGTTTAGGGCAGATTTGGTGCCTCGCCTTTTATCACACGTCAGACGCAGACACATGGCGTCGAATTAATCTTTGAAATAGCTGGGCGGGCGTCAAATTTTAGTTTGTTTTGGAGTGCGCTGGCGGGCGAGAGCTTTTTTGATGCGAGCGGTTCGCTTCGGGTCTGGCGGCTCTAATCCGTCAAGCAGGCGATTTGGACTCATTTCGAGAAATTGGGAGAGCCGGGCAAATGTGGTGAGCGCAATTGGATACGTTCCGTGCTCAATATGGCCAATCGTTTTCCAATGCACGCCCACCAATTCGGCAAGACATTCTTGCGTCAAGTTGGCCTTCATCCGTGCCGCACGGACATGCTGGCCAAATAAACGTAGGATTTGCTGGTTTGTCACAATGCATAATGGAGAGCAATCGCTTTTGCGTTGACACCACGCATAAATTCCGTTAAGACAGCTATCGCAGCAGCGAAGTTGTCAACGGAACAGGCAAAAATATAAGACAACCAATAAAATGATGCAGATTCCGCAAATTCTGTCGCGAATTAAAGAGCGGGCGAAATATATTTGTTAAATTTCTATGCCAACCCATAAAAACCAAAGGATACCAAATGAGAACCGTCGTGCGAGTAATCATCGGGGCAGCGGCGCTGTTGTTTGCTTCTGCCATTCATTCGTTCGCAATCACCAATACAATGATCACCGTTTCATCCGGCACCAATATTCTTCTTTACTGGCCAAGTTACGGTTATGAAACGTATTTGATTCAATACCGGCAAACGCTGAGCGCAACTGACTCATGGTCACAGCTTACCAATGCCTATTATGCCAACGGCACGAATTTTACGACCTTTACGCTTTATGGCGTAGTTCCCGCGCCGTCGTCAGGCGGCGGCGGGAGCGGTGGTTCAGGCAGCGGTTCCCCACCAACACCGGACATGGCTATGGCTGGCAGTACAACCCCCAGCATACCAATGGTAGAACCGGCAAGCGGCAATGGAACCGCCGTGCCATTGGCATTATATCCGCCCGGCTCCGATCTCACTGGCTTTAATATTTTCGACCCGGCCACCGGCGAATGGATAAGCGGCAATGGTTACACCGTCAGCACAACCTCATACAGCAGCATGATGGGCGAGGAAGCCACGCCGATGGATGGCGGCGTTTCACCTGACGACACCACAAACGATATGAGCGCCCCAACCACAGGCTTTTTTCGGGTATTTCACATTCCGGATTGGCTCGTGAGCTTTGATGGTTATCAGTTCGACGGCCCAACTTTTATTCCAGTCGATTATGAGGAACCGGACGCACCGACCAATGCCATTGTTGACAGTGCAGTGCTTATCAATGGTCAGGTTTTCGATTACTCTTATTTAATTGCTCAACAGATCGATGGGTACAACTATTGGGGAATGGGGATTTATTTTGACCGGCTGCCCAATGGTACGAATACTATTCAGTTGCTCACCAGCATCCTTCAATCCGATGCTGTTAACGACAACACGCCTTGGATGACTTTTTCAAATGCTCCGCAAACCATCGTGATCAACAACCTCGTCACCTATACGAATTGGGACGACCTGATATGGGCCAACACAAACTATACCTTTAATGCCCAATGCAGCGTTAGCAACGTGAATTGGGAAATCGATATATACGACATCAACGGTGATTATGTAAACTCGCAGACCGGGACCAGCGCTGACGGCAATATTTCGTGGACGTGGGATTTAACTGATTACACCGGAGCCAACCGTGGCAACGGTGATAGTGACCCTGATTTTTATCCTTACATTACGATTACAGAAAACGGTGGAAGCGATGCACAGACAGGTGATGCTAGCCCTGACGCGGGCACAACACAGCCGATGCCAGCGGTTGCGGCAGCTTTTCCAAGTATGGGAGGCTGGTTAGTTTCTTACATGGATCATTTTTATACTGACGGTACCTCCAACTATCCCACTGGCACTTCGGACATGCTTACCGGCGTAAGAGATATGATTGGCGCAGCTACTGAATGGACTCCCCCTCTCCCGGCCACGCTATTTCCCATTCCGTACGGTAGAAGCTATGCACAGACAAATCGTGATTACGGTTGGTACGATCTGTCCACTTGGATTTATTATCCTCAGACGAGGAATTTTTATTATTTTGGACACGGTTCTGCTAACGCCATAGGGTGTGACTACAACACCGTGGACAGCAGCAACAACATAACAGGAGGGGCTTTCGCTCCAAATTCCCATGCCTATTTAACGTCGAAGATGATCCACGACAATGTGGCCTTCAATCCAAATGGCGCTCGCCCCTATCGTTTTGTGTTCTTGGACGGATGCAATACCGCCAATGGCAGTTTTGCTCCAGCCTTTGGCATCCCAACCCAAGCCTATGGTGGTGGATGGTTCGTAAGCGATGATAACACTCGGCATATCCGGCCATGCTCATTTATGGGCTGGAATACCGAAGTTGGCGGAACCAGCGCCTGGGGAACAGTTGATGGTTATTGGAGTTGGCGGGAAGATTGGATTGCCGATTGGTCCACAACAGAAGAAGAGCCCTTGAACAACTCAATTGCCGTAGCAACGGAGGTTTCTGGATGGGTATCACAGGGACAAATAAACAGCCATCTGGTCCAAGTTGGCGATACCGACCTCCAATATTTACAGTATGAGTATGGCGGAGATTGGCCATGAATAAAATGTTTAAACCCAGCCAGCACTGTTGCACAGCAATATACGCCATCGTTTTAGGAATCTGGTCCCAAACGATGGCGGTTGCTTCGCCAGTGTCCCATGGCATGGAGCTAGACTTGGGACAATTAAGCGAAAGTGTGAAGGTGACCGCCCAATACTCCAATGCAGTATTAGTGGCGGTGCTCCCGTATTTTTCGAATGTGTCAAAAGAACTTGATTTGCCGACGCCGCACCCGATTACCCAGGCCGATATCGCTCAATTTCACGTTCTGCCATTTCGAGAGATGACCGCCTCGGCGCGGCTCAAAAACGGTTGTGTTTTCAATTTCACATTTGGATTCGTAGAAACTTATGTTAGTCCGCGTTCTCCTCTGTCCTCTCATTTACAGCACGACACGCCAACCCCAAATTTTCAAAAACGAATGACCGAACAGGAAGCTGTTCAAGAGGCAAAAAATTCAATCCTTCGGCTTGGCGTTTCATTGTCTGACGTTTTCGCGGACGGAGAACCGACTATCACGACTTATTCAAAGCCTTTCCCAAATTCGGTTACCCGTTATCGTATTCAATGGCTTGAACCGCACGGCGAGACAGCCACAGATTTTATCATCAACCCGGTAACAAGAGAAGTCGAGAGGTTCCATTTTGGTCCGCTCACAAACCTCCGTCGTCCACCGCCCGCTTTGGGAGTAATTCCGCCGAACGGCGATTCCCACGATATGTTTTCATCGCAAATCCCACCCCAGGAGATTAACCCCGAATACGCCCGACAACTTGTGCCGATGATGTTCAAGGCGGTTGACGATTACGCTAAAAAATTGAACCTGCCGATCACATTACCGTTAACCACGAACAATGTCGCGCGTATCAAAATCCACAACAACGGTGGCTGGCCCCACAGTGAGATTTGGCTGACAAACGGCTGGAAATTCATATATCGACACACGATGGTTAACGGATACTACTCGCCTAATGTTTTCAATTCCGCTGACTTCCATCCTTTCCACATCCAGGATTTTCAGGGGAAATGGAACCTTAACGAAGAACAAGCAATCGATCTCGTAAAGCAGCAGTTGGCAAAGCTCAACTATCCCACGAATAATATCCACATGGATTTTGCACCGAAAGTGATACTCCCGGCTGGATATTTCCAGAAAATCATTCCCCGTTACTTTTTTGAATGGGATTTCTTGAATGCGGCCCATGATGATCTACAGTCAAAAGTCGAGGCGGAAGTCAACGCTGATACTGGCACGGTGGAATCACTTTATTATGACGATAAGGTCTATTGGAACAGTCGCCCACCCATTGACGTGCCGATTTCAAATGGCAAATAACCAACGTGACCACAATGATAGACATCCTGTGCCCTATCAAATCGCTTTGGATTGGAAGTTGCGCCACAGTAATCACCCATGAATCTCCACCTGGAGAACAAAAAATGAACAACAACACAAGCCGCCAGCGGTTACCCGCTGGCGGCCCTTCAAGAGAAAAATCCAGCAAAAATATTCCGAAAAAATGTCGCTTTTTTAGTCTTTATACTATAGGTTTGTTTTGGTGAAAATGGAGTTTGCCAGGTTGATTCTTTCATTCTGCGCGATGGCAATTTTTGCTTTGAAGCGCGCCATTCGATGTGCGTTTGCACGAACATGTGATTTTTCTGTTTGTCGAGGTTTTAGTAAATTACCCGTTGTGAAAACAGATTTATTCCAAACGTATTGATTATTGATATTTGAACCAGTGGCATGCCGAAGCGTCGTTTAGATCGGTTTTATTATCGTAACGGCCAACTCCGCCTGGAAAATCGGGAATTGGATGGACGACTGCATGGACTCTGCCGCGCCTGGCATTACAACGGCCAACTTGCCGACGAATCACGCTATGACCACGGGCAATGGCACGGGCTAAACCGGCAATGGGATGAGCGTGGACAGTTGCTAGGCTCCTTCATCATCAATCATGGCACTGGCACAAACCGCCAGTGGCACGAAAATGGCCAATTGCGCTCCGAATCCGATATGCTCGATGGCAAACTTCATGGACGAACGCGGACCTGGCTGCGTGACGGCACATTGGTGCGAGAGACTTTTTACATTGGCAACGCCAAAGTGAGCCGGACAAAATATCTCGAAACCGCCCGAAAAACCCCCACTTGGCCGCAATATCAGGGCGAGGCCGAAGGTCGGATAGCAAAACCAAGTCGGACATTGGAGCGAAAGGAACATGAATTGTTTATCGAATCGCTTCTGGAGAAGAAACATGCCGAAGCCGGTCAATGGCTGACCAGTGGAAAGCGCCCTGAACTGCGTTCGCTTGCAAAATTTCGCTCGACGAAATCCGCGCTTCGTTTTGTTGAGAACTTATATGCCGCCGGGGCGGAAACTGTTTTAGCCCTTCCCATTTATGCCGGCAAGTGGGGGAAATTATTTGCCGACTGGCTTCTGGTCAAACTGTCCTCATCCCGACCTAAACGCAAAGCGGTGCGAGAACTCTGCCAAAATTTCTGCGACAAGCACGACGCTGCCATGCTGCCCGAAAAGGAGATAGGTGAAAGCCATCTCTTTGTGAGATTGGTTTAACACCCTCAAAGTGCCGGAACCAACGGGCGGGAACTGACACGGCAGCCTCCGCTATGCCGCTACGAGACCCGCCGTCTGATCATTTCCCGCCCGCTCGTTCCGGTTCCATTTACGGAATAAGCATTCGCATTCGCTTCCGTCAGACAATCGGCAGCGGCGCTGCGTTCCAGTTGCGTTCCTGGCGTCTCTCCGCCTTCACTTCGCTTCCCCGGCTACCGATTGCCTGACCGAAGCTGACTCCCATTTCCAATAGTATTAGTGGGCAATCTATGCTCAGGCAGTATGCGGCAGAAATTCTGCCTGCGTCCACGGCGGCGATGAGAAGGCGGGGCAATTATATGGCAGCGGTGAAAACGTCAAGGATACTACGGTTCGTGGCTTCCGTTCCTCCGTGACTTTTTCACCGCCGCCAAAGCCCTCGCTCTTAGGTTTTCATCGCGCACACCTGTCGCTGCGCGGACAAATAAAATGAAATTATGAATGAAATGAATGCAAATGCCAAAACTGAACCTGTTCGCATTGTAACGTCATGGCGGCGGTTCTCTTGCGGCCTCTGGCGGGTGTCAGAAGGGGATATTTCGGCGGCTTACTCTGCCGACACGATGCCACGAGTTAAAGTTTTCACCCATGAAGGCCGTCTCTATACCAACGGCGGCGGACACTCAAAATGGTTCATGGCCGAGGTTAATGGCTATGCGTTAATTCATTCTGACGAGTATCAAGGACCGGAAGCCGCACCATATTCCTATGAAGGCAAAACGGTCACACACAAAGGAAAAAACTACCGGCTCGGACCAAAGACCGTGTTTGCGGCTTCCGACCCGACCATTGAAGAATGGCGGCATCTCTGTCGTGTGCTTTATGCCGATGGCGGTTATTTCGCCTCCGGTTGCACTTATGGGGAATTTCTCGCCAACCGCTTTGATCCGGGTTCGGAAAATGGCCGCATGGCTCGCTTGAAAGAACTTGCGGAATGCGGGGCAAAGCCAATGCCACGCACACAGGAGGAAATGTGCCGGCTATTGGCATCGGGAACCGGCTCTACAAACCAACCACAGCAAATTGACTTTAAATTATGACAGCTTTAACAAAGACCGTTCGACGTGTGACCATTGAAAAATATGGCTATGGCCAAAACGCCCGCAAACTGGTTGCGATATTTGAGCGTGGCGACTTAATTAGCATCCGAGAACATCGCCGCCGCGCGAAATTCAGCGCGAGGATTTATGATATATATTGTTGGATAAATGTTGAGTGAAAAGCCCTTGCAGGATTGGCTGCAAGGGCAAATGATGCTCAACTCAACATTATTGGGCACTCAACATTTATCCACTTATGTGGAGTTCAACATAATTGGATGCTGCGTTCCCATGCCGACAGGATTCGCATGGAGAAATTGCGCCAGCGCAAGGCGGCAAAAGCGGCACGACGGGCCGCACGACGATAAAGGTTTATCAGCATGGCAGCAACCAGGGCAAAGCCCTGCTTGCTGCCATTTTCATTTCTCATAGACCGGCAATCATCTTCTGACGCTTAAAAAACTGTCGTTTTCTTCGACTACCAAGTCACCGCAGGCCGTTCCCCCTGTCAGCAAGTCAGTGGAAACGGCATCACCGACAAATTTTTCTATGGCATCACGCATGGGCCGAGCGCCTAGTTTTGGATGGAAACCTCGCCGGACCAAAAATGGCAGGACTGATTCACGGGGCTTGAGGATATATCCTTTGGCATTCAAAAACTTCAATTCATTAGCCAGCAACAAATGCGCTATTTCAAGCTGGTCATCGTAAGTGAGCCGATTGAACACCAGCTTTTCGGTAATGCGGGCGAACATTTCCGGGCGCAGCGATTGTTGGGCACGAGTCAAGACGTGACGTTCCATTGTCGCCTTAGTGGAATGTTGGACGTGCAGAATTTCCGCCGCCCCAAGATTGGAAGTCAGCACAACGTAATATTTTGAAAAATCCAGCGTATCCCCGCTGGCCATCGTAACACGGGCGGCGTCCAGAATTTGCAGAAACACGTCCAGCACACGGGGGTGCGCCTTTTCAACTTCATCAAAAAGCAATGTGCCGCATGGAGATTTATCATAGGCCATACCCAAAGTGC